>Ga0208769_1000972_pt1 | contig 13191 bp, 10 predicted proteins | sample AntAceMetag02UKC_FD_184768 | JGI IMG/M metagenome (GOLD analysis project Ga0208769, IMG submission 184768) | Saline lake microbial communities from Ace Lake, Antarctica- Antarctic Ace Lake Metagenome 02UKC (SPAdes) (version 2) | ecosystem: Environmental > Aquatic > Non-marine Saline and Alkaline...
CATGGTTGAAGAGATCGAACCACGGTTCAAAGAAATACAACGGCCGGTATTCCTGTACGATTATCCGGTAACTCTCGGGGCACTCGCGAGGGTAAAGAAAACGGATCCCGAAGTGGCGGAGCGGTTTGAATTATATATGGGTGGGCTTGAACTGGTCAACGCGTTCTCGGAACTGACCAATGCGGCAGAGCAGAGGGCACGTTTTGAAGAGGAACAGAGAAACCGCCACAAATCAGGCAAAACGCCCTACCCCATGCCGGAAAAGTTTTTATCGGAGCTGTCCAATATGCCCGAATCTTCAGGAATAGCACTGGGCGTAGACCGGCTGGCAATGATCTTCACGAACAGCGAATCAATTGACGACGTGGTGGCCTTCACCCCTGAAGATTTGTAATCATTTATTCATACATTGATTCTATCAGGTCGGCGAACTGTTCGTTTATCGACTTTCTCTTGACCTTCATGGTGGGAGTCACTTCACCGTCTTCGGTATACAGTTTCTTGTCCAGGATTCTGAATTTTCTGATATTTTCCACCCTGGCCATCTGTTTGTTCACCTTGTTAATTTCCTGCTGTATCAATTCAGTAACTTCTTCCGTCTTTGTAAGTGTCGCGAAGGTGGTGTACTGAACCTTTGCGTTCTGGGCAAACTTCAGGACATTCTCCTCGTCTATCACGATTATGGCCGAAAGATACTTTCTCTTGTCTCCTATTACTATCGCATCATTGATATAGGGAGAGAACTTCAGCTGGTTTTCTATATACTGAGGGGCGATATTCTTTCCTCCCGCCGTGATGATCAGGTCTTTCATCCTGTCCGTTATCTTGAGATACCCTTCCTCATCAATCTCACCCACGTCCCCTGTATGCACCCAGCCATCTTCAAGGGTCTCTCTGGTGTTTTCTTCGTCCCGGTAGTATCCTTTGAAGATCCCCTTGTGTCTGACAATAATCTCTCCACCCTGGCCTATTTTAACCTCGGTCCCCGGCAGCGCCTTTCCCACCATGCCAAGTTTGAAGTCAAATTCACCACCCATATGTGTAACTCCCGATGTCTCTGTCATGCCGTAGCCCTCGCGGATCGGTATGCCGATACTCTGAAAATACTTGAGGATATCATGCGATATCGGAGCGGCTCCGGAGAATCCCAGACGTGTCCTGTCAAAACCCAGTCTTTCCTTGAGCTTCCAGAAGACACAGAAATACGCCATTTGATAACCGATTGACAACAGCAAAGGTATTTTCTTTCCGGCAAGTCTCAGGTCGTTGTACTTAGCACCGATCTTGACCGCCTGTCGGTAAACCGTCCTCTTGAACCATGTGGCATCATCCATCTTCAGCACGATGGCGGAATAGTATTTCTCCCATATCCGGGGAACCGCGTGAAATATTGTGGGGGAGACATCCATCATATCGTTCATCACCGTATCCGTGTTTTCGGTAAAGTTTACCGTATGTCCCACTGTCATGTGCATCATCATGTCAAAGATCTGCTCATACACATGATTAAGAGGAAGAAATGATATGGATTCATCATCTACGCTGGCTGTCGTTACCTTGGCCGCCTGCTCTCCCACCCACAGGTAACCCTCGTGATGGAGCATCGCCCCCTTCGGAGGACCCGTTGTCCCGGAAGTGTAGATGATTCCCGCTATGTCTCCGGCTTTTCCTTCTTCAACAAGGGTGTCATAGAGGGCAGAATTCTCCATGTCAGCTTCTCTGCCGATCTCCATAATCTTGTCGAAACTGATCACCATCGGGTCTTCGAGGTCCCTGAGGCCTTCCATATCCCACACAATAATCTTTCTCAGCTGGGGGGTATTTTTCCTGAAGATAAAGGCCTTGTTCATCTGTTCTTCATCCTCACAGATAAATACGACTGAATCCGAATGTCCAACCACATATTCGCATTCCTTTGCGGGATTAGTAGTGTAAACACCCACAAAGGTGGCTCCCAGAGACATCACTCCGAACGCTGAATAAAGCCATTCCGGCTTGTTTTCACCGATAATGGCAACATGGTCGCCTTTCTTCACTCCGATGCTGTTCAGGCCCAGCGCCGTGAACTTCACGTTTTCCAGGTACTGTCTCCAGGTAATATCGTGCCAGATGCCAAAATCTTTCACCCTCAACGCGATCCTGTCGGGCTGTTTCCCGGCTATATTGACAAGGGCTTTAGGCAGGGTGTTTGCTTGCATAGTGTTTGCTCCCGGTAATTTTTGTGTTTTCAGCGGAATCTGACTTTTCTTCTGTATCTCTTGGACGATTTGGCTTTTCTGTACCCATCAGCAGTTGTCTCCTCTGTGTCAATCCCAAGATAAAACCTCTTTACGTCCTCGTCTTCGAGCAGCACTTCCGGTTTATCGGCACGCACTATCCTGCCACTCTCCATCAGGAAGGCAAAGTCCGCATACTTCAGGGCCATATTGACATTCTGTTCAACAAGCAGGATGGTCATTCCCCCTTTGTTGATATCCCGTATGATGTTGAATATCTGCTTCGTGAGAAGAGGGGACAGGCCCAGAGAAGGTTCATCCAGCATCAGAAGCTTCGGACGGCTCATCAGCGCCCTTCCGATGGCCAGCATCTGCTGCTCGCCCCCGCTCATATATCCCGCTTCCTGTTTCTGTCTCTCTCTGAGTATGGGAAAATGTCTGAACACATCTTCTATATCCTTCTTTATCTCTCTCCTGTCCTTCCTCGTATAGGCACCCATCTGGATGTTTTCCAGTACGGTCAGCTCAGGAAATACCTCTCTTCCTTCCGGCACATAGCTTATCCCCATCCGGACGATCTCTTCCGTATCCTTCCTGTCAATCCTTTTACCCAGAAACTCTATGGAACCTTTTTCGGGCTGGTCATCATCTTCGAGTATCTGCATGATACTCTTCAGTGTGGTTGTCTTCCCCGCTCCGTTAGAGCCGAGGAGGGTTACTATATCGCCCTCTTTTACCTCAAAGGATATCCCGTGAAGAGCCCTTATCAGATCGTACCACGTCTCTATGTTCTTTATCTTAAGCATTATCCTTCCTCCCCGAGATAGGCCTCTATGACTTCAGGATGACGCTGTACATCCTGAGGCAACCCCTGCACGATTTTCTTTCCCTGATTTATCGCAAGTATCCGGTCGGAAATGCCCATGATCATGTTCATGTCATGTTCAATCAACAGAATTGTAACCTTGTATATCTCTTGTATATCCTTGATCCAGATGTTCAAATCTTCCTTCTCTTCAGTGTTCATCCCTGCGGATGGTTCATCCAGAAGAAGTATGGAGGGCTCCAGGGCCAGCGCTCTGCCCAATTCTACGAGTTTCCTCTTTCCATAGGCAAGATTGGCCACGAACTGGTCTCTCACTGCCTGAAGATCAAGGAAATCAACTATTTTCTCCACGAATTCCCTGTTTTTTATCTCCTCTTTCGCCGCCCTGGACCTCCTGCCAAACAGGGTGGCTGTGCCCCCGCTCCATATACCGGTCTTCATGTGTATGTGACGTCCCAGCATCAGGTTGTTCATAACGGTTGCATGCTCAAAGAGTTCTATGTTCTGAAAGGTGCGTGCTATGCCCTTTTTTGCCACTTTGTCCGGCAGATAACCTACCAGGTTTTCACCTTCCAGGAGGATCCTTCCAGAATCCGGCTTATATATGCCGCTTATCAGATTAAATATGGTGGTCTTGCCTGACCCGTTGGGACCGATTATGGAAAAAATTGAGTTTTTCTCAACCTCAAAACTCACATCGTCCACAGCCTTCAGCCCACCGAAACTTATACTGAGATTTTCAACCTTGAAGAGAGACATTATCAGAGTTACTCCTCATATTATGTAGTCTTATTAGCATATTTGATCGGGCGCAGACCACACAGCACTACTGTGCGAATCTGCGCCGCGATCTGTCTTGTTTATTCTTCAAAAAAGATTTCTATTTATCTTTCCACGTAGCAAGGTCGTTGGGTGTCCAATCCTGCAAGGTTATGTAGGAAGCCCCCGGTCCACACTTTTGAATCATTACGGAATCCGTCCCCTGATGAGAATCCTCGCTCCATGTTATCGGTGGGCCTATCCCCTGAAAATTCTTAAGAGAATTCAGCTCTTTCAGACATGCTTCCGTACTCAGGTTCGGCCCTACGCGTTTCAGGGCCTCTAAGAAAGGTTCGGCAAAGAATATACCCCCAAAATAAAATGTCCCCCATCTCTCTTCGGGCGCCATCCTCTTCTGCGCCTCATGATACTTTACCATCAAAGGATTGTTGGAATCAGGCGGCAAGGCGAATGCGCCGGTGATAACTCCCTCCCACAGGCCGCCCGATATCTTGTACATAAGCGGATAATCGGAAAGTGTACTGGAAGAGGCCCACTGCGGCTTATACCCGATTGTGGCGCAGGTTTTGAGGGATATAACGGCCGTCGTCGGATTGACCCACATGATCACTGCTTCCGCGCCCGAATTTTTGAATTTCAGCATCTGGGACGCAAGATCCTTCTCCCCCGGTTCAACCGGAATCTCCTCCACCAATTGCATCCCCAGGGCATCCAGCCGCTGTTTACACCCTACCAGACCGTTCTTGCCGTATGAGTCGTTCTGATAGAAGAACCCGATCTTTTTGAACCCCATGTTCTCCACAAGATATTTTGTGATAATGCTTGCCTCATCCTGATAGAGCGGATAATCGGCAAAGAGGTATTTTTGGGTTGGAAACACATATTCATTGATCGATGTAGCCGGGCCCACCCAGATAACCTTGTTCTTTGCGAGATAGTCCTTTACGGCCATACCACTTGCACTCGATACCCCTCCCACAAAAGCAAATATCCCTTTCCTTTCAACCAGCTCCTTGACTGCTGCCTTACAAAGAGCCGGATTATACTGATCATCCCTTATAAAATACTTGATCGTTCTCCCATGGATACCCCCCTCTTCGTTCACCAGGTTAAACAGCACTGAAGGGCCACGTGCTACCGAGCCCCATGGCGCCGCGGGTCCCGTCTGAGGTCCCCACTGAGCTATCCTGATCTCCTTGTCATCGAACCCCGGTCTGCCGGCTGAGACGTCCATAGCAAATACAAACATAAAAACGATCGCCAGCGTTACTGCAAACAATGTTCTCCTGATCTTCATAATATTCCCCCTCTCTCCTTTATGTTGTTTAAAGTTCATCCCTTATACCACTCCCCTCCCTCTTTGATGAATGTAAAATCCTGATTTACTTCCATCGTTTCCTTTGAGTCGTCGTACGACACCGTCATATCTACCTCAACGCGCACAAACTTTTCTACTTTTGGGTATGTGACTTTGTCGTGGTTTCCTCTCAGATCGTGTATATTCAGTATGTGATACTGCTTTATCCTGGCAGGCGAGCCCTGCACCTGTTCCAGATATTCCCCGTAAGTGTGTGTGGAACAATATATCGAAGAAGGAGCGAGACTGTCATACACATCCTTATAATTCCTATTAATCTCGGCAGCAAAATATCTATCGACAGCTTTTTCTATACGGAGCTTCTCAAAAAATAACTCCAGCTTTCCCCCTGTACCCGAACATCCCTGAAGAACAACCGGTAATAGCGACAAAACCACTAGGATTTTTATGCAAAGAGCTGCTTTCTTCAAAGATCTCACTCTATACTTTCTTTACATAATGTTTTGCGAAAAGGCCGCTGGGACGGACACAGAGAACAAGCACGATCACAAGAAAGGCAACAATCGGTTTCCACTCAGGCCACACGTAGCCGAAAAAGTTTTCTATCAGTCCGAGCAACCCGCCCCCGATAAGAACACCCGGGATACTCATCAGGCCGCCCAGGACGGCGGCCGCAAATGCCCTGAGGAATGGTTCCATCATAAAGTTGGGGTCCAGCGTTGCCCTCGAGGCAAAAAACATGGCGGCGATAGCCCCCATGAATGAGCTCAAACCCCAGGCGAGGGAAAACATCCTTTCCACACGGACACCCATGATCTTGGCGGCATTTTTATTCTGCTGGGTGGCCTTCATTGCCACACCCACACGGGTATACTTGAAGAAAAGGTACAGAAGCGTCATAAGAATAGCGGCTGTGACAAAGACACCGATCGCCCAGTCGCTTATGATAACGCCCTTTATCGGTTCGTGGGTAACACTGAACGACATGGGGATTTCAAAGGCCTTCTGTTCCGCACCCCATTTCCATCCCGCCAGCCCCATAAGGAGCATTTCGGCTCCAAGGGTAAGCACAATAAGCCCAAGAGCCGTGGGTTCCTTGGCAGGACGAAGAAAGGCAAATTCGATAAACATACCGAGCAGGATCGCAAACACCATGGTGAGGATAAAGGCCAACCAGAATGGATAGTGATAGTGCAACAGGATATGATAGGCTATGAACGTTGAAAACATTGCCATCTCTCCCTGCGCGAAGTTTACCACCTCGGACGTTTTGTATATGATCACCACGCCTATCGCCAGCAGACCGTAACAGGCCCCTATCGCCAGACCTTCAACTATTAGTTGTCCTATCATATCCTCTCCATATAAACGTGTCAGTGAACGCCACGAGGCATCCCGCTTTAAACAAAAGGGTTAAAAGGGCCACGTCATCCAGTATTTCTTTATCCTTATCCATATACCATACATGCCGAGTGGCTCGAATATGATTATGCCTATCATTATGAGTCCGAGGGCTATACTCCCGAAATTCTCCAGCCCGATCACGGTAAACCATTTTCTGGAAACAGCGATAAGAAAGTCTCCCACGTATGGGGCCTCAGCCACATTCTTCAGCAGATCGTACTGAAGGTAAGTTATCAGTGTGGCGCCCATAATCGCGCCAAGGATCGAGCCAAGCCCGCCGACAACGACCATAACGAGGAATATAATGGAAAGTATCATATTGAAGGTAAAGGGATCGAAGAAGCCGCATACAAACGCGAACAGCCCTCCCGCTATCCCCGCGTAAAATGCGCTTATCGCGAAGGCAAGGGTCTTGTAGATGGTAAGATTCACCCCCATCACCTCAGCCGCGATATCGCTATCTCTTATTGCGACAAAAGCCCTTCCTATGCGTGTCTTCATGAGGTTTATGGCGATCACTATCATTATGATGGCAATGATCAGTATCAGATAGTACATGCTGACATCGGATTCCAGCACCCAGCTGAAACCCGCTTTCGGTATTCCGAGATCCAGGGGCGGGGCATGGAGTCCCATCCTGCCCCCAAAGATATCCCATGTGCCTATGACATGCATGATAGCCAGACCAAAGCCAAGGGTCGCGATCGCAAGATAGGGACCCTCCAGTCTCAAAGCCGGCAGGCCGAGGATAAAACCGAAAAATGCTGCGATAAAAGCCGCCAGCGGAAGGGCAAAGATAAAGGGCACCTGAAAATGCGTCATCAAGAAGACCGTTGCATATGCCCCTATCGCAAAGAAACCGGCATGTCCCAGCGATATCTGACCGGTGTATCCAACAAGGATGTTAAGTCCCACTGCGAGTATCACGTTGACTATTATGATATTCAGGAGATAAATGTAATAGGATGGTGTGTAGAGGGGAAGGGTGAAGAGTAAAATCAGAAATGCCGCGGACCAGAAAAGAACAACCCCGCTTCCGATGAGTTCAATGTCCTCGTAATACTCCCGCTTCATATCCATAGAAACACCTCTGTATCCAATCTTTTTTCTGAAAAGGATTTTACAAACCGGAAACCTGACTGTTGCATGAAGAGTCAAATCCAGAATTTTAAAATAGAAAGTCTTTTCTTGTAACACATTTTCTCAACATAAAGAAAACAAAGATGGGTGTCAAGAAAAAAATTTATTCAATCTCTACGCGTGGTTATTGAGGATAAAACCCTAAGGCGGCAAAACCGAAACTATAATTCAGAAATCAGTAGTCAGAATAAAAATCCCCGCTTACATTCCGGATTCTGACTTCTGACTTCAAATTTGCTCAAGCTAATACCAACATCTGCGCGAAAAACGTCCCGACTCGTCGGGATTGTGAATAAAGGCTCTAATCAAGGTCTAACAGTCCTTTGTAATTCCTGCATTTTCTTGCCCCCCTGAAAGCTTCATAGCCACAATTGGGACAGCGATATCTCTTCTCTTCTTCCTCTATCCATTTTTCGGTCCCGAGTGTTGTCAACAATTATCTTGACATATAGTTTCTATCTCTATATTTTCTTGAAAAATATATTATAAATCGATTTTGTTGAAAATATTTTTAGGGGATATACATAAAACAGACACGATGATGGTATACAGCATGAGTTTCAATCAGATTTATCCCGTACTGCGAAAGCTTAAAGCGACTAATCTGGTAAGAAAGGGCTGATTAAGCAATAAATAAACAAAAAGAGGGGACAATATGACAGCTGATTATTCGGAAATCTATGAACGCTCCATCAATCATCCTGAAGAATTCTGGGGAGAGGCTGCTGAGGCGGTGCGGTGGGAGAAAAAGTGGGACACGGTACTGGACGGCAGCAACAAGCCATTCTACAAATGGTTTGTCGGAGGCAAGCTTAATACCTGCTATAATGCACTGGATTATCATGTACAAAATGGGCGGGGGGACCAGACAGCCATAATCTACGACAGCCCTGTAACAGATACAGTCAGGAAATTTACCTATAGCGAACTCCTCGATACTGTTTCATTGTTTGCAGGCGTTCTTAGAGATCTTGGAGTATCAAAGGGAGATACTGTTATTATCTATATGCCTATGATACCGGAGGCCCCGGTTGCCATGCTTGCCTGCGCGAGGATAGGTGCAGTGCATTCCATGGTTTTCGGAGGATTTGCGCCCAACGAACTGGCAATCCGAATAGATGATGCGAAACCGAAGGTTATTGTCTCAGCTTCCTGCGGCATTGAAGGGAAGAAGATCATTTCCTACAAACCGCTTCTGGATGAGGCAATCGAGATATCCAGTCACAAACCGGAGAAGTGCGTTATCTTCCAGCGCCCCCAGGTTGAAGCTCCACTTATCACGGGTCGCGATTTTGACTGGGAAACCCTGATGAGCAAGGCACAGCCGGCGGATTGCGTCGCGGTATCGGCGACGGATCCCCTGTACATACTCTACACATCCGGAACAACCGGCAAGCCGAAGGGTGTCATACGTGACAATGGCGGCCACGCCGTAGCCCTGAAATGGTCTATGAAATATCTTTACGGCGTAAACCCGGGCGAGGTGTTCTGGGCGGCATCCGATGTGGGATGGGTTGTCGGTCATTCATACATCGTGTATGCCCCCCTCCTGGCAGGTTGCACGACCATCCTGTACGAGGGGAAACCTGTCGGGACCCCTGATCCCGGAGCCTTCTGGCGGGTTATTTCTGAACATGGTGTTTCCGTTTTGTTTACAGCCCCGACGGCATTCCGCGCTATAAAGAGAGATGACCCGAACGCGGAATATCTGAAGAAACATGATATAGGGTCCCTGCGATATTTGTTTCTGGCCGGAGAACGGCTTGATCCCGACACCTATCACTGGGCATCTGCCATCCTGAAAATACCGGTCATCGATCACTGGTGGCAGACGGAAACCGGGTGGGGCATTGCCGCGAACTGCATGGGAATTAAACCCTTTCCGATTAAAGCGGGGTCTCCTACAAAGGCTGTCCCTGGATATAATGTACAGATCGTGGATTCTGAGGGCAATACACTCCCCACAGGGAAAGACGGCATTGTAGCAATCAAGCTCCCCCTTCCCCCTGGGTGTCTGCCGACCCTGTGGAACGACGATAAGCGATTCCTTGAATATGTAACCGAGATACCAGGATTCTATGTGACCGGCGACGGTGGTCACATAGACAAAGACGGGTATCTCTTTATCATGGGACGTATGGATGATGTCATCAATGTCGCGGGACACCGGCTCTCTACCGGCGCCATGGAAGAGGTGGTGGCAAAGCACAGGGATGTTGCGGAATGCGCCGTCCTTGGAGCGGATGAGCAGCTCAAGGGCCAGGTCCCTGTCGGTTTCGCCGTCCTGAAATCAGGGGTTGATCGTGATCCGGACGACATCGCCAAGGAGCTGGTACAGATGGTGCGATCCGATATCGGTGCCGTTGCCTGCTTCAGGCAGTGTGCGATCGTCAACGCGCTACCCAAAACCCGCTCCGGCAAGATACTGAGGGCAACCATGCGCAAGATAGCCAATGGTGAAGAGTATACCGTCCCCTCAACGATCGAAGACGAGTCCGTTCTCTCCGGTATCGAAGAGGCGATAAAAAAGTTAGGCATGGGAAAGTAACATCAAATCACAAACTATGGCACGGCGGTTTGTGCCGCCTTGGTATAAAAGGGAGAGAAGATTCGATGAAAGAGATACTGCAAAAAGCGATCGACAGAGGGCAGAAGGCCCTGTCCGAATATGATTCGAAGCGTGTCGTTGCATCGGCCGGGGTTGCGATAACAAGAGAAGGACTCGCAGGTTCCAGGAGTGAAGCGGTCACCCTCGCCGAAGGGTTCGGTTTCCCGGTCGTACTTAAGGGATGTTCAAGCACACTGACCCACAAGACGGAGATGGGAATGGTCAAGTTGAACCTTGGCAACAGTAGTGATGTGGCGCGGGCATATGATGAAATCCTGGAGGCCGGTGTGGAACTCGACGGTGTGCTGGTACAGGAGATGATCAAGGGCGACAGGGAATTTGTCATAGGCCTCACCCGTGATCCCCAGTTCGGGCCGTGCGTCATGTTCGGCCTGGGTGGGATATTCACGGAGGTCTTGAACGACGTCAGTTTCCGAGTAGCGCCTATCTCAGAGATCGACGCCTTGGAAATGATAGAAGAGATAAAGACCAAAAAGCTCCTCGATGAATTTCGCGGAAGCCCGGCCGTTGATAAAACCGCCCTCGTCAAGGCGCTGGTTGGCATAGGCAACCTCGGAGTTGAATATGACCAGATAGCTGAGATAGATATAAATCCCGTCATTATCTCAGGAGACAAACCGGTTGCCGTTGATGCCCTGATCGTACTCAACAATTCGTAAATACTCAGATAGACTGAAGGTGCCCCGCAGGCAATACCCTCGGGGCGCTTTCAGGAAGCATCCTGAAAACTCGATAACCGTATAACCATTCACATATTCTGTCCCCAAGATACGGCTTTCCCGTTGGGGATATCCGCATTCTTCCCTCCCATAGTCTGAACCATCACTTCGATTTCTGACAGCCCGGCACGTTCCGTACACACAACACGAAAAAGCATTGACACTCAAACGTTCGTTTGATACAAGCATTTCTTGAGGGGAGGAAGATCGGTCATGGCTCCAGACGACGGAAGCAAAACAACCCGGGATCGCTTGTTGAAATCTGCCGAGACGCTGTTCGCTCAAAAAGGCTACGATGCGGTAAGCGTGCGGGAGATTACGAATGTCGCAAAGTGCAACCTAGCCGCGGTAAACTATCATTTCGGCAACAAGAAAACCCTCTATCTGAACATGTTCCGTGAATGCTGGATGCCCAGAGCACAGCGCATCCATGCATGTTTTAAAAAAAACCTTGCCGGCTGTGGCGAAACGTCGCCCGCGGTTGTGATCCAGTCCCTGGCCGAGGCCCTCATCAAGGGTCCCCTTACGGACGAAGAGCGCCTGTGCCATTTTCAGCTGATGATACGGGAGATGACCAAACCGACAGAGGCCTTTGAAATCGTGCTGGAAGAGACCATAAAACCAGACATGGAACGATTGGGAAAAGCACTGCAACCGTATCTCCCGGAGAGCATAGATGAAGAACGTACACTTCTCAACATCCTGAGCATTTTTTCGATGGTTCTCTATTTCAATTTCGCCAGGTTACCGGTATCGAAAATTATCGGGCATGCTTACGACCAACCGTTCAAGGACAGGCTGGTTCAACACATTGTCGATTTTTCCCTGTCCGGGCTGTCTGTAAGGGAGAACGCACGGTGAAATACAGGATAGTGTCTATCGCTCTCTCTACCATTATCCTCCTTGCGGGATGCATGAAGGTGGGCCCCGATTTCAGAAAACCCGACATGGATTCACAGGTCAGGGAATCGTATCAGCATACTTCATCTGATGTTGAAATGGGGAAAAGTATCGACCGGTGGTGGGTCGCTTTCAACAAACCCGAGCTGGATCAGGTCGTAGAAAATGTATTGTCGAATAATCTGGACATCAGAAAGGCCCTGGCCGTAATTTCAGAGATGCGGGCTTATTTTGTTCAATCCAAGGCAGACCGTTACCCCAGCCTTAGCCTTAAGGGTGAGGCGAGACGACAGCGCATTCTCCCGGGAATCGAAGCAGATCTTTACAACCTTTCTCTGCCGGCATCGTTTGAGATCGACCTCTGGGGCCGCCTGGCCCGCGCCGAGGAAGCCGCCCTGGCAAGCCTCACACAAACGGAGGAGAATGCCCGCATTGTTGCCCAGACCATCGTATCGGAAGCGATAACGGTATATTTTCAGATTGAATCTCTAGAGAGAAAGATTCAGATAACAGCGCAAATCATAGAAAATTACCGCCGAAATCTTGCATTTGTGGAAAGACGGTACGAAAGGGGACTGACTTCCATTCTGGATCTGCGGCAGGCAAGACGTATTCTTGCCCAGACGGAATCCACCCTTCCCTCGCTGCGACAGGAGCTCGGCATCAAACAGCAGAAACTGGCCGTTCTTTCAGGACAATATCCGGAAACCCGATCGGCCCGGACACAACCGGAAGACTATTTCAAGCTGCCCTCACCCATACCGCCGGGTCTGCCATCCGACCTCCTCCTGCTCCGGCCCGATATCAGAGCGGCCGAGGCAACCCTGCGGGCGCTGAATGCGAAGATCGGCGTTGCCAAGGGCAACCGTTTCCCGAGAATAACACTGACGGGCAGCTTCGGCTATTCCAGCAGCGAGCTGAATCAACTGATTATGCCGGGAAGCAGCCTGTGGAATATAGCCTTTGGAGCGCTTTCACCCATCTTTGATGCGGGTAAGCTCAAGGCAGGCCAGCGAGCCGCGGAGGCGCAGTTTCAACAGGGACTGGCCGATTACGCCAAGACGGTCCTCACCGCTTTTTCCGAGGTGGAAAGCGCCCTCCTGACACGGAAGGAGCAACTGGAAAAAAGAAGAAAAATGCTGACCTTTCTTGCCGAAGCGAAGGCCACGCAGAAGGTGGCCGAAAACCGATACGAACGGGGACTGGTCGACTACCTCACCGTGCTTGACGCCCAGCAGGCCCGTTTTCAGGCCGAAGAA
>Ga0208769_1000973_pt1 | contig 13185 bp, 10 predicted proteins | sample AntAceMetag02UKC_FD_184768 | JGI IMG/M metagenome (GOLD analysis project Ga0208769, IMG submission 184768) | Saline lake microbial communities from Ace Lake, Antarctica- Antarctic Ace Lake Metagenome 02UKC (SPAdes) (version 2) | ecosystem: Environmental > Aquatic > Non-marine Saline and Alkaline...
CATCTATTTTGTCATCTACTTCTTTCTGTGTGGCTTCTGTGTATATGCTTGTGGTTTCTAGCATGGCGTGTCTGAGCTTCTTCTGTATTTGTTTAAGGTCAAAGCCTTTATCAGCACGCAGATGATGCCCGAGCGCATGCCTCAATCTGTGCGCATGCACACCATTAACACCTGCAGCCAGGCATTCTTTGTGTAAATAATAATGGAATCTGCCAGCAGGATCTTTAGCATTACACAAGGGATTAAAGTATGAGAAATGAAACGGATATTCCATGTCAGGGCTGGCTTCCCTCACATCCTGCAGGAAGGAATCCAGTACTTTGCCTGTTTCGGTGCTGAATTTGACATCAAAAGGCGTGTTATTCTTTCCAACACCCCTAATACTCCTACCAAGAACGTCTATATCTTCGATTCTCGCATTAAGTAACTCCCTAAGCCTCAAGCCTGTCTCGAAGTACAATCTTACCATAAGGCTAATGTAAGGGCTAGTACCTGCGATTATGGTGTCTATCTGTTCTTTTGTCAGGAACTTGTGCTCTTTAGGTATTCTTTTGTTCTTCTTCTTGCTCTTTGGGATGCCAAGGTCTAGTTGGAAGCAGTCAATATATGATTTGAGAAAGCCTGAGTAGAATGGGTTGTCGTTTCTTTTGCGCATCTTTTCTATGATGAATGTGTTGAGTTGTGCCTGAGTCCTGAGTTCCGTATTAAAACTGTTAAATGCCCAGAGGTATTGTCGCACAGTACTGGGGCTGTATCTTAGTTCCAGGTATTCTTTGAACCTTTTAGAATGTTTTTCTTCGATCACTTTGTTTCCTCAACCACCACGTACTATATATAGGGGGCTTGTACCCACCATATAGTTTAGGTCTATGTTCCCTTTTGGTAAGTACGTTCACCTATATAAATCTATCGATTTAAAACCCCTTAAATCAAATAGGTACTAATTAGTGTAGGAATTAGTATATAAATATACAAGAATAGAAATTAGTATTCCCCCCACGCCATAGTATTAGGAGGAAGACTTTCGAAAATTTCAAATTTGATTCAAAATACGATGTTCCATATAATGCCTATACACCGCGTTATAATTCATTTTCATCAATATTGCTGTTTGCGTTGGCGTTTTCCCATCCTCAATATATTTATAAATTTTCGCCTTCCGCTCCTCCTGTTTTATTTTCGTGTCACTCTTTTGGCGCACGCCATTACTCCGTTCCATAATCGACTTATTTAAATTATCCGTGAACTCACACTTCGCACGTTCATAATCATTACGAACTTTAACAGGCGGAAGCCTAAACGCCATTCTCCGCAAAACCTTTCTCGCACCCTGATGCGTATATCGTAAATACTTAAAAAAAATCTTGCCAGTACGAGTATTCACCTGCAAATAAAACGGCTTAAAAAAACTCAACCCCTCCTGTATAGATATACCATTGGCCTCGAACTGAAAATGCACGAGCTCACGCGTACCCTTCTCCAAGTAATGAAAACTCGGGCAATTCAATATTAAAATCTGATTCCTATGACGTGATGTTTGCATGAACGAGAAAAAGAATTTGTTCGCCTGACTCTGCCACTCACGCGCACTCGCACCACTCCCGAAACTTCCCACCTCCTCCATAACGAACACAGTCCCAGGCTTATCGTTCCCAGACAAACCCATTTTAGTGAGCGCATCCGTGAACTTAAAACTCAAATTATTTTTTATGCTGAAATTCGTGCCCAAATCACTTGCAAGATCCAACGCGCACGTAATTCCGGCATAACTTTTTCCACTACCAGTCCCACCGTTAAAAATGATGATTGCGTTCTGATTTTTTTTGATCCTCGTAACAGTCCACTTATTAAAAACCTTTGGGTGCGCGTCAATCATATCTTTTATTTTACTCAAAAGCTCATCCCTCCCATTTCATCAAAATAATTAAGATGACTAAGCAAGAGTCCTAAGACTCCGAGTAGTTCAATGTGTGTTCGTAGAACATTCTTGTTATAAATTTTCACGATTTCTTTATTCATCATGACATAACTTTTATGATTCATTTCTGCTTCGCTAACCCCTTCAGGGTTAACAATACTACTTTTTTGTCTGTACCAAAAATTTAATTTCTTATAAGCTTTCTTTTTATTCATCTCATTCAGACGAATTTTAGCCTCTGCAGAACTGATCCTGTCTTGGAATTTGTCTTTGAACTTTTTTATGCTCGGCAAAAGCAAGTTTTTTAGCATTTCTACACTGTTTGAGAAGATTTCGATCTGATCCATTGTCATTATTTCGACAAGTTCACCGTCAACAATTCTTTTCAGGACTCCGCCGCTGGTCATTTCTTTGCTTCCTTCCTCGCAGCATTTCCTGTATTGGTCTAGGACTATGTGTTTGTAACCATCTTTGTCTTTCCCGTACCCGCCCATTCCGAACATATCGTCTTCTATCTCAATATCAGGTTCGTACTCTTTAGGTTTTTCTTTCTTTTTTTTTGGTTTCATCTTTTTTTCCAGTATTTTTTATGCTTTTCACGCACATAAATCATTCTAACATCAAATAGATTAAAATGGGCATCTAAAGAAAATTTACCCATTATGCCTGTAACAAAACTACAAAATACTAAAAAAAATAGATCTGTGATAAAATAGAAATCAGGGGTTATGTGTCCTTTGAAAAACAAGAAAAATAATTTAAAACTCAGGAAAGTACTTGCAAAAAAAGCAAAACTGAGCAAAAAACTATTTAAACCATACAAGTGAAATATAAAATTATCTAGTTTGTCGTAATTGTTGTTTTCTTTATTTTTTGTTTTAGAACTAGGTCTTCCTACTTTATTAGCCATGATAAAAATACACCTCAACTCTTTGATTATGTTTTGTTTTTTATATAATTTTCGTTTTTTAAGGGATGTTACACTAAAAAGTATAGGTGTAACCACTTTTTTCGAAAAGTATATAAACTTCTTTATTAATTATTAATGAGATAAAGGGTAAAGAAAAGCTTTTTTTTGCAACAATAAAAAAATAATGGTGAGTATTTGGTACGACAAATTCTAAGAAGAGATACTAGGAGAACAACACCTATCACTCCTCAAGCACCCAGTAGAGTTGAAACTCTTCAAACTCAAGGTTACACAAAAAGTAACGAGAAACTATTTTCTCCAACATCACAATTTTTAAGAAATAGTTGGAGAAGAATGAGCCAAGCTGATAGACAGGCTCAGATGAAAAATTATAATAAACACGAAATAATTCTGGATAGCAAAGGGAGAATAAAAAAAGAGATATTTAATGAGGTTGTATTAGCTGAACGAAGTAGTTCTGGGGCTTGGAGTGTCTATGCTGTTAAGCCTAAGACTATTAAGGTTTATGATTATGTTAAGGGCGTGGTGAATACTACTATTCGTGATAATCGATCTCAGACTTTCAGGCATGTCGCGACTAGTCTTCCAAGAACTAGTGTGAAATCTTCTTCTATCCCCTCTACTAGTAGAACTAGTGTTAAAAAAAATATTGAGGGTGGCAGAACCCAAACAGTAAGTAGGAAGGGAACAGTAACTATAAGGGACAGTAGAGGAAATTTTATTAGCAGATACTCAGCCGATCCCATAGATACTAAACAATTTATTCAAAGCACGAGTGCCAGCACACAAAAAAAGATAGCTGATAAGATTAGAGCTAAGGAAACACAGAAAGGCATAAACGCTTTCTTCAAAAATCAGAACGCAAACCTGAAAAGATTAGAGGGTTCAACAAGAGTGAGCACAGCTCATCCCACTATTAAAGTCTTTAAAGATAGCAAAGGAAGAATCGTGGGAGTGCAAGATAGCGTGACAAAAAAAAGTTATAGAGTCACGCCAGGTGATGTAAGCATTGCACAAATAGCGTTCATAGAAGGAATACGAGATGCGCAGAGACACATAAATATATTCAACAAGAAAGTAGAAGCAGGACTTAAAAGACAAGAAGAATTTCAAAAAAAATTAGGTGAGAAGAGCCCTGCAGGAATACTTTTAAGAACAGAAGTTGGTTTGGCTGAGGAACAATTAAAAGTTAAAGCAGCGACTAGCGAGATTAAGAAATTGCAAGATGAACTTAAAAAAATACAGAAAGAAATCAGAAGTAAAGGTTTCGGGAATGTCACAAAGGCAGACGCTGAAAGACTAAGAGCTGCAAGGAAAAAATTTGAAAGAAAAAAATTAGAATCATTCCAGACCGCCACTATTTTGGCAGGAGGATTAGCATTTATGAAAGCAGGTGTTAGTGTTGTCAGAATAGCTTTTAACCCTCCTGCTTTTATTAAACAACAAGTAAAAGCATTTAATAAAGATAACAGAAAAGAAACTTTTAACAGTATATTAAGAGAAATGAATCAAAATCCTGTTGGTTTCTTCACAGAAATGTGGGCTTTCACAAAAATACTTAACTTGGCAGGTGTCGGTTTGAAAAAGCTTCCAATCACAAGGTTCTTATATGAAGAATGGAATATTCTTAAATTTCCATTAAAACAAAGACCTTTCGTCAGATCCATAATAAAAAGTGCTAAGATTCAAGAAAGTCTTAACCCAACAAAATTAAAGACTCTTAAAAAAGTTGATATATTAAAGATAGAACAGCTTAGTGTTGTTGAAGCTAAAGTTTTATTGAAGACTATGGGTGAAACTTCTAGTGTGAGTCTCGGAAATGCTTTCTTAAGAAAAGTTGTTGGGAGACAATCCAAGGGTTTAACTATCGCAACGGAGAACGCTGCTGTTTTTAATCGTGTTTTCTTGAAGAATCTTCCTAAAAATTTAAGAAAACAATTTGTTATTAGAGGAAATAGTTTAGTTAGGAGAACTACTGGTAAGAGTTTCGCTAAGAATGTTCCTGTTGGTTCAATAACTAGCAGGCTTCCTAAGCTTAAAGTTAGTGTTAAGTTGAAGCCTGGTGCGAAGTTGAAACTCGCAGCTGCTAAAGTTAGGATGACTCAGAAAATTGCTCCATTGGTTAAGATTGCGGGTAGGGTTTCTAGGAGAGTTAAAAGAGTTATCAGGGTTGGTGGTGAAAAGGTTAGTGCTGTGAATCAGAAGGTTTTAACCAGTGTCAAAACTAATATGGGAGGCTTGGGAATCACGATTCGTTTCGTGAAGTTCAGGGTTGGTGTTAAGATTGGTGAATTGAGTAGTCCAACTATTAAAGCTTTAAACACGCAGTTTAGATTGTTGAAGAGAACTCTTAACAAAGCTGGTAATGTTGTCAATAGCAAAGTTTTGCGGATTGCTAATAAAATTAATGCTTTGTTGAAGAACGCAAACATAAAAGTCAAGTTTGCTAAGTTCAAGCTTGGAACACGACTTGGTGTGTTGAAAGAAAGTATTGCTAAACCCGTCTTGAGAACTGTTAGGAAAGGAAAGAGGGTTGTTAGGATCAGTGGTGAAGTTCTTAGTAAAGTTAATCAGCGAGTTGTTAATAAGATAAGAACAGGATTAGGCAATCTTGAGATCAGAGTTAAGTTCACGAAGTTCAGAGTTAATCAAAAAATAAAGAATATAGGCGGTGTTGTTGAGAGAGTTTTTGATAAAAGGATAAGGTTGTTAAGAAGAAGCTTAACGAAATCTAAAGGAGTAATCACTAGGCCTATATTGGCTCAGATTAATAAATTGAGAACATTATTGAAGAACGCTAATATAAGAATGAGTTTTGTCAAGTACAGGATAGGGCAAAAACTTGGTGCTGTCAAAGAATTGGCTAGGAAGAAAGTTTCAGGAGTTACAAGGCCTGTTAAGAGATTTGTTCGTGTGAGTGGCGAGGCCTTAAACAAAGTTAATTCAGGAGTTGTTAATTCTGTTAAGAAAAGTTTAGGGGATGTTAATATAAGGGTTAGTTTTGTGAAGTTCAGGATTCGTTCTAAGATAAGAAACATAACCAGTCAGGGTAGTAGGGTTTTGAGTAGGAAAGTTCTAAGATTGAAGAGAAGTCTTCGGTTATCAAAGAATAAGATTACAAGGCCTATCTTAGCTCAGATTAAGTCTTTGAGCGTTGCATTGAAGAATTTCAATATCAAAATAAAGTTTGTTAAGTATAATTTAGGGCAGGTCATAAGTCAAAAAGTGAGTCCTGTTGGTAGAGCTTTATCTAAAGGAAGAAGAAAAGTTGCTTTAAAGGTTGGTTCTGCTAAGAGAAAAGTTATTAATCGTGTTAATAGTGGTGTTAGAAGAATTAATTCTGAACTCGGCAACTTAAACATAAGGGCTCGTTTCAAAACTAAAGCTGTGAGTGGTAGTTTGTCCAGATTGTCAGAACCAGCTCTTAAATTCGTGGATGCTAGGTTGAGATTACTGAGACGAACTTTAAAGAAGACGAAAGGTAAGATTACTAAGAGCGTTAATAATATTGTGAGATCTATTAACCGACACATCCCATTCGAGGTCAAAGTCAAGATTATTAAGCCAGGAAGAAGACCTCCGAAACCTAAAGCAATAAGTAGAAGAGTGGGTAGGAGTAGGATTGCTGCTCGAAGAATGGAATCAAACAAGTTAATAAGAGCACTGAGAGATACTGAGAAATTAAGAAAAATTTCTAGTGTTGAATTGCGAGGAATAGCAAAGACATTAAAGCAAGAGAAAGCAATCTTGTTCGGGAGCATAGTCACACGAATATTCGGTGGGAAAAAAGCGAAACTCCCTGTTGATGTTGACCTCGCGGTGAGTAACGCGACCTTATTCGTTAAGAGATTAAAGAGAAATCTTCCGAAAAGTAAGAGAAGATTGTATAAGCTTGAAGGTGCGAAATTAAACAGAGCAGGAACTTTCATTTTCGACATAAAATCCATAAAACAACTAAGACCAGCTGACAGAGCAATAACTTTTTCAGGATTCACACTCCCAAGATTAAGAACAACAAAGGTTAGTATTCCTTTAAAAACTCAAAGAGTGATACTTACTAATGTATTGAAAAGAACTAAAACTACTTTTAAATCATTAGAAAAAATATTTGATGAAACAGTAAGAACAAATCCTAAAATTAGACGTTGGAGTAAAAACTTCAGTAGAAAACCATTTCAAAAAAAGTTCACAAAAAGTATATTAAATAAAAATGAGATTAGGGGTGTGGGTGATTTTCACCATATAGATAAAGCAGGTAATATAGGGGTATTTGTACCAATTAAACATCATAAGATTCTTCATGCAATAGAAAATGGTTTTATTCCCGGGAAGAATACTGTTTTCTTTAAATTATTAAAACAAAGAAAATTATCTGTTGATTTTGGTTTACCAACAATAAAAAGAGGAATAACTCTTAAAGGATTAGATGTTCCGATTCAAAAGTTAGAGAAATTTGGTGGGGTGAGAATTATTGGTTTTGGTGAGCAAACAGTGAGGAAAGCTCAGGGAACACTCAGAGTATTAATAGAACAGAAAAACAGACGTGCTAAAGATCCTCTTGGTTTCGTTACTGGTCTGAAAATTCAGGTTAATGCTTTGAAAAGGCGAAAAATTAAGAGTCCTGGTACGCTTAGTAAGATTAGAAGACTTCAAGAGGCCGTAAAGCTATTAAGTTCAGAGCAGTTCATTAAGTTGCTTGAATCAAGAGTGCCAAGAACTAAAGATTTCGCTGCTGAATTGAGAAGTATTGATGTTAAGAAATTAAAAAATGTAAATATAAATAAAGTTAATGAACGTGTCAGGAATGTTGATAAGAGACTTGTTGCAATTGAGAAAGAAATTGATGTTTTGTCTAAGAAGACACGGACTCCTGTTATGAAGAGGAAAATATCTGATTTGAAAACAGAACTTAACAAGTTCACTAATCCTAAGAGTGTTATTCCGAGCAGGCTTCCTAAGAGTGTTATTCCTAGTAGAGTACCGAGTCGTGTGCCTAAAAGCCGAGTTCCCAGTAAGATACCGAGCAGAGTTCCAAGTCGTGTTCCGACATCCTCATTTTTTAAGAGTCCAGTACCTAGCGGTTTGGGAAGCACTTTCACAAGCATAATCCCAAGCAAGATACCAAGCGGAGTTCCGAGCAGAGTACCAAGTCGTGTGCCTAGCGGGATTCCAAGCAGAGTACCGAGTAAGATACCGAGCAAAATCCCTAGTAAGATTCCAAGAAAGGTTTTTAAGAAAACTCCTCCTTTTAAACCTGTTGATATTAAGAAGAAACAAAAAATATTAGAGTCACTTGTAACGAAAAGTGTTAATAAACAAAAACTTATATTTATTCCAGACTTGTATAGTGCGGTGTATGGTATAAGTTCGAGTGCTGCTGAGAAGAAAGCTTTCCTGAAAGCAGGCAGGTTGTTTACTGGTTTTGAAAGAAGAAAACTTATAACAAAAAGTAGAAAGAGGAGATGATAGAAGATGGCTATGGTTAAAGCGCATAAGAGAAGAGTGAAAGTTCGCACAAAGAGAGCTCGTAAGACTAAAGGAACTAGTTTTAAGACTGTTAGAGTCAAGAAACACAGAAGACGATAAAAAAGTTTTGTCGAGGAGAGAAATGGGGTGTTTGAGTGCCTTATTTGACACGAAACCCTAGGTAAAACGAGCAAATAAGGGTAAAGAACAGGGAGGAAAAGCATTATGAGGTTAAGCAGGGATGAAAAAGGGGAATCTGAGAGCTTCAAAGAAGAAGAAGGAGTAGGAGAAAGAGAAGACTTAGTTGATGATACAACATTAAACAAAGAAGAAGATGATGATTTAATGGATGACTACGATCTTTACGGTGATGATTTCCTAGGAGAAGCCAGCCCCGCACCACTAACAAAACACACAGACCTACTAAAGAGTCTGACAAACTTTGATCCATACATTAAAGAAGCCATAAATAACTGGATGGGACTAATTTGGAGTGATGAAAAGAAATCATACGTTGAGAACCCTGGAGTTACTAAGATCATGAACATGAACGGAGCATTATGGTGTAGTGGATTGATGAAAACTTACGCTAGAGGCAATAACATAATCACAGATATTAGTAAAGAGGAGTATAAGCAGATAATGGCTGATCATATTGAGGCGATTTGGCTTAATCTTGGCACTAGAGATGATCTTGGTATAAGGGAAGATGGTGATTTGCTCAGGGTTAGTAATGAGTTGGAGCACGCTGCTGCTTTGGCGTTGATGGGCGCTGGTGATGGTAAGTATAATAAGTTTTTGGGGACTACGATTACTCGTAATGAGCAGATTAGGCCGGGTGATGATGGTAGTGGTGTGATGAGAAGTGGTATGAATAGTAATATTAAAGGTCAGGGGGGAATACTCCGACAATTAAAAAGAGTAATGACAGGAAAATAAGGAGGGAAAAATTAAAATGCCAGATAAAGATGGTAAAGGACCGAGACCGAGAAGTCCGAGACCAAGCAAAAGGAAAGGCGGTAGAAGAAAGGGTAATTGTTGAAGAGGAAAAAAGAAAATAAAGTTTTTTTTTTGCGTGAGGCGAGGTGGAAGGAAGAATGGTTAACTTAATATACATAATAATAGCGACAATATTCGTGACGATCATAGGTGGAGGAGGAGCATACCTCATCTACATCAAAACAAGACCAAAAAAAGAAACATGGAAAGCAAACATTTACCAACTCGGGAAAGGAGTAACACCCCCGGAACGAGACAAGGATGGAAAAGTTATAAGTGATGTAAGTCTGAAAGACTTAATCCCTTATGCTAAAGACACCCTCGAAAAAGTTGAGAAAGCACATGGAATCACGATATACAGACTTCAAAGACTTAACAAGACCACTCCAGCTGTAGAAAGCGGAGTCGTTGATTATTGGGGTGTTGACAAGAAAGAAGTTAACGTATTATTGGAGAAGGGAGGTTGCACCCTTTTAAGAAAGGGTTATGATTACAAGTCAGGAAACCTGATATTCGATCCTTTGAGTCATAGTCGTATTAACCTTATCAAAGGCGAAATGGCGATAAGGAAAGACCGCTTGCAAAAAGAAAAAGATATATTGCAGGCGATAACGCCTTGGATCGTTGCAGGAATCATGGCACTCGCCTTGGTCGCGATTGCTTATATCATGATTAGTGGTTTCGTTAAGATAAGCGACAACCTTGAGAGCACGACCAATCAATATAATGAGTTCGTGCTTCAAAGGGAGGCTGCAAAGTGCGGGACTGTGCCTGAGAGGCAACCACTAGGAGCACAAAACACTATTGAGAACGGACAGAACACGACAAAAACATGAAAAAAATTAGTTTTTTATTAGCAATTTCTGTAATCATTATACTAGTCATGCCTATATATACTGGTGCTGATGGTGTTTGCACCCTTGACAAGTACCCTTATCATCCTGGCGAAACACCTTTGTTTAGTTGCAGTTGCACAGAGAACAATGAGAAGAATCGTGACGGATTCATTGTTTGGATTAATGAAAGCGGAGCAATATTGCAGAATAATAGCATTAATAGTGGTGATTGCAAAAAGAATTTTTTTACTAGCAGTTATTTTTTACCTGTTGCTTACAATAATTACACGGGGAACGTCACATTCAGCCTGAACGGTGATGGTAGTGGCATTCCTGTTGATTGGGATGATGCAAGCGACATAATCAATGACACTTTTAATGTTAGCGGAGTCGGATTTTTTGATTGCATAATAAGCAATATTACCGCCTCTCCTATCACTCTAGGTGATACTGGTACTGTTCAGCTCATGATTAGTGATGGCATCACAGGCAATCCTTTGATTCATGTTCATTGTCAATCTAATGGTTATGACATTGGCGGTTTCCCTATCATTATTGAGCCTTATGGTAGAGGGGAAACTGACAGGATTAGTAATGCTGGGGGAGAGATTACTTTCCAGCGTGAAATGAGCGAATTATTCTGGACTACGAACACCACTTACCTTTTTGTTATTAATTGTCATTGTCTTGATAACACCACAGATGAGGAGTGTTTTGATGAGGCTACTGGTTTAAGGGTTGGTTTTAAGACGTGCAGTGCGAGTGTTCCTTTCATTACTGGCACGGATGATTTAAGGGATGTTGATAAGCCTTTCTTGCCAATAGTTCTTGTTCTCATATTCACCGCCTTATTTTTTTTAGTCACGGGATTCATTAGTCCTAAGCTTGGTTTCAAGGTTGCGGGTATCGGTATAGGAATCACTCAATTAGTTATTCTTGCTTTCCTTACTTGGATTAATCGTGATGGGAATAGTATTATTGGTATTCTTAGAATGAATTTTTACATATTACTAGTTTTGAGTTTCGGCATTGGCTTCATTGGTCTTATCTTTTTTGTGGTGCGGATGATGAATGTGGAAGACACGCTAAGCGATGAGAAAGAGAATAAGAAGTGGACTGGTGAAAAGAAAGGGAGGAAAATGTTTTGATTTTTGAGAGGAATGGTAAGGTTGAAGAAGAACAAAGTTTTTAAGAGAAGAAACAGAGGCACTAGAGTTATTCGCAGTAGTAAGGAGCTTTGCGAGATAATAAATTTTGTTAGAGCCAGAGCCATAATGGAAGGTAGGAGCATACCTAAAATTAGTGATATTACTAAGGTTATTAGTAAAAAGATTGATAAGGAGGAATTATTGCGCGATGTTTTCATACAGTTTTAAAGGAAAAGGGAATAATAAGAGGAAGATCCTTCACGGTAGGAAGGGGCAGATAGAGAACTATATAGTTGTTGTTTTGTTCTTGTTTGGTTTCGGCATTATTAGTATGATCGCTGCTGTTCTTCATAATGGTTTAACTGATGCTTTCACTGACGCAGGAATTTATGTTGGTCAAATCGCTGTGACAGGCAACCAATTTTATAATGCTATCCTTATGCACGATGTCATAGTGGTTATTTTCATGGCCGTCTTAATCATAGGTGTGGGATTGACTAGTTTTCGTTTGAATACTGCGCCTGCTTTCTTCATCCTTAGTATCATAGCTGCTGCTTTCATGGGCTTGGTTAGTTATTTCTTTAATTATTTGTTCAGTCAGATTGTTAGTAACAGCGTTTTTGATACTGTGAGGGCTTTGTTTCCTAACACTATATTGATTTGCACGAATTTGCATTGGATTGCTTTGGCTGCTTTCGTGATTGGGAGTGTGACGTTGTATGCTAAGAGGCCTAGTGTTCAAGGGGAGGGGATTGTAAGATGAGAGTTAAGAACCTCCTAATCTTTTTGTTCCCTTTATTATTATTAGTATTGTTTTCTAGTCTTGTCAGTGCTGGTTGGTGGAATGATAGTTATAATTATAAATTAGAAGTTAATTATACTGGTAGCAGAGATGATACTGGTGTTACTTTGAAGATTCCTTTAACCAGTGCAAACTTTAATTTTAGTCATAGTAATGGAAGTGATTTGGTAGTGGTTGATACTTCTGATAATGTTTTGCCTTTCATGATTTACAATTGGGATGCTACACTTAATACAAGTTATGTTTATGTTAATGTGACTAAGATAAATACAACCCTAAATACTATTTATGTTTATTATAATGGTAGTGGAACGAATGGGAGTTACACAGACGTATTCGGTTTTTATGCTGATAATAATGAACCCGATAGTGCTTCATTAGGCACTCTTTTAACTGGACAGTCGTGGGTAGAAACAGAGGGGGGTGGTAATGTTAGTATAACTGATAATAAAATACTTACCAGACCCATTATTGATGTTACTAGTGCAGAAGTGGTTTCTACTGGTGAAATCTTTTTGGTTTATGAAAATGATTGGTTCTCAGCTGGTAGTGACTGGGTTTCTCATAATTCAATAGCTGATGGTGATAGTTATGGAACACTATATGCTGATAAGGATTTGTATGATGGTAATTGGTCATATAAAGATGGTCAACATACTTATGGAATTAGTAGTGTAAAAGTTCTACAATCCACATGGTATTATTTGATGATATATCAAACAGGAGAAACAAGTTACAGTTATTATATAAATGATACAGTGGTAGCTCTTGACCAGACTGGTAGAACAGGAACTTATCCAGCTACTTTAAAAGGTTCTTGGTCAAATGCAAACGGTCAAACTTTATATACAGATAATCTTAGAGGATACATTGGAGACCCCACCACAACATTTGTTTATGGAAGTGAAGAAACATCCATAGTAGGCGATATTGAGAATCCAAGAGTTACCTTAAATAGTCCAGCAGATAATAACTGGACAACTGATAACACCCCAAACTTTGCTTTCACTACTACTGACAGTGATAACATAAGTTTTAGTTGCGAATTAACAATTAACGGCACAAGTTACGGAATTAATAATAGC
>Ga0208769_1000977_pt1 | contig 13153 bp, 13 predicted proteins | sample AntAceMetag02UKC_FD_184768 | JGI IMG/M metagenome (GOLD analysis project Ga0208769, IMG submission 184768) | Saline lake microbial communities from Ace Lake, Antarctica- Antarctic Ace Lake Metagenome 02UKC (SPAdes) (version 2) | ecosystem: Environmental > Aquatic > Non-marine Saline and Alkaline...
GGGGGAGTGGGGGAGTAGGAGGGAGAGACACTTATTTTATAAAGTGCCCATTAATACCAAGATATATATAGTATACATATACACATGTTCAATCAAAATCAGGATTAAGCAATACATTTTTTGTTTTGGATTGAACATATCTTTCACTAAAATATCTTTCAAAAAAACCTCTATATTCAACACATTCCATAGCTAGTTTTGCTGTAATAGCACCTTTATCTGGAATGTCTATTGTAATATTTAAATATTTTGTTTCATCTTTAATGTTATTAATACTTCTTTCATCAGCACATAATAATACAGTCTGATAATCTGCTGTTAAATAATCTTTACTTTTATCAGTTACAATATCTACATTTAAAATATCCCCAACTTTTTCAACTGTAACTGTACCATTGCCAATAACCTTTTGAAAATCATTTTTTATTGTTGGTACATGACTTATGCTACTTGGATAAACAGTGTCAGTTGGCTTAACAACCTTAACAACCTTATCAGGCTTATAAGGTTTTGCATCTGTACTTACACTGTTATAATTACAAATTCCTAAAATAGATATTGTAAATATTACCAATATCATGCCAAAGATTATCTTTTCCTTTTCATTTTTAAACATAGGTCTCCTTTTTATTATATTATTTGGATTTCAAATTCAAAATTATGAAGCAAGTACTTTGACATTCATATTACATGAATTAGTATTATCTCCATTTACACTGTTAAATATAGATGCCTGTGAAAATCTAGCATAACCATAAATAACATCTCCTTCTTCAACATCTACGATTATACTATCAGTCAAAGTTCTCCGAAAGTCAAGATTAAAAACTCCTCCATGACCAGGAAATACTGCATAGGATGTCGCTGTACTATTTTTATAAACATACATTGCTGAAAATCCAGTTGTTGTAACATTTTTCAACCATAAAGTAATACTTACTTCAACTGTACTTACATCTGCTCCTATTACTATACCATATGTGTCAAGAGATAGCTTAGTTCCAACTATATAATTTTGTGCTACAAATTCTACTTTGGTTGCTACTGTACCTGTAATCACTTGTTCTTTATTTAAATTAACTTGAAGACAATCCATGTCAAAATCATAGTCAGGTGGTTCATATGTAGGAGGTGTAGCAGTTATAGGAACTGGTTCTACACTACCTATTACACTTATAATAATAAACTTACTCATATATCTTACCATTATTACATTTGAACCAACAAGAATTGATGCAATATCTTTAACACTTTTTACATTGATAGCATCATCTTCTCCATAAAATTTAACCTGTAGAGGGCTTAAGCTTGTTACAGTTGCAGTTAAAAATATGTCATCTTCTTTCTCATTTATAATATTTTCTAATACGTTATTTATCATGTTAATATCACCCCTATCAAGAAGCCAATACTTTGACACTCATGTTACATGAATTAGCATTTGACCCATCTACACTGTTTAAAGCGGAGGCTGAAATTTTAGCATACCCATAAATTACATCTCCTTCTACAACATCTAAAACTATATTATCATGTAAAGTCCTTCGAGTGTCAGCAGAAGAACTCCCATCGGCATCAGGGAATATTGCATATGTTACTGCTGTACTGTTTTTATAAATATACATTGCCGTATATCCATTAGTAGTAACATTTTCTATCCATAGAGTTAGATTGACTTCAATTGTTGATACATCTTCTCCTATGACTATGCCATAGCTACTTAGTGACAATTTATCTCCGACTATTACTTTCTGGGTAGCAAATTGTACTTTTGTTGCAACTGTGGTATAAGAAAGATTTTGTTTACTATTAAGATTTACTTGAAGACAACTCATATCAAAATCATAATCAGGTGGTATATACGTAGGAGGCGTTGCTGTTATAGGAACAGGAACAACACTTCCAATTACGCCTATAACAATAAACTTACTCATATATCTTATCATGAGTACATTTGAGCCAACTAATAAAGATGCAATATCTTTTGTAGTTGTAACATTAATAGCATCATCTTCACCATAAAATTTTACTTGTAATGGACTTAAACTTGATACTGTTGCAGTAAGAATTATTTCATCTTTTTTCTTATTTACAATATGTTCTAATATGTCATTACCTATCATGTTAATACCACTCCCTTTATGCTGGTATTAACAGATATACCAGTTTGTAAATTATAATCTTGACTTACTATTTTATATGTCTTATCAATAGATAATTCTGTATTCTTAAATTTATATGCATCACCTTGCCATGGTATTCCATCATTTAATCTTGAAGTTACAAAAGCATGTTTATAATTAATAGCTTCTTCAATTTCAAGCATTTTTCTTATTTCTCGTTTTGCTCTTAAATCAACATAACTTTGACTTACAGCTTCACTATCAAATATTTTTATAATATATCTACCAATAGAAGTATAACTGAAAGCATGAGTTGAAAGACCCTCGTCTTCCATACTCCATACTTTATATAAGGGTTCTGTATCTTCTTCTAGTTTATTTGACATAATAACAACCTTATTATATATCTCAGCATAGTTCATACTTAATTCAATATTCTCTTCATACAATGATACACTATTATCAATGAATTCATGTGCTATATTAGGAACTGATGTCCATGGTATGGCTTTATATATACCATTCCCTGTAGTCCATATAGGATAATAGTTAATCATTTTTAGTAAGCTATTTATAATGAACAAAGTGCTTTTACCTAGTTCATAAGATATGTCTTCAGATAGAACCTGTGTACTTGATTCTATCTGATATTTTACCCATGTTCCTACTCCATCAAGCAATCCTTCAATTGCTGTAACTACATTAGTACCACTTGCAAACGTTTGACTTACAATCGTTTTATTTTGGTCTAATGCTTTAAGTAAATCAAAGCCTTCGATTTCTCTTGTTATAACATTACCGTCTAAAGATTTATTAGGTGATAATAACATATAATGTCCTAAAGGTATTTCGTAAGTAGTACCATCCACAACGAAACAATACCAAGGTTTTATTAAATCACTCAAATAGTCTATATCATCAATTTCTTTTGTTGAAAATTTTGCACCTGTGATAATACTTCTTGAAAAATCAATAGAAATACTAGCACCTGTTACATAATTACTTATATATTTACTATGTTTATAACTTCCATCTTGTAATGTTAATAATTCATATCTAAAATATTCCTGTCCACCATTGTCAAAAATAGTACTCATGTGTTATCACCACCCTCTATGTTTCATCTTCTATTCTTATTACTGTTGTATCATATTGATATGCTAAATTATCCTTTTTATTAAAACTAGAACCCTCTAGCATACAATAGAACCAACGTCCACGCCAATCACGATAAAATGTATGTCCAACATATTCAATTATATCTACTAAATCATCATATTTTGTTATAGGACAATCAGCACTAAAAGATAAGTTTTGTGTTTTATAATTACCTTGATACTTAATAGGATATGTACGTCCTGCATATTGCTTATAAGTTTGACTTCTATTTCTCTCTTCTGATAAAGATACATCTCCAACTAATCTTACAACGTCTTCAAATCCACTTCCTCCATTAATAAAAAACATTCCTGTTAGTACAGCATCTAAATCAACTTCTGCACTATTTTTTATAGAAGGTGTTAGACTTACTGCTTGACAATAATAATTATTATTACCACCTACGGTAGGCAGATAATCAGTAATAGTTGTATTTGTTGAAATGTCTGATTGAATTAATACCCACTCACCACTATTCATACTTCGATATATCTTATTATAATCTGTAGTAGCATTTAATGGTGAAATCTCAACAATCAAAGTTGGTTTATATTCATTTGTATTATCATAAAATGTATCTACTGAACCGTCTGTTGTTGAAGCAATGATTGCTATCCCTTCATAGTCTGTTATAGTTCCGTCTGCTATATCATCCATGAATGTTGTTAAATCCCATATTTCAGTATCAGGAACACCAGTAGTCGTATGAGCATGGTCATCATAATCTGTTGCATCATATGTTGGAGTAGATGCATAAGTAACTGTTGCTTCATCCCATGCTGAGTTAATATAATTAACTTTTGATTCTATCCCTGCAACTAATGTTGTTTTTCTGTATAGTGTCAAATCAGCACTTACAATTGTTTTACCAACAAAGAATGATAAATCAAAATCTAATAATGCTGTTATTATTTGAGTTCCTCCTGCTGTGTCATTTGTTAAAAGCAATTCACCTGAACCATTAAAATTATCATTAGGACTATTAGCACTTACATTACTAGCCTGTGTTGCTGTGTTAACATAATCAACAACTACGGCTGGATTTGCTATTGTTATGTTTATACTTCCTGTTTCACGTGCTAAATCTAGTGTTATTGTTGGTGTCATTGGTTCTAAAAACCCTGATGTGAATTCAACTTCAGTTTCAGCACTCCACAATCCATCAGATTCTTGAACCTGTAAAGTTACTTTATAATCAGTTTCGTTTGATAATGAATAAGTAAATGTGCAACTATCTGTTGCTCCTGTAGCAACGACACTTGATACTTGCTTGCTTTCTATCAATAGGTCATTTTCGTCATATAGCTTGCAAAGATATTGTGCTTGACTGTTTGATTCTGCTTGTGTATATGTCCATTCAACAGTTAATTCACTATAACCATAATCTGTAATTGTAGTAGGGTCTGTTATAGTCCCAACAGCAACTGTTGTTGCGGTAAACGTTGCTATATTAGAATAACTTGAAGCATCTACATGTTCACCCCATGTTTTTACTTGCCATTCATAATCATTACCATTTGTAAATGTTGAAGCAGGTACTAAAACAGATTCAGTAACACTTACTTCTTCATCATATAAAGGAGTAGCAGAGAATGACCCTCCTACAAGTCTATATTGCAATGAAAATTTTGTTTGAGCAGTTCCATCAATATCATTATGATTCCATGCAAATGTATAATTGTTATTTGCGTCTAATGTCAATGCGTCAGGGGCTAGCCCTGTTGGTGCATTTGGTGGTGTAATAAGTACATACTCATTACTTTCAACCCATGCACTATATAAAGTATCATCTGTTTCTTTTGCTCTTACTTTATATTGCCCATAATCATATGGTGCTACATCAGTATAACTTGTAGCTTCTGCTGCTTGGTCTGGTAAGGTAGCATAATCCCACGCTTCCCATGTATCTCCAGCGTCTAAAGATTCTCTTCTTGCAAGTTCATACAAATCCTCATTCGTTGCATTATCAATCCATGTAAGTTCAATACTCCCACTAACTCTAGTAGCTACAACACTTGTAGGTGCTGCTGGTGTAGTATTTATATCATTAGTAACATCATAGTCACTATATGCATAGGCATTTCCTGCCCTAATTCTATATCTATATAATTTATTTGCTGTTGTAGTTGTATCTGAATAACTCGTTGCTGTACTTGCTAATGTTGCTTTTAAATAATAAGCATCTGTTACATTATCATATCTTTCAACATATACTGCATCATAAGGTGCATCTGTTGTAGCATTATTATTCCAAGTTAAGTTTTGCTGCGTATCTGACACTCTTGTTACAACTGCTGTATCTACTGGTGCTGGAGTACCTATATAAAAAATAGCTGTATAGGGTTCAAAATCAATATCAGTAGCACCTTCCATTGAAGTAACTGCTGGAAATGTAGTAGAGTTATTCTTTCCATAACCTTCATCTTCCCAATCGTCACCTGGAGTACCAACAGTATAACCAAACATTATAAAATCTTTTGACAGGTCTCCATACAATCCAAACCAGTAGTCTCCTGCTTCTAATATAATTGGTGTAATAGGAATATTATAGGTAGGAAACACAGTAGGATATCTACCTAGAGAAAAGGTTTCTGACTGTTGTAACATATCACCATTAACATTCCATATAACAACTCGTGCAGTTGCATCATTATTATAATAACCTGCTGCTATTACACGTAATTCAGTTATAGAACCTTCTACAGGTAAAGTTATCTTTACTGCTAATTGATTAGATTCTCTTCCTGAACCTGATGCTTGTGGGAGAAAATGAGTTCCTGCACCAGTATTACTATTAATCCAAGGCATACTTATCACCGTCCTTTCTGGTTCTTTCTTATTTCTTATCTCATACTACTATGACGTTTAACATTTTTTAATAAAGAAACAACATCTGTAAAGTCTTGTACATTGTGAGCATCAATTACGATATCACCATATAGATTAACTGATTCAGACTTTTGCATTGTTCCAGTATTAGGTTTCATATTGTTTAACATTCCTTTTGTTTCAGAATTGCTATAAATGTCAGCACCTTTAGGTACATTCATTATTTCGGGACCATTTTCGCCCACTAAAGACCAACCACCAGGAGCATTCATAATTCCATCAGCATATTGTCTGCCTTGATATACACCTCCACTCCTACCTGTTGGTCTTCCTGTAGTTGAAGGTTGAGTAGCTGCACTTTGTAAGCTTAATGCACTAGATACTTTAGCAGCAAGCGCACCCATCAATGAACCAATTCCGTCTATCATACCTTGTACTAAAGCTTTTCCAACTCTTAAAGCTGCTGCTGCGATAGCTGGTTTATTATCTTCAATAAACGTAACTATATCTTTTCCCATTTGTTTAACAATTTTAGGTATTTTTTTTTTTATGTCATCCCAAATTCTCATTAATATTTTTTTAATTTTATCTGCTTGTGTTTCTACATCACGTTTCTCTTTTTCAGCAGCAGTAAGGACACCTTCATATTTTTGCTCTGCTGAAATAATTGTTTCGTCCTTAGTATCTTCAGCTAATCCTGTTGTCATTGTATATTGCCAATTAGCTTCTTTTATAACATTCTCAGCTTCTTCTTTGGAGAGAGTACCAACTTCATCTCTTTGAATTATTGCAGTTTCAATTTTCTTATCTTTTTGTTCTGTTGCTTTTTTAACTACTTCATCATAAGCTCTATTTGCTTGTGTAATAGTATTCATTGCTTGTTCTTTACTGATGTCATGAACAAGATTTTTTGATTCTTCTAATATTCTTCGTTGTTCTACACTATTTGTAGTTATGTATTCTAATTCTCTTGCTCCTGCTGATTCTCTTAAAAATGTTAGTTCTTTATTTTCATCTTCTGTTAAACTTCTTTTTTCTGCAAATGCAGTAGTAAGTATTTCTTTTTGTCTTGTAAGATTTTGTGTTAAACCTGCTTCTTCTTGTATATAATATTCTTCTAAACTTGCTAATTTAGCTGTTTCAGCTTCATCACTTAATACTTGACTATTTTCAAATAGTTCTGTTAAACCAGTAGTTTCAGCTTCTTTTCTTTTTGCTAATTGACTTAATACTAATTCTAATTCTGCATCCATAGCAGTTGTTGTAGCCGTTAATTTGTTTTGATATGCTGTAAGATTTGCTTCTGTTAAATCACCATTAAACATTAATTGCATACTTAGTAAATCATCATAATGTTGTTGTGTTGTTGCATTAAGTCTTACATATTCACCAGCAACTTTATTATTAGCAAATTTCATTTCAACTGGTATTAATCCAAAAGCATCAAATACCTCATATAAATAATCAACTAATTTTCCACCCCACTTAATAATACCTGTAACCATATCAGAAAACATATTTTTACTTTCTTGTGTTCCCTCATTTAGGTCAGCCATACCACCAGACATTAAGTTTCCAATCATCTCTCCAATTACTTCAAATGCAATACCTAAATTATCTTGTATAACTTGCCAAACAACTTTTGCCCTATCTGCAATTTCTTCAAATTTTTTAGCCCATGCATCAGCATCTTCTGCTGACATTCCAAAGTTTTTATGTAATAATTCAAACATTGTTGTAGCGTCACCAGATATTATTGCTTTTGCTGAAGCAATTGCATCTTTAAAGATTCCTAGTTTAGCAACAATTGTTGCTAAAGCCAATATCCAAGCTGCCCATGCAATTAATCCTATGGTAATAGCTGCTGATGCTATTGCTATAGGGACAGTTATCCCTGATAATAATCCTACAACAGTACTTATTGCACCTACAACTAAGCCTACGGCAATTAGGATAGTTCCTAATACAACTATAAATGCAGGAACTGCTGCTGCAAATATTCCAATTCCAACAAGAGCAGCAGCAAACCCAGGTGATAATTCATTAGTCCAATCTAAAACTTTGTCTGCAACACGTAGTACATCTTCCAAAACTGGAATTAATACATCCCCCAGTTTTGCTGCAAACGTTTCTACCTTACCTTGTACTATTCTTAATTTATTGGCATAAGAATCTTGTGTTTTATTAAAATCTCCTTGTGAGTCTCCTGTTTGTTTCATTATAACTTTATAACGCCATAACATTTTTTCAGATTGAGATAAATCTTTCCAGTTTTCTTTTAAACCATTAGACATTGCAAAATGTTTAACTGTATTATCGTCAACTAAGATACCAAGAGATTTTAAAGGTTCTGCTTCACCTGTAAGACCTGATTTAAGTTTTGTAAATGCATCTTCATGGTCTAAATTATAGAATGAAGATATATCACCAGTTAACTCTGTCATGTCTTTTGATAAACCTTTTGTTTCGTCTGCTGTAAACCCTTGTGCTTTAAAAATAGAACCTAAAGTACCAACATATCCAAGTGCCTCTTTTTCAGTTAATCCAAATTTATTAATTAAATCTTTTGACCAACTTGTAACTTCTTTAGTATTGTCTCCAAATGTTGTACTTACAACATTCATTGATTCTTTTATATCACTTGCTAATTCAACACTCTTACCCAAAAAATTAACTATAGGTTTACTAACATTCTCAACTAAAGAAGTACCAAAATTTTTTATTGTTTTTCCTATATCTTGTAAATCTTTTCCTACTTGTTTAGCACCTTCTACTTCAATTGTAAAAAACAACTCTGCTATTTGCATATATTACACCACCTTTCTTATTAGACTTTAAGTCAAATTTAATTGAATATTAAAAATCCAATTATTATAGTATTTAACACCCAAAAAGACTGATATAACATTTTGTCAGATTTGGGTGTTATTTTGATATGCGTTATTGAAAGTATTTTATCTGTAATGCAATGTGTAATATATCCAATGCAGAAGCCTAAAGTAAATGGATTGTGTACTAATATGTATAATATAATCATTGCAACAACTCCACTAAGACCATGAGTAAGACCTCTGTGCTTTAAAATATGCATCTCTCTTAGCTTATCGTCTATAAAAGGCACTGCTTGAGAAGCCCATGACTTAGCTGTATCAAGGTCTGGGGCAACACTACCTAATATAATAGCAGGAATGAATTCATATAGGTTTAATGGTACAATGGACATTGCCATAACAATTAAACCTGATGTCATTCCACTTGCAATATGACTTCTACTTAACATATATACACACCCTTTTTTATTATTTTTTATCATTCTTGCTAGTATTCTTTTTAATTTTCATTTAAAAATCCTTCTTTCAGAATATTTACTGTTGCTTAACATTATCAACTTTTCTAACCATGACTTTGATATGACTATTCTTATGAGCAGTGTTTTTTGGTTCACTATCTACTTCATATGTTTTATCTTCATATTCAATTAAATCGTTAATCAATATATCAAAATCATTACAATAAAATTTTAATTTAGATACAATAGTATTCTTCTGTGTAACGTAAACATCATTATTTAATCCACTTGCAATATAACCTTTTATAGCAGTAGAAGCATATGTTGTTACAGGTCTTAAACTAGTATTCAATGTTATAGTAGGTCTTGTTCTAGTACAATCTACAAAATATTTATCAATACTCATATTAGAACCCCCTATTACTATTAAACAAGTCAATTTTATATGCGTGTCTGTATGCATTAAGTTGTGACATTATAGACTGAGGATAACCATAAACATTATCAGCAAACGTAACAGAATAGTCATCTATTTTCTCAGACTTTATATTAAAATCTAAATCAGATATGCCCATTGTGTATTTAATCATTTTTGCTACTATTATTTTTAAAGGTGTTGGATATTTTACTTTAGTTATAAATACCCCTTCACCAGCATCTTCATCTGTAATTGTATCTATTGTATTTAATACAATACTATCTGTACTAACAGTTGAAACAGTAAAACTTTGATTATTTCTTAAAGACCTATATATTCTTATACTGTCATTAGCAACTAATTTCTTATTACCTATATCAGTGAAGTTAATACTGTTTGTACTATTTGTAAAGCTTATAGCACTAGAAGAAAAATAATCAAATTGCTTTTCTACAAAATCAGTATTGCAATAATCACAAATAGCTTGTTCAACAATTGGAATATTCATATCTATGAATGTGTCATATGTTGTATCAGTGATAGGTGACATTTGTAATAAAGATTTTACTTCTGTTCTTGTAATTATCATATTACCACTTTCCTTTCCTGTAATTTAATATTTTCTTTATCTGTCATTTCATTAATTATTCTCTCTTCTTCAGCATTCCTCACGTCTTTTCCCAGTGTCCTATTTTCACTTGTAGTACACTTAGATTTGTAATAAGTTTCAAAATCACTTTTACAACCATGTTGTATTTCTATCAACCAGATTTGACGTATATTGTCTTTCAGTTCTTTTTCTATATCTTGTTTGATATTATCTATACATTTCAAATATAGTTTGAATCCACGTTCAAAAGGCAGATTCAAAATATATTCAACATATTTAAAATCTTTGTAATTGCTCATTAAAGGTTCTATAATATTTTCTTCTGTAAAGAAGGTCATTATAAACTCATAACTTTTTGCAATCCCTAATAGACTTTCTCTCTCAGTTAATTCTTTGTCACGTCTTGGAATTTTTTTTTTACCTCTGTAAGGTCAACATACTGTGAAATGATTTTTGGGACACCAGCCATAAATACATTTTTCAATGTATCAATATAAGTATCTTCATCCATTTCATCAACTTGTTCTTGTGATAAATTACAATAAGACATACAAAGTGAATCAATATTTTCTTCTGCTTTATGTATATTTTGTAATACAAATGCAACAACATCACCTAATATCATAAGTATTTTTTCATTTTTATTATCACTAGATTTTAAAATCTTTTCTACTTTGTTTGATAATAAGTATTCAATATAATATTTAAAATTCACATCTTCCAATATTCTTGATACAATCATAATTTCTTTTTTTTTCAATTTTCTGTTTTCCATAATACACACACTCTCTCAATTTTCGTATTTCAAATACGAATTTTTATTTGCCTTTCTCCAAGGACTTTTATTCTCACACAAAGTTCAAAAGGGGCATTACACCCCCATAATTAAACTTCTTCTTGAATTGTTAAAGGTGGAGTTGTTGGAGCAGCATATGTATAAAATCCTGTATATGTTCTCTCAGTAACAACTTCATCCTTTTCTTTAAACTCAATTCCTACGTTTCCTATGTCTAAAGCATTTGTAATTGTAATTATGCAATATTTACCATTTGCTTTATAACCTTTGAAAGTTATATTTGTCAACATATCTGTACTAGCAAATGTTGTATCAAATGTAATCTTCTTATATGTTCCATCTCCGTCTGTTCCATCAGCAGTTGTTGCATTTAACCCATATACAAAGTTTGTATAAGTGAGTTTTAAGAAATTAACAACTAGTGTTACAACAAATCTTTCAGTCCTTCTCATTCCTTTTGTTGCTCCCATAGCACCGTCATAATCAACAGTTTTGATAGTTCTTTCAATTTCTACCTTAGAACCACCTCTAGTAGCACCAATTACTGCTTCACCAATTTCACCATAATCAACATATAAAACGCCTTCTCCAAGCATAATATCTTTAGCAGATTGTGGTACAGCAGGTTCAAATGTATTTACACCCATTTCAAATCACTCCTTCCTTATACATATTCATATAGTTCAATTGGACAAACTAGTCCAGAACCATACTTATAATGTCCTGTATATTGTGTTTCTTGAACAACTTCATCTTTGTCTTCAAGTGCAAGACTGATATTTCCATCATTCAATGCATTCTTTAAAACAATCTTAACTGTCTTTCCATCCATTCTTTGACCAATTAAAGTAACGTTTTCTAAATAATCAGCGTCAGCAACTTCAAGACTCGCTGTAAATTCTTTATAAGTAGTTTCGTTAGTATAATCAAATCCTGAACCATTGATACCTATAGGTGAACTATCTGTATGTGTTTGTATTAAATCAATACTATCAACATAAAAGTCTGTAACATCAGAAGTTGCAGCATCACATTTAAAACTGATACCTGTTATAGTTGACCAATCTCCTGTCCCTGTTTCTGTAAATGCTGATTTAAGAACCTTAAATGTAGTCCAAGCATTTGCTGTTAAATCTGCAACAGCAACGTCATAATAATAAAAATTAGTTTCAGTAAGATTAGCATCACAATGTAATGTAAATCTTATATCAGCAGTACCTAAATCTAATAAGTCCTGAGTAGTAATATAGATTGCCCATCCAATAGCATCTGCTGTGTCAGATACCTCAGTATTATCAAATACTGTTAAATCTTTACTTGATGCAAAAACATCTTTGATACCTTCAAGTGGAGTAGCTGCAACCATTGTACATTTTGCTGATTGGTCTCCACTGTTTATAATTGTAGTTTCAGCAGCGTAAGTACCACCTGTTCCACTCCAATCTTTAGATACCCATGTACTATCTGTTAATTCACAATCTGAAATAGTTTTCTTTGTGAAGTATTTCAAATACAAGTTATTTAATGTAATTTTGCCCATTAAACTTTCATAACGTACTAGTGGTACACCATCACTGTCTAAAGTTGGACCATATGCTCCATCAAATGCTATTTCTTTTATAGTTCTTTCAATGTCAACTTTACAACCATCTCTAGTTGCTCCAATTAATGTTTGTGTAGGTAAACCATAATTTATATAACTTTTAAATTCACCTAATATAACATCATTAGCAACTGGCATAGTTGTTTCTACTGCTACGATTGACATGTAATCACTTCCTTTCGTTTATTGAACTTCAAGTTTAATTAATTTGCTTTTAGTAAAAATCTTTGATTATATCTTGATATGTTTGATTCACTAGTTGGTAGCTCTGCTTCAAAATCTATGACACAATAATAAAACCCTTCAGTTTCACATTGTGTAGAATTA
>Ga0208769_1000978_pt1 | contig 13152 bp, 22 predicted proteins | sample AntAceMetag02UKC_FD_184768 | JGI IMG/M metagenome (GOLD analysis project Ga0208769, IMG submission 184768) | Saline lake microbial communities from Ace Lake, Antarctica- Antarctic Ace Lake Metagenome 02UKC (SPAdes) (version 2) | ecosystem: Environmental > Aquatic > Non-marine Saline and Alkaline...
AAGAAAGAAAAGAAAGAAAAAGCAAATCAGCTTCCAGTTCAGACTCTGCCAGCTGCTTTCAGCTTCCAGGGAGTACCCAAAAAGCTGAAAGCAGCTCCCAGAGCCTTCTCTGGAAAAAAGAAAGAAAGAAAAAATTTCCAGCTCCGTTCCACTCCAGGGAAAGCATTTACCAGCGGATACGTATCAGATTATAGTTATGTATCGCAATTTAATAAAGAAAATTATTAAATGAATGAAAAGCAAGCAGTAATCAAATCATTAATGTCACTCACTCCAGCAATATCAGAGCCATTACAAGCATGATGAAAAGCTAATAGAATAATGACTTCTGATATTGCTTCCGTTCGTGAGCCGATTGCCTTCTTACCAAAATATTACATAATTCCCCAATATGTTCCCCTCCTGGCGTCCGGGGGACGGTAGCCGTATCCGGCAGCATGAAGTTAATCCAAACATATTCGCCATTATGTAAACTTTGTGAGAGAAGCAAGGGCAAGCGGCAATACAAATTAATTCTGCTGCAATGCTGAAAGTTTTCCAAGTAGAAGCAGGAAGAATTTCAAGGAAGCCAGCCTGCAGCAGCATGAAGTCAGCAGTGAGAGACTAAAATATTAAATGAAAGAATTTGTGAGAGAATAATTAATTATTAAAATACCAACTTTACCAAAGAGGAAGCGGTATCAAATAATTACCCGTTCCGCTCCCTCATTCCAGAATCATTCAGGCATCATTTCCAGGCATCTAACAGAAAAGCAAGCAGAATGCCCGGAAATAGAAACCTTCATTTCATCTTCCATTCATCACTTCACGGGAATCCAAACCAATAAAAGACCGTTCCTGGACATGGAGTACCAAGACCATCCACTCTAAACAAATCAGTATGAAACCGCTCCTGGACATTGAGTACAAAGACCATCCACTCAATTATAATCAAATATAAATCAATGTAGAGCCGTTCATGTCGCCGGAGTACCGGGCACAATCACTCCAAATACAAATCAATGTAAATCAATATAAATCCGTTCCACTCCAGGTTCTGAACCATACTAAATTTTAATATCTTATCCCAGAAGTTTTTAACAACAAACCAATCAAAATAATATGGAATTTTCTTTTTTTCAGATTCTGGTTATCCATCACTTGCCAGCAGTTTGATTTCTTTCACTTTTCACTAAATATCTTCATATCATTATAAATTTATGTTCTAATCCAAAATACACCATTTTTAAATCGCCTTATTTGATTTTTCATTTCTTAATTTAAAATACATTTCCTGTTCTAAAGACCGCACTAAAACAGTGCTAAACAACACTTTACGCCGTTTACTCTCCGCATCATTCCCGACTTAGCTCCGTGTTAAGTCCGCTAATAAAAAATAATATTATTTATTATAGCAGATTTTCAAACTAAAATGATCCCCGGGAATTAGATCCCAGATATCAATATCAAAACCTTTAATTTCTCTAATCTGACTTCTCAGAAATCCATATAAGCTGATTCTCAACACTTTAAACTCAATTAACCATATCCACACTTATTTTATTTTTTCTGCCTTTCCTGGTCAATTCTACCCCCTACAATCACGATATTATCATAAAATATAATCTCTTTTTTCTTATGCAGAATCTGTACTGTTCGCATATTTACTTGACATCCTTTGTTGTAATGTCACTTACGACATATATTTATAAGGAGGTCTTTATGGCTAAACTAGTAGGTCTAGTAGGTTCAATCGTAAATAAAGCTGGTAATTTCGTTTTTTCAACTTGGAAAGGGATTCAAGTAGCTAAAGCATACCAACCAAACGTCGTCAATCCCAGATCAGCCGGGCAGACCGCCCAACGCACCAAATTTGACTACGCGGTTCAATATGGAATCGCTATGAATCGTGTTCCCTATCTTAAACAACTCTGGAGCTTAATTACTCCCTCAACCCGTGTTCCATACAACGAATTTGTAAGTCGTAATCTTAGAAATGCAAATTTTGAACCTGACAACACGCTCTGCCCAAACAAAATGATCATTAGTGACAATAATGATTATATTCAAGGTCTTGTGTGGCCTGTTGCTGGCGCTTGCGCTGCTGGTGTCTGGACTCTTGATGGTCTTGATATTGATGGTTGTGGCACAGCCCCTGACGGTCTTTTAATTGTTCAGGTATTTCAGTCTAATCTTCTTGCTGATCCATCTCAATCACCCTTCCGTGATGTTCGCATATGCGAAACTTACGTAGTAGAGGCTGCCTGGCCAGATGCCGCTCTTGTGACCATTGCCCATTTTGAAGATTCTTTTGATATATGTTGCCCTGCTTGCGCTGATCCTGCCGCAGAATGTTGCGACGCTGCAGTTTGGTTGATTCCTGTATGGTCTAATGGTGCTGACGCCAGTGCTGACCCATCTCTCATCACAAAAGCTGGTAGTGCCATCCTGGCATGTGAAGCAGCATAAAAAATTAAATGCCGGGGAATTATCCTTTATTTCCAGTTCCCCGGTAAATTTTAAAATCGTTGATCAGGAGGTTAGAACGTGGCAAAAGCTGTAGGGCTTGTAGGAAGTATCGTAAATAAAGCTGGCAATTTTGTTTTTACCACCTGGAAAGGGATCCAAGTAATAAAAGTTTACCAACCTAACGTTTCTAACCCACGCTCTGCCGCACAAACTGCTCAACGCACAAAATTTGATTATTCTATTCAATATGGTAGTGCCATGAACCAAATCCCATACTTGAAACATCTATGGAAATTAATCACTGCAGAGCACCGTACTGAATACAATGAATTCGTGAGCAGAAACCTTTTATCAGCTACTTTTGAAGCAGACAACACACTTTGCACTAATTTACTGATCATAAGTGACAATGATGATTACATCCAAAACTTTGAACTTCCTGGTGATCAATCCTGCCTTGCAGGTGTCTGGACTCTGGACGGTCTTGATCTTTGCGGTTGCGGAGATGAACCAGACGGAATTTTGCTGGTTCAAGTTTTTAATGCTAATTTGCTAACAGTTCCTGGTGATTCCCCTTTTCCTAATGCTCATATGTGTGAAAAATACTCCCAGGTTCTTACGTGGCCAATAGCATCATTAGATACTAATGCGTATTATGAGGGTGTTTATGAAATTTGCTGCCCTGCTTGCGCTGATCCTGCCGCAGAATGTTGTGACGCCTCAGTCTGGTTGATTCCTGTATGGTCTAATGGTGTTGACGCAAGTTATGATCCATCATTAATCACTAAGGCTGGAAACCCTATTCTCGTATGTACTCCAGCACCTTAATATATTCCCAGGGAATCTTATTATTCCTTGAAATTTCAAAAATCTTTTATCAGGAGGTCTTTTATGGCTAAACTCGTAGGTCTAGTCGGTTCAATAGTAAATAAAGCTGGTAATTTTGTCTTTTCTACCTGGAAGGGGATCCAGGTCGCGAAAGCTTACCAACCCAACGTCGTCAATCCCCGATCTGAAGGGCAAGTTGCCCAACGCACCAAATTTGACTACGCGGTTCAATATGGAATCGCTATGAATCGTGTTCCCTATCTTAAACAACTCTGGAGCTTAATTACTCCCTCAACCCGTGTTCCATACAACGAATTTGTAAGTCGTAATCTTAGAAATGCAACTTTTGAGGCTGACAACACCCTCTGCACAAACAAAATTATCATTAGTGACAATAATGATAATCTTAAAAGTATAGTTAACGGAGCTACTTCTTGTGCGCTTAGCTCTTGGGATTTTGATGATATTGCACTGGGTGGTTGCGGTGATGATCCTGATGGTGTTTTGCTTATTGATGTTTACAATTCAAATCTTCTTGCTGATCCGTCTCAATCACCCTTCCGGGATTCCCGTATGTGTGTAACCATCTATGATATTGACACTTATGGTAGTGTTCCTGGCACTTGGCCAATGGAAATCCCTGTTCATGCTCCTCAATATGAAGATGTTTTCGATGTCTGTTATGCAGCTGGTGATATTAGTGGTTGCCTTGCATATGCTTTATGGTTGATTCCTTTTTATACTGATGGTTCCGGCTCTGCCCCTTCTTCTCCTTCCGATATTACCCGGGTTGGAAATGCTGTCTTGCTCTTTTCCACTGGTGTTTAAGATATAATGATCAAAAAAATGATAAATCCGGGTGATATGCCATCCTTTGGAATGGAGATCGTAAAAATATCTGCCCGGATTTTTTTAATAACAGGTAAAATCTAAAATGTCAAAAATGACTGGTCTTGTAGGATCTATAGTGAATAAATCAGGTAACTTTGTTTTCAGTACCTGGCACGGAATCCAGGTAATGAGAGCTTACAACCCAAGAAAATCAAAACCAAGATCAGAAACCCAAATTTCCCAATCCGAAAAATTCTTATTTACCTCTCAATATTCTATTGCAATGACAAAAACCACATTTTTAAAGCATCTCTGGAAACTCAAAACCCCGCACCGCAAACAACCTTACAACATGCTTTTAAAACTTAATCTTGAATCCGCAATTTTCGAGCCAGACAACACTCTTTGCCCAAATAAATTAATTATAAATAATAATGATGATGATCTAAAATCACTATATCCTTCTGAAGAATATGAATGTAAAGATAACGTCTGGAAGATTGGCCCGTTCAAATTAATTGGATGTGGCACTGATCCGGATGGTCTTCTTATTGTTCTAGTACTTAATTCTAATCTTCTTACTGATCCGGATCAATCTCCATTTCGAGACGCCAAAATCTGCGAATCTTACCATTTTGTTAAAGATTTCTCAAAATTTTTTACTTCTACAGAAGAAATATATAAAGACATTTTTGATCTTTGCTGCCCGGAATGCCTTTCTCCTGGTTCTTTATGTTGTGATTCTTGCCTTTGGCTAATTCCTGTCTTTAGTAATGGTTTAGACGCTTCTTTTCTTCCTTCTTTAATCACAAAAGCTAGTTTACCTATTATTACTTGTATAACATTAAAAACCTGAAAAGGATATATTATGAAAACAAAATCTATAAAATATAAATTCATCTTCCCGGATCTTCCACCCATTATACTATCTTTTCAGCGCAAAGTTCTTGCACGTCAATACTGTAAAGAACATCATTGCTCTGAATTACACCAGGAAACCCGCGGGACCTGGTATAAAATCAAGAAAACTGGCTGAGGATGCCATTAACTAACAGGAGTTAGAAATGAAACAAAATTGCAGTGCGAAAAAACCGAATTTTACCGCCCCACCACCTGGCATGGCATACAAAATTCAATCTGGAAATGGATCTGTTTACTATTTGGGTTCTTGCCCAGAAGGTAAAGCAAGAGCATTTTGTAAGGCTAAAAAAGGTATTACCCTGGAAGCCTGGAAATCTAAAGGTTGGTTGTCTTTAGGAGTTGAATCTCCTGAAGAATATGATAAACGAAAGAAACTCTCGAAAAATACAAAGGAGTAAGAAATGTTTAAAATTCTTATTATGCAACTGCTTTCTTTAATCCCTTTATGTGATGTTAAAGACATCATTATTGACTTCATTGCTGGTCTTGCAGCAGATACAGCCACGCCTGTGGATGATCTGGGTGTTATGGCTGCTGATGTTGTTCTTTCTAACGTCTTGCATTGCGAATCCCCCGTCAATTCTATGAATAAAGAAGCTCGAGCCGCTATTATGGATTCAATTCATAATAGTATACCTAAGAATGACAAAAAGAAATCTTTATAATTAGGTTCACAAATGTCAAACAAGGCTATTATTAAGCGGTTATTTAAACTTGAAAATGATATGTATGGTAATCATGGGAATGGATGCAAAGCAGTGATTAAAGCTCTTAAAAGCTCTTTCATAATGCTAAAGTTCATGTTTTGCGCTATGCTGTCCCTACAGATCGTTATGATATCAATTCTGCTTGTCTATATGACAGCAGCAAAATAGTTTCTCCTTCACTCTTTTTTAATCTGCATTATCTGCTTTCCGCTTATCCCGGGGAGCAGATTTTGTTTCCCCCCTCATATAGATCCTTCGCCGGACTTCATGTTTTTGTAATTCAGGATCAGTATCAAAATTAAATAATTTTCAATATTCATGATTCCCTGTAGTACCTCTGTTCTAGTATTTATCAATTTATTATTTTACTAACTCTCCAGATCCATCCAAAACTTTATTTTTACCCAATTTTTAAAAATCCCCTCATAATGGTCATTACATGATTTTAGTAAATTCTCCGGACTTTTCTGCAGGATCTTGTGTCCGGGAGATATCAATCCCCGGCTACTTTATAACAATTGTCATGTTTTGAAATGTTTTTCATCTTTTATCGCTGATCATTACTTCCAATATAAATATAAATATAATTTTTAATTTGCTTTTTTAAGTTTTCACATTATATTTTTAATCAGATTAAAAGCGGAGGTTATTTTTATGTCTGAAATTCAGTTTATATCTCGCTCTGTTCATGTTACCCAATTTTTTAAATCCGGTAATATCAATTATATTCATGTTGGTATTCTACATCCTCCCTCATCTATCAAATTTATTCTCTTAGTAGATAAAATTTCTTTCTCATATTCTTCATATATTAATATGGAATCCTGCTGTCTTCAATACTGTAGGCTTATTAAAAAAACTATAGCTGATATCTTATCTGATATCAAATCCGGTAAAATTAAACTAGATTAAAAGCGGAGGTAAGTTTTATGAATAAACCTAAACTGAAAACAAAGGGAGTTACTTTTATAAATCATTTTTGTAAAGATAACTTTCTCTCCCTAGTTATTGAAATTGTTCATGATGAATTTTTTACACGTGCTATTATCCTGATTAACATCGATAATTTTTCTTACAATACTTTTCTCGAAAGAGGCTTTGAAGTCTCTAACAGGAAAACTATTCTGCTTGATTCCATCATTAATTTGATAGTTGAAGAAACCAAATCATGGTTAACAGATTTTGCTATCACCAAACCTAAAACAAAAAACTAAGGGGTTAGTTTTATGAAAAAGATTTATCCAGGAAACATTTCCGCAACCTTCACCCATTATTATTGTAATAGTTTAATGCGAACCATTCACGTTGAGATTAACGTCCACGGATTCCAATCCAGGTCTATTATCACTATTTCAGAAGAAACCTTCTCATATGTACCTTATATCGAAATTGATGATAATATGGATTTATTTCCACTTAACGAAATCCGTATCACTATTGAACACATCGTAAATGATCTTAGATCAGGAAATTTAAACCTTCAGGACCTTAACCCAGAAAACAAATTACCTAAAAATAAATGGACTCCAAAATTTCCTCATTGTTATCCTGGTTGCATAGATCAAACCTATTTTCACATCAATCCGTATAAGTAAACCAGTAGCAAATAATTTTATATTTGCTTTGATCACTTTTTCCCTTATACTTTTTAACAGATTAAAAAGAGAGGTTATTTTTATGAGTACAAAGAAACCTGATTCGATATCAGTTACCCTTACCCGTTCGCTTGAAAATTCATCATTTACCAGCATTCACGCTACCGTGAAAGGCTTTGAATTCCATTGCCGCATAATTGTATTAATTAGCAAAAAAACCGACTACTATGAAACTTATATTGAACATGATGAGAAGTTAGATTTAGTTACTCTTATTGATATCAGAGCAGCTTCTAAGAAAATCAAAGAAGATCTCAAATCCGGCGTTATTGAAACCGGCTTCTCAAATTAAAAGGATTATAATATGGCAAAATTAGTATATTCAGATTGTACTGTTGATTTTCTCACCCTTACCAGATTCACTTCTCACTCTCTTCTTGAGATTTCAATCTTCCATACAAAATTTACTTGCAATTTCATAATCTCAGTTAAGCATAATTCTTTCTTATATGACATATTACTTGATATTAGAGACCATTACACTGCTCCTACCCGGAGAACTTGCAGCGAAGTAATAGAATTAATAGTTTTTGATTTCAGAGCCAGTTTGATCAATTCTGTATTTGAGGAATGTTTTATATTCCCGGAACCCAAAGGAAAATAATATGTTAAAACTAAATTATGATTTATCAACTGTCACTTTCTCCCACTGCTATACAAATAATTCTATCAGAAATATTCATTGCAGAATCGTACACCCTCAATTTGATTTTCGGATGATAATTGTCATTAACACCTCTGACTTTTCTCACTGTGATTATTTTCATATTTTCTTCTCTCGAGGAAAATGTTTTAATATTATTCTTCAATCTGTAATTTCTCAGATTGTTAATGATTTCAAATTCCATCGAATTGAGTTTTCGCAATGCAACTAAATTCTGAACTCATGAAATACCAGACCCGGACTATTGGTCAAGTTGCTGTGTATTTCACATTTCCTTGTAAGCTGTATAGCTTCTATACTAATTTCAACAGTACCTTAATACTGGGGTTCTATGGGCGTCAGGTCGTCCAGGCTCTCATATCTTTTCGTTTAGGTGGAGTCTTACTACTCCGAAATACCTATCAATGCATCGGCTATGAGAGCTTTTTTTCTCTTTTTTCCTTAAACTGGAGGTCATTTTGAACATAACCATTTCTGGTCATGAAGCAGTAATCTCCCTTATTTCACGATCTGAAACAAAAACCTGGATTGGAATCTTACTTGATTTTGATATTCGCAATATTGAGACTGTAGTTTGTTTCACTAAATCTACTGTTTATAGTTATTATGCTTATGGATGCCAAAGTTTAGCTTATGATGGCGTTGTTTACAAGTCTCTAATCAACCATATTCAGAAAAATAAAATTTTGGAGTTACTATGAAAGAACACCGCTACAAGCTTAAAATCTACCTCCCTAAATCTTTATTTGAAATTCCTTTTGATCATATAGAAAATTTGTATCTTTTCATTTTTTCTCTCAACTGCCTAAATAAAGATATTCTCTTTATGGTCTTGGATATTAAAAATAATCACTTAATAGACGTTATCATCAGAAAGGAAAATTGATAAATGCACAAAAACAGAATAAATAACAGTTATGAAGAATATCAGCAGATTTTGATTGATCGTTGGGAATCAACCCTTTTCTGGTTCGCTAAAAAAGAAAAAGAAAAATATAATCTTTACTTTGCAAAACCTACACCCAAGGTCCCGTGGCTACCCGGGAAGCCACGTGAAAAATACTATAAAAGATTATTTGGTAGATTGAGCTCACAATTAAAATCTGGGAATTTCCATTATAGTTTTTGTACTTTAACATATCACACAGCGAAATGGTCTCAACAGTCCAGTTTCCATTTACTTAAAAGCCATATTAAAGAATTCATCCGGCGACTTAAAAAGCGTTATCCTGGAATACAATATTTTTGGGTAATAGAACTTACAAAAAGATTGTATCCTCATATTCATATAATTTTCAATCAATTCGTTCACTGGACGGTGATCAGGGCAATATGGTATAAAGTAACTAAAAGCTACATCACAGATATCCGGGCAATTCCATCCGGCAATATTGCATCTTACATTGCATCATATCTCAGTTCACAAAAAAAATCCAATGAAAGTCAATGGGGCACAATATTTAAAAATGTTTCTCGACTTATAGGAAATTCACGACATTTCTTCGCGGAAAAAGTAGTTTCTGAGGAAGAACAAATCTGGTTCCTGATATCTCTCAGCACCAATCTTTTTACTGAAGATTGGCGATTAAACCGCAAAGACAAAGATAAGGATTTCTGGCTAATTCCGCACCATTACGCCGCCGGACTGCTAATCTTTCATTATGTGGATCACACAAACTGGGAAGATACTTACCAGGATATTTATTACTCTTTCACTAAAGATTATTCTGTCGCTGATCTGGAGATGTATAATAGCATGTTCAGGTTCCATGTTCAAGATGTTCATGACAAAGTTGAAATTCCATTTTGACTTTTAAGGAGCTTTTATAATATGAATATTTTATCTTTAGCAGATGGAATTTCCGGCGCTCAATTAGCTTTAATTCGTGCTGGTATCCATATTGATAATTACTTTTCTAGTGAAATTAATAAGCATTGCATCACTATAACTCAGAAAATTTTTCCTAATACTATTCAGTTAGGAGATATCCGCACCATTGATATTGATTCCCTTCCAGAGATTGACTTAATCATAGGTGGTACACCTTGCCAGGGGTTTTCATTAGCTGGAAAAAGAATGAATTTTGATGATCCCAGGAGCCAGATTTTTTTTTGTTTCGCTGATCTGGTAAAAAGAATTCCTCATAAATATTTCATTTTTGAAAACGTACCAATGCATTACAGCGTAGTTAATACCATTTCTGATATATTCGGCAAAATTCACCCTGAATGTGTTGATCAGAATGAAATATTCTGTCCTGGTAAGCTTTCACCCATTATTATCAACAGTTGGAATGTTTCAGCACAAATAAGGAAAAGACTTTACTGGACTAACATCCCCAATATCACTCAGCCAAAAGATAAAAATATTATGCTTAAAGACATCCTGGAATCAGGTGAAGGTATCACCTGCAGAAATAATATAATCTTTAATTCAACCTATAAATCCAACTGTATTGACGCTAATTATAATAAGGGAATGGATAATCGTAGTCAACGAACTTGCGTTATTGGAACATGCAAAAAAGGTCATTATCACTTTTCTAATCGTGTATTTGATTCACAATTCAAAGCTCCTACTCTCTTATCATCCACAGGTGGTAATAATGAAATCAAAGTTTGTATTGATGATTATTACTGGAGAAAATTATCACCTATCGAGTGCGAAAGACTCCAGACTTTCCCGGATAATTACACAGAAGGGATCCCACGATCTTACAGGTATCAAACGCTAGGAAATGCCTTCACAGTTGACGTTATAGCTCACATCCTGTCATTTATAAATTTATCATTATACACCAGGACTTTCCGAACAGACTTTACTGTTCATGAACTAGAAAACAGATTCAAAAAAGAGATATACCAAGATGATCAGCAGCTTAAAATTGATATATAGCCATATATAAAACCCTAAAAATTAATTTTTTTTGCCCTATACAATTTTTCTCGAAAAAAAAGTTTATCTTATTTTTTTAAAAAGTTATTCTTATTTTTCTAAAAAGTTTACCTCATATTTTTAATAAATTTCTAATAAATTTTTAATAAGTTTTTAATAAGTTTCTAATAAGTTTCTAATAAGTTTCTAATAAGTTTCTAAAATGTTTACCACAGGAAAAGGAAATGTTTCCCGCGGAAAGAGGGAATATTTGCCGCGAAAAGAGGGAATATTTGCCGCGGAAAGAGGGAATATTTGCCGCGGAAAGAGTGAATGTTTCCCGCGGAAAGAGGGAATATTTGCCGCCAGAAGAGGGAATGTTTCCCGCGGAAAGAGGGAATATTTGCCGCCAGAAGAGGAAATGTTTCCCGCGGAAAAAGGAAATGTTTCCCGCGGAAAGAGGGAATATTTGCCGCGGAAAGAGGGAATATTTGCCGCGGAAAGAGGGAATATTTGCCGCGGAAAGAGGGAATATTTGCCGCGGAAAGAGGGAATATTTGCCGCGGAAAGAGGGAATATTTGCCGCCGGAAGAGGGAATATTTGCCGCCGGAAGAGGAATAAAGAAGCGAAACAGAAGCATTATTTTAATCAATAATATCAGCAGTTTCAACAGTTTCAGTTTCAGTTTCAGTATAATAAGTTTCAATATAAGCAGTTTCAATATATAAAAGACCCCGCAGTTCCGCCGGGATCGTGTACGCTCCTGGCAGAAGCCAGGCAAAGAGAAAGACCACGCCCCGGAATATTGCCCAACGAAATGAGTACATTTCGTGGACAAATATTCCTCTCACCCGGCACGGAAAGAAAGAAAGAAGAGCCGCTCCGCTCCAGGGATAGAAAGTCTCGCTCCGCTGTAAGGTCACTACGTGAGAAAAAAGAAAAAGAAAGAAAGAAAGAAAGAAAATCCGCTCCGCTCCAGGGATAGAAAGTCTCGCTCCGCTGTAAGGTCACTACGTGAGAAGAAAGAAAAAGAAAGAAAGAAAGAAAGAAAATCCGCTCCGCTCCAGGGATAGAAAGTCTCGCTCCGCTGTAAGGTCACTACGTGAGAAGAAAGAAAAAAAGAAAAGAAAGACCCCGCAAGGAAAAATAAATTGCCCAACTCCATGAGTACATTTCGTGGACAATTTATTTTCCACCAGGCACGGAAAGAAAGAAAGAAAAGACAAACAGAATCAATTAATTTCCCAAACTTCTTATATATAGATTTTTACGACACTATTTTATAAATTTTTACGACATTAGATCATCAGTTTCAGTTTCAGTATAATAAGTTTCAATATAAAAACGTTGCTGGCGCGGAGTACCACGCCATCAACAAAGAAATAAAAAAGAGAAGCGGAATAGAAGAATTACCTGGCTGCATGGCAGCCAGTACCCACCCACCCGCCTTGTTTTCCGCTGCACGGCAGCTTCAACCCACCCGCCCTCCAGTTTTTTAATATGTATCTTTTTTTTATTCAGTCTAATTTGTAGTTTAGTTCTATTATGTTTGAGTTTTTTAGTTATTCTAAGTCTTTTCTTAATCAATATAATCAGCAGTTTCAATATAATCAGTTTCAGTTTCAATATAATCAGTTTCAATATAATCAGTTTCAATATAATACCGTTGCTGGCGCGGAGTACCACGCCATCAACAAAGAAATAAAAGAGTAAGCGGAATAGAAGAATTACCTGGCTGCATGGCAGCCAGTACCCACCCACCCGCCTTGTTTTCCGCTGCATGGCAGCTTCAACCCACCCGCCCTCCAGTTTATTATTATGTATCTTTTTTTTATTCAGTCTAATTTGTAGTTTGCGTTCTATAAGTGTCAGTTTAGTTCTCAGTCCAATCAGTTTCCAAATCAGCTTCCAGGTCAGGTAGCTCAAATTTCGCTACCTTCCTGGAAAGAAAAAACAAATAAAAGAAAATAAAATCAAATCAGCTTCCAGTTCAGACTCTGCCAGCTGCTTTCAGCTTCCAGGGAGTACCCAAAAAGCTGAAAGCAGCTCCCAGAGCCTTCTCTGGAAAAGAGAAAGAAAGAAAAGAAAGAAAAAGCAAATCAGCTTCCAGTTCAGACTCTGCCAGCTGCTTTCAGCTTCCAGGGAGTACCCAAAAAGCTGAAAGCAGCTCCCAGAGCCTTCTCTGGAAAAGAGAAAGAAAGAAAAGAAAGAAAAAGCAAATC
>Ga0208769_1000981_pt1 | contig 13120 bp, 14 predicted proteins | sample AntAceMetag02UKC_FD_184768 | JGI IMG/M metagenome (GOLD analysis project Ga0208769, IMG submission 184768) | Saline lake microbial communities from Ace Lake, Antarctica- Antarctic Ace Lake Metagenome 02UKC (SPAdes) (version 2) | ecosystem: Environmental > Aquatic > Non-marine Saline and Alkaline...
ACAAAGTAGATTGGAGGAATTGACGAAAGTAAAGAAGCAGATAGAGAAATTAAAAAAATTCCGATTAGATTAATATGGATTCCTGGAATCAAGCCTGTAAACGTGCCTATTGTACACCCCAACAATAATGCGAGAATAATCTCAAATAGCATTTTTCTTGTTTATTGTTTTTACCGACGATAAAACAGCTTTTTTCTTTACAGTATGTTGTGCCATTTAGCTTTTTTAAAGGTTGTCCCTTCGGCCTTTTTAAGAAAAGTTAGTGTGGTTTAATATACCCTTTTGTTTTTGGAAATTATAACTGGGTTTTATAGAGGATAAAGCTCTTTTTTATATGTATCCTCGAACTTATTTCTTATTATTTTCGAGGTGTTTTGGGGTTATTGGACGCTTTTGAAGGGTTTTTGCATAAATTAAATCATGTATTTCGTTTGGCATAAATGTGGAATTTCCGTCATGGATAGAAATAGAAATTTTATCTGGAAATAATTTTATAGACTCAAATACACCTTTTTCAAGGATTTTTGATATTCTTTTTTTTTCGCTTTCATTTAAATTTTTAAAACTTTTAAAATATTTATTTTTATTATCTGAAAACATTTTTTCCATGAAAAGAGCTTCTTTTGAAGACATAAGTATTAATAGCATTTTTTTATTTCTTTCAATAAAACGCTTTAATTTAGGATTTTTATTAAGGCCTTTCTTTATATTTTTAATATATTCGAGAAGAAATTCTTCTCTTTGTTTGTCTTTAATTTTTTCTAATTTTGAGGTAATGTTATTAAACGCAAAAATTGCATTTATTATCTCAAGATTGTACTTTTTCCCCGTTTCTTTGGTCAATCCATAAATTGTTACTCCCATCTTAGTATTGAATATTGATTTTGGATCAAAATGAGAAAATCTTTCATAATCAGAGTATGGAGCCATTAATGAAAGGAGTGATTCTCTCGCATAAGGTTGTATCCCATAAAATCTGTTTTTCCTTATTTTATACACCTTTAAAATGCCAATTTTGTTTAAACTGCTTATTGTTCTTGAGACCCTGACCCTTAAGGCATTCTTTTTCCCTTGGATAATATTTCCTTCTTCTATTTTATGCACTATGTCCACATTAGACCATTCTTTTTTGTTATTGCTGAGCAAAATAGAAATTATTGCTTGGGCTTCTTTTCCTTTTAACTTTCTTATTAACTCATTATATGTTAACATCTTGTTAATACATCGCAATAATCCTTTATAAGTATTTATCACTCTTTCTTTTATGAAAAAGACTATTGTAATTGATGAAACTCTTTGGAATAAAGCAAAAAATTATTCTAAAAGAACTGGTCGTACATTCAGCGGATTGGTTGAAGTATGTTTAAAAAAGATTTTGGAGGCCGAAAATGAACAGTTCTGAATTGATTTCTAAACCGGTTAAACAAAATGGAGAAAAATCAAACTGGGATTTTCACATCCGCTTGTCTTGCAAGGAAAAAGAGAGACTGGTGATGTTAACAAAGGCCAATAATTGTCCCACTATAGCATCCTTCGTAAGAGGTCAGATTTTTCGGCCAGACATTCACCACAAGCTGGATTTAATTTTAAAGAGATTACCGGAGGCTAAAATAAAAAAAGAGGAATAAGAAAATGGAAACAAGAACCGTGAAACTAAGAACAAAGAAAGGCAAGATACTCACACTGCATAATGTTAAGATGCTTGATAGATGGATTTCTGGAATTGATAAATTTAATGTGCCTGTTGTTATTAATTTAGAAGATATTGCTGAAATGTTGCCGGAGACAAGATATTACGATAAACCACTAAATGATAAAAATCTAATTAATGAGGAGTGGGAAAAGTGAATGGAATATAAAAATATGCCTAAGCAAGAGCAATGGAATGAGCTTAAAATTTTAGTTAGTGCAACACATTTCACAGAGACAGACAAAGATTTATTCTTAAAATTAATCAAGGAGTATTCAAATGGATTATAATGTAGAAACTGAGATGGAGAAAGTTTGTTTAGAAAATAAAGTTATCTGGACTGACCCAAGAGAACATGACTCAATCCAATCTGTTAATCTTTTATCTTTGGCTCTCAATGAAATTCAGAAGTTCTTGGAAAGAAAAGAAAAGAATGGATATTATATTTTATATGTGACCGACCCATTAAACAAAGAAGCAAAGTATGGGTTTAGAATTACTTATCAAGGTGGAGAAGTTGCAGGCTCAGATACTTCGCCTGCTACGCAGGATAATTTAAAACAAGATATTTTAATGCTTCTGTTAGATAAAAGCCCTGACTCAAAAGGAGAAGCAATAGAGTTAATGGTTAATGCTTTAAAAAAAGGAAAGAAATTCTATGCAATAAGAGATGATAAACAAAGAGAATTATGGATTTATCACGAAGGTATTTATATTCCACAAGGACAATCATATATTTATGAATTCATAAGAAATCTTTTGGAAAGTGCATACAGCACATTCTTAGCAAATCAAGTAATAGACAGAATCCAAGCAGATAGTTTTATTGAAAAAGAAGAATTCTTTGAGAATAAATATCCTGATGAAATTGTTGTAGAAAATGGAATCTTAAATGTTTATACAAAAGAATTACAACCCCTTAGTCCAGACAAGATACACTTTCAAAAATTAGACTTTCCTTATGACCAAGGAGCAGAATGTCCTTTGATTGAGAAATATTTTGATGATACTTTAGAAGATCAAAAACAATTAATCTCTGAGTTTGGAGGAGATTGTTTGCAGAAATCATATAAATACAAAAAGATAATAGTTCAAGAAGGGGATAAGAACACTGCTAAATCAACAACTCAGAATTTATTATTAAGATTCTTTGGTGTAAAGAGTGTTTCTAATCTACCCTTAAACAGATTAATCTCCGATAACTTTAGTCTTGGTGGACTACATAATAAGATACTAAATACAAGTGGAGAAATAACTACAGACTTTGTAGGAAATATTTCTTTGTTAAAATTATTATCTGGAGAAGACGCAATAGATGTAAAAAGAAAATTCCTAACTGATTTAAAGTTCTTTAACTATGCTAAATTAATCTTTGCGTGTAACAAGTTACCGATAATTGAAGCGGATAATGCTATGTGGAATAGATTGATTATATTCAGATATTTAAAAGAGTTCATAGAAAAGGAAGAATATGATAAGTTAAGTAAGTCGGAACAAGTAGGAAAAGGTATTAAGGACAATGATATTTTAAATAAGATTTGTATTAAACAAGAGTTTTCAGGCTTATTAAACAAATTCTTAGATGGACTTAATCAAATTAAGACTAAAGGATATTCAACAAATACTACTGCAGAAGAAAATAAAATCTACTGGATAAGAAAGTCTGATAGTTTTAGAGCATTTTGTTTGGATTGTGTAGAGGAAGATTTAGATGGAAATATTATAAAAGGGGTTTTAGATAGACTTTATGGGAAATATTGTGCTGATAATAAAATTAAAAGATTAACTCCTAAACACATTAGATTTGTTCTTGAGAGTGAATATTATGTTATAGATAAACAAGAATCAAGTGGAGATAGGGTTTGGCAAGGTATTAAATTAAAAAATAACAAAAATAACATAGGTTTGATACCCATAGTAGAAAAAATATTATTTCCCAATAGACCTGAAAACAGTGTTATTTCTGTTATTCCTGATAATAAAGAGGAATCTCAAGATATTTTAAATAAAAATATAGAATTAGACGTGTCATTAATGACACCAGAAAAAGAAGAAACACAACTGTCCTACCCTGTTCCCCAATGGGTACAGGGTTCCCAATACCCTGTGCCAATATTGGCACATCCTTTTGACAACAATGTCAAAAGGGTAGGGGAATCGGCGGTGACTTTTCCGCCTTTCTACGAAGTCTTAAAGGACACGACTGAATTTATTAATATTGATGGAACAACTGAACCAGAGCATAAAGCAGGAGAAACTATCCAGTTGGATAAACAAATTGCAGACATCCTAATTTCAGATAAATTAATCAAGGAAATAAAATGATAAAATTAAAACAAATCAGAAAAGGAAATATTAAAGCTTCCCTCAAATTCCTTAAAAAATATGGCAAAGGCAGAGGATATTAAAATGCTAACACCAACAGACCTTAAAAATATTAATAATTTTGAAAATCTGAAAGAAGGTCATAAGAGAACTTTCAAGCATAGATTAATAAAAAAATTCAGGCAATTTCAAGAAGATTTAGAAATTGTTTTACTACATTATGAAAAGATGAATATCAAAGTAGATAAAATAATCAATATAAATCAATTAACAAAATTGTTAAAATTATACGAAGATCTTTGTTTGTTACAAAATAGGTAAACATTTAGGATTCATCTTCGGCAAAATATAAAAATAGAGAGAGACTTAGTTTTATAGGAGTTAAAAAATGTCCCAAAAAATATCCCATATAAAAACAAAAAATTTAGATATAGCATTTAATCCTGCAGATTTTAAAGTTCTTTATCATGAAGATGTCACAGAAGAGAACTTAAAGGACGAAGAAAAGAAGAAGCGTGAAAATGATCTTTATAATGAGATAATTGAAGGATTAGAGGGAGACCTGGAGGGGTTAGGCATGAAGAGAACCTATTCTTCAAAAATATTAATCAACGAAGTGGCAATGAATATATTATTTTTCAATAGGACAAAGACTCAGATGATTTGTAGAGGGCCTTTAAGAGAAAAGCGGGAATTAAAAAAAACATCTGTTTCTGAAGAAAAATTTTACATACATAATCCTAAAAAATTTAAATCTATTTCTTATGAATATTTTCCCTCCAATAATGAAGAAGTTCACCCTTTATTTGATAAATTAATGCCAAAACTACAAAAACAGATTAACGATGGGCTTAAAGCATTGGGATTATTACCTTCTCAGACAATTGAAAGACAGAAATTAGTGATAATAAAGAAATTGAGACAACAATGTGAAACATTACATGGAGAAATTTCTGTTGAGGCGACACATAAAAAGACAAACAATCTTGCTACAATGAGTTCGCAGAAAAATAGTGAAATTAAGGCATATAACGATTCTTAGAGATTATTAATTGGGAATTTAAGGAGAACTAATCTTTTTATCCAAAACGTATTTTTCAAAAGCTTCATCACTCATTACTTCATCATAATTATTTTTATTTGCTATCCTACCAAGAGTAATGTCTCCTTTAACAATTTCCATAAATCCTTTGAAATCATCATTTTTTTTAAGTAAAATCTCTATTGTATTCCAATCAAGTTCTTGCTTTTTTGCAGGAATTAATATCTCACTTTCGTTGATATTCTCAACATTTAATTTAATTACCCCAATTCCAAAAGCATTATTCATTCTTCTTAACTCCGACATTAGACTACCATCTTCATCTTTTATTTTAAGGGTAACCAAGTAACCTTCATTAGCCCAACTACTGTTCGAGACTGCCTGAAAATAACATTGTCTTAAAGTCCCAATATTCAATTCTTTTTTCATCTCAAAACTAAAAAAACGGACGGCAGTCCAAAATAACTCTTTTTGAATTGTTAATGTTGAAACGTCAAAATCATTAAATGGAAGATGAACTCCCACTAAATCTGGATAAATCCATTTGTTCAGCCCCTTTTGGTCTCTTTTTGCAATCTCGTGATAAACTGTTTTTACGTGTGCATTAAAGTCTAAAGAGGAGTCTACAAATTTAACAAGCAGGGTATGTAAATCTCGTTCACAATATTTTGTTTTTAAAGTATCTTCTTCCGAGAATTCTTCTGCTGGTGCTTCTTCCGGCTTAAAATCTTCCTTGAATTTAGAAAGATAAAATTTTGCTGGCCTACTATTATATTGATAAAACAAAGATTTAGGGTTATCTCTAATGTCAGTATATATATTTGAACCTATTGTTAATTCTGGAGTTCTTCCGCTTGTCTTAACATTGTTAGATAATCCTAATTGTTTTCCAATCTCCCAAATTTCTAAAGGACTAAGTGGCTTTTTAGCATCTTCAAGAACGAGTTCTGCAAATTTTTTGAATGTTATTTTTTCTGTCATATGAAAGAATTAAATTTTATTTTCAGCTTTTATTGCCAGATCCTGAAGCAATTCATAATCCCCTTGAGTAGTCAAGGCCACATAAATATCCTTTTTTACAAATTCTATTCTGTAGAAACCCATGCCAAAAGTATCCTCTGTAATTTTTGATGCAACTGAAATGTCTCCGATATTTGGATTTGAGAGTTTTTCCTGAATATATCCTTCTTCTTTTGTTTCAAGAACTAAACTAATATTTTCCAGAGGATATCTGGAGATTACTTGAGAAATGGTGGTTGTATCAAATATTGCTCCATCCCCTTTTGCAAATGAAATTTGATATCCTTCTTTCCATCCAAGGACAATTGCTTGACTTGAAACATCTGATTTTACTCGAGGACCTTTTAATATAATTTTATATCCTTCTGGAAGTTCAGACAATTCGAAAATCAATTTAGAAGTATCTCCTTGAAATGTTTTAGATTCAGAAAATGAAGAAGTTACATGGCCTGTGAGATTCCCGGAACTTTTTAGATTAAAAACAAAGAAAATTCCTATAACTATAATGAAAATTCCTCCTCCGATTATTAGCTTTTTATTCATAGATTTTTATGGCTTTTAAGTTTTTTAAAGGTTCTTATTAATGGTAACTCGTAAGGTAACCTCGTAATAAAAGAATTGGTTACTCATTTGGTATATGGGTGATTCAAGTTTAATCAGTTTTATTGCAAGGAGTAAAAGAAGATTAGAAATTTTGAGTTTATTAAAAGAGAATGAATTGAGTCAAGTAAAATTGACAAAATTGACAAAAATGTACAAAGGTCATACCTCGAGAACATTAAAAGAGTTATCTGAAAAGAAACTTATCCTTTGTACTAATTCAGATGATAGGTCTTTTAGATCCTATAAGATAACTCCTCTTGGAAGAAGAGTTTTAGAAGAAGCTCAAAAATTAATTAAGATATGATTTGTTGAGAGGAAAGTTTTAAGATGTCTTTAAAATTGTGTATTTTAGATGTTAACAAAATCAAATTATCTCTTAGGTTTGCAATGTCCGAGATTATTATGGGTTACAAAAAATGAAAAAGAAAGAATTCCTGAACCGGATTTTGCTGCAAAGCATAATTTTGAATCAGGAGATATAATCGGGGTTTTGGCCACAAAAGTTTTTGAAGCAGGAACTGATTTATCTGGATTTGGGTTTGGAGAGAATTTAGAGGGAACTAAAGAAGCTTTAATGTTAAGGAAGCCAATATTTGAAGCAGGGGTTTTAGTTGATGATTTATTTTCAAGAGGAGATATTCTTTTTCCAGTTGGAGAAGATGAATGGGATATAATTGAAGTTAAAAGTGCTACACAAATAAAAGATGTAAATATTCACGACGTTTCATTTCAGAAATATCTTTATGAAAAAGTTGGTTTGAAAATTAGAAAATGTTTTTTGATGCATGTTAATAATCAATATGTAAGAGATGGAGAAGTTGAACCGAAAGAGTTTTTTGTCCAGACAGATATCACAGAGAAAGTTTTGGAGTTTTCAGAAGGGATTGAGAAAAGAATTGAAAATATGTTTAAAATTATTGGTTCAAAAGAAGAACCAAAGTGTTCTATTGGGATTCATTGTTCAGATCCTTATGGTTGCCCTTTAACAGATAACTGTTGGAAAGATGTTCCTGAAGGGAGTGTGTTTGAGTTTTATAGGATGTTTAAGAAAAAATGTTTTGAGTTGTATGATGGAGGAGTTGTTTGTTTGAATGAAGTTCCTGAAGATATTAAGTTGAATGATAAACAAAAGATTCAAAGAAGATTGGCCTTTGATGGAGGAAAACATGTAGATAAGTTAAGTATTAGGAATTTCATTAATAATTTAAAGTACCCTATTTATTATTTGGATTTTGAAACAATCAATCCTGTAGTTCCAAAGTTTAATGGAATGAAACCTTATCAGAGGATTCCTTTTCAGTTTAGTTTGCATGTGCAGGAGAAAGAAGGAGGAGAATTGAAGCATGTTTCTTTTTTGGCAGAAGGAATGAGTGACCCTCGACCTAAGTTTATGCAGGCCCTTAGAGACAATTTGGGCGAAGCTGGAAGCATATTGGTTTATAACCAAGCATTTGAGAAAGGAGTTATGAATGAGAGTTCAGATGCTTTGCCTGAGTTTAAAGAATGGTATCTAAAGAATATTTTTCCGAGGATAAAAGATTTGTGGGATGTGTTTAAGGATTTTTTATATTATGACTCTAAACAGAAAGGATCTACTTCGATTAAATATGTCTTGCCTGTTTTAAGTGACTTGAGTTATAGTGAGTTAGACATTGGAAATGGAATGTTAGCAAGTTTGGAGTATGAAAGGGTTACTTATGGAGATGTTGATGAAAATGAAGGAGAGAGTGTTAGGAAGGCGTTAGAGAAGTATTGTGAGAGGGACACGATAGCAGAAGTTGAGATAGTGAATTCTTTGAAGGAGATCGTTGAAGTTTCTCAGTCAAATTTGAGTAAGAAAAAAGAGGGTAAAAATGATTAAAGAGAATATAACTCTTAAAGAACCAACTGAAGGTTTAGTTAGAGAATATATGGCTAAATTTGAAAATAGTTCAGAAGAACAATTTAGGCATTATTCTTCACAAGAAGAAGCAGTTATGAAAGTTAGAGAAAAATTTTCAAAAAATGACAATTTAATTGAGATATTGTTAAAAGTAGGTGTCTTAAATTCATTTTATAGCACAAATATTTTTAAGCCATTCGCAGTAGCTGAAAGAATTTTGGCTTTAAATATAGATGAAAAGTTAGCGAAAGGAGATCCCTCTTTAGTTCAAGAAATTTCTAAAAATAAAATCTCTGGAAAAAATAAGAATTTTTATTCATTTGCCACAAAATATTGTAGCATGCATAACCCTGATGCATATCCTATTTATGATAGTTATATTGGATGGATTTTAAAGAAATATAAAAAACAATATCACTTTTGTGATTTTAGAGAAAAGGATTTAAGAGAATATACAATGTTTATTTGGGTTTTAAAATCCTTTCAAAATTATTTTAACTTAATGCAATTTTCCTTTAAAGAAATAGATAAATTTCTTTGGAGGTATGCTAAAGAAATAAAACCTAATATTTATTTGAAGAAAAAAGTATTATTTGATAAAACTAAAATAGAAAGTAATTAAAATGATAAAAGTTAATCATAGTTATGGTAAAAAGTTTTAACCAAAAACTGACAGGATTGCTAAAAAAAGACATTCGTTTTGTAGATGAAGAAACAGGGGAGTTGATTCCTAATGAAATTGTAAATGAAGCATTGAAGATTGATAAAGAACTGATTTCTATTCTCCTTGAAGATAAGAATATTAAGTTAAAATTTTTTAATGAGATTAAAGGACATTGGGTCTTTAACATAAATGATTTTATTGCTTTTATTCAGGATAAGAATTTTTTAAGTAATTCTTATACTAAATTTAAAAATAAAATTGGACTTAATATTAATGGTAAATTTCTGAATGAAAGAAAAGAGGTTTCTCTTGTTTGGCCATTTAAAGATTGTATTTTAGAGGCTGGAATGTCCAGAGAAGACCAGGCAAGAAATGAAGTCTTTTTTAATGAGGTATTGGCACAGGACGAAATTGATAGGTTATTAGACCCAAAAGTCTTAACTGGATTTAAAAAATTTAGTATAAAAGGAGAAGAAAAAGTAAATGACTTTAAAAGAGATAAGGAAGGGACAATTAAAGAAAACTTAATTATAAAAGGAAATAATTTGCTTGCACTCCATTCTCTTAAAAAAGAGTTTGCTGGAAAAATTAAAGTGATTTATATTGATCCTCCTTATAATACTGGAGGAGATTCTTTTAATTATAATGATAATTTTAATCATTCTACCTGGCTTACATTTATGAAAAATAGGTTGGAAGTTGCTAAAAGGTTATTAAAAGAGGACGGGGTTATTTTTGTACATTGCGATGATAATGAACAAGCATATCTTAAAATTTTGATGGATGAAATTTTTAAGAGAGAGAACTTTATTACTAATCTGATATGGAAAAAAAAAGCAGGCGGGGCCAATGATTCTAAATATTTTGCAGTTGATCATGAAAATATTCTTGTTTTTTGTAAGGATGAAAAGTTATTGGAAAAATTTTGGTGTAAAGTGGATGAGGATTATAAAAAGCAATATAAATTACAAGATAGTAGGGGTTATTATGTCTTAAAAAATTTATATCAGGGTTCTATTGCAGAAGATAGACCAAATTTAAAGTACCCCATAAAATGTCCTGATGGAACTGTTTTGCATGAAAAAGAAAATGGAACTATATATAGATGGAGATGGGAAAAAAAGAAATTTTTAGAAGCAGAAAAAAATAAAGAAGTTGTTTTTAGAAAGATTAAAGGAAAATGGCAAATTTTTACCAAACAATATCTTCTTAATGAAAATGGAGAAGAAAGAAAGATTAAACCAAGAAGTATTTTAATGGATAAAGGAATGACAAGGGATGGTAAAGAGGATTTAAAAAAATTGTTTGGGATATCAGTTTTTGATTATCCTAAGCCAGTAAAATTAGTTAAATATCTTATTGGGATTATTGCTAAAAAAGATGAGATAATCCTCGATTTCCATGCTGGGAGCGGAACTGTGGGTCATGCAGTCTTAGAATTAAATAAAGAAGGTGCTAATAGAAATTTTATTTTAATTGAACAGTTAGAAGAACATATAAAAATTTGCACTGATAGGGTACAAAAAGTTATTAAGAACGATAAATTAGATGAATACTTTATTTATTGTGAACTTTTAAAGTTCAATCAAGAAGCAATAGAAAAAATTCAATCCACAAAGGATACAAAAGTACTGCTTAAAATATGGGAAGAAATGTGTGATCAATATTTTTTGAATTATGATGTTAGTATTAAAAATTTTAATGAGAATAAAAAAGATTTTGAAAAATTGAGTTTAGTACAACAAAAGAAACTTCTTTGTGAAATGCTCAATAAAAACCAATTATATGTCAATCTTTCCGAAATAGATGACTCCCAATTTAAAATTTCTAAAGAAGATAAAGAACTCAATAAAAAGTTCTATAAATGAATATGGTACAAAAAACATTGAATAATGAATATTTATCTAAAAAATTAGATAGTGTTTCTAATTTAGGTTTTCTTAATCAATATAAAAAAATCCCTTTATTTATCAAAGAGAATTTAAATCCTGATTTTCCTTTAAGACCTTATCAAGTAGAATCATTTGCACGATTTTTTTATTATTTTGAATCTTATCCAGAAAAGCAAATGCCAATTCACCTTCTGTTTAATATGGCAACTGGGAGTGGTAAAACTTTAATAATGGCAGGATTAATCCTTTATCTTTATGAAAAAGGTTATAGAAATTTTTTGTTTTTTGTGAACTCTACGAATATAATCGAAAAAACAAAAGATAATTTCTTGAATAGTTTATCAAATAAATATTTATTTAACAATAAAATAATTTTTAATAATAAAGAAGTGAAAATAAACACTGTAGATAATTTTGAAGATTCTAATGCTCAAGAGATAAATATTTGTTTTACAACAATTCAAAAACTTCATAGTGACCTATATATTCAAAAAGAAAATTCATTGACTTTTGAAGATTTTAAGGACAAAAAGATAGTTTTGATTTCTGATGAATCGCACCATGGACAAGTTCAAACCAAACAAAGAACTTTAGATCTTAAAGACGAGAAACCAAATTGGGAAAACACAGTTCTAAATGTATTCAATAAAAATAAAGAAAATCTTTTATTAGAATTCACTGCAACTATAGATTTAAATCACAAAGAGATAGAACAAAAATATCGCGATAAAATAATTTACAAATACGATTTAAAAGAATTTAGGAAAGATAAATATTCTAAAGATATTGAAATTTTAAGATCAGATACAGATAAGAAAGGCAGAATTCTTTTAGCATTAATTTTGAATCAATACAGACAAGATGTTGCAAGTAAACATGGGATTGATTTAAAACCAGTAATATTATTCAAGGCCCAAAGGACAATAGAACAGTCAAAAGAAAACAAAAGATTATTTCAAGAGATAATAGAGAATTTATTAAAAAAAGAATTAGAAGAAATAAAACACAAGACGAATGTTGATGAAATAAAAAGAGCATTTGAATTTTATGAAAAAGAAAATATAAAGATTGAGATGTTAGTTCAAAGATTAAAAATCAATTTTGCTGAAAATAAATGTTTAAGTGTGAATGAAGAATCTGAGAAAGAAAATTATCAATTATTATTAAATTCATTAGAAGATAAAAATAATAAAATTAGGGCAATCTTTGCAGTTCAAAAATTGAATGAAGGATGGGATGTTCTTAATTTATATGATATTGTGAGGGTTTATGAAAGCCAAGCAGCAGGAGGAAGTACAAAAGGAGGAATTTCTCCTTCCACAATTTCTGAAGCACAATTAATCGGGAGAGGTGCGAGGTATTGCCCCTTTAAACTAAGAACTCAAAGTTATGAGCGATATAAAAGGAAATTTGACGAAGATTTGGATCATGAACTTAGGATTTTAGAAGAACTACATTTCCATAGTTTTAATGAATCACGGTACATAGCAGAATTAAACAATGCTCTTGTAAATGAAGGATTAATTGATGATAAAACCGAAGAAAAAGAACTAAAATTAAAAGATTCTTTTAAAAAAACAAAATTCTATAAAGAAGGAATAATATATTTAAATCATCAAATAAAAAATAATTATTCTTATGTTAAATCTTTAAGTGATTTAGGGGTTAAAGAGAAGGATTTTAGGTATGATATATTTTCATTTCAGGGAAAAGTTTCTCATGCACTTACAGAAGAAAAATATGATAATTTAAACCTAAAAAAAGAACCCAAAACTTATGCAATAAATGAGATCGAGAAACATATAATTTTGAATGTATTAGCAAAAAAAGAATTTTTTAAATTTGAAAACTTAAAAACCTATTTTCCAGAATTGAAATCAATTAAAGATTTTATAGAATAACATTTATTATTTCTATCAATTTTTTGTATTTCTGTAAAAGAAGTAGTTTTAGCAACTAATATATGCAAGCTCCAGTCTAAGCACATACTCATATTTTTAAA
>Ga0208769_1000982_pt1 | contig 13120 bp, 23 predicted proteins | sample AntAceMetag02UKC_FD_184768 | JGI IMG/M metagenome (GOLD analysis project Ga0208769, IMG submission 184768) | Saline lake microbial communities from Ace Lake, Antarctica- Antarctic Ace Lake Metagenome 02UKC (SPAdes) (version 2) | ecosystem: Environmental > Aquatic > Non-marine Saline and Alkaline...
CAATTATAACTTTATTTGGATGTTATGTAACACAGATGGACTTTTTAGAAGGTTTAACTACAGGTTTTACAGTAAGTGCAGGATTTTTTTTACTTTTATTTTTTTTTGATGTTCACCCAAAAAGATTCGATATCCTTTACAAAAGGAAAAAATAAATATGGAGGAATAAAGATGTACAACCCAAATGCAAGCATAGAAAAACAAGGTCTAGGGCCAGGCGTATCCGCTACAGGAGTAATTGTGAAGATAGATGACGGCAAGACTTCAGACTTTGTGAAGAATTTAGAGAACTGGAAAGGCGACATTAACGCACTAGCTATAAACGTGCACATAGAAATCCAGCACAACGGCGAAAAGTATGAACTACAGAAGCTATTTAACTACAAGAATGAAGGCGACAAGACAGTATTCAGCAGCAACAGCAACTTAGGCAAGTACAAACAGTATTACAAAAAATTGCCAGAGTCAGGCGACCAAGTAAAGTGTTTAACCAACAAAGACGGCTTTTTTAGGCTGTTAATTGAATAAAGGGCTTAAAAACCCTTTATTTTTTGATTAAACGGAGATAAAATGTCACAAGACATAGCACATATAAACAGGGCAAAGAAAGTCTTGAATTTCATCAATCAGCAGAAAGAACAGAAAAGAATAGGTTTGCTTTATAATAAATATACTGAAGAATATGGAGAGTTTTGTTTCGGTTACAAAACATTCTATAGAATTATTGAAGAGCTTGAAGAAAGGGAACTTATAATTGTAAAAAAGATAATCGGAGGAAGTTACGGCTCAACAAGAATTATTACAAAAAAACAATCAGAGGTAATAAAATGAAACAAAAATACTATTTAATCGGAGCATACAAGGAAATTCCTGTATATTTCATCAGGAATCAAGGTTTGATGTTAGGCAGCCGAATGGATGAGCTTGTAGCACCATCAGCAGTGCAAAACCTTGAAATCATCAGGGATTTGGGCGGAGCAGCAGGTATTGAACGCATAGTAAACAATTATGAAAGGAACAAAAAGCTTAAGGAGAAAAAAAATGGATTATTATAAACATAAATATGAATTAAGAACATATATTGGACAAATCAACAATAGACCTGTTTATTACGATAAAGATGAGGGCTATTCAATCGAGTCTTATTCTATTGGTATGAGGAATCCAAACCATAAAGAAATGCGACAGATTAAAGCTAAGTATGGCAATTTAGAGAAAAAACTGAAGCAAGAATGAAACCAGAATATGAAGATTTAGCCTGGAACGCAAAACTGCACTGCAATAATGAGTTAGCAAAATCAAGGCTTCAAGCTGAAGAAACAGCAAGAATGCTTTTAGCAGAAGGTGAATAAATATGAAAAAAATAATGTATTTTTTAGTGGGGCTTTTGTTAATAAGCCTTGTAAGAGCAGATACCAACATAAGTATTGATGTAGCAACACCAGAGGATATTAATGTCTGGGCCAACCCAAATACTCCAGGCATAACAAACTATTATCTGGATGGAGTAGACTACAAACAATCAATAAGTGATTTATATCAGCACGATATGGGCATAAACTATGTTTTTAGCAGATTGTCAGACACATTTATGACAAGAAATTACAGAACTAAGTTATGGAAATTTTCAAATCCAAATGATTTTAGTACAAATTCAGAATACAACTTTTGGTGGATTATGAACAATTATTTTGTTCCAAGAACAGAATTTAACCAGCTTGTAGACTACACAAACAGCTTAGAATCCAGATTAAATACTATTGAAGAAATTGTTGGACTTGACAAGGTTCTTGAAAAGAATAAAGAATTTGCATTAGAAAACAACTTGAAAAAGTTTATCTTTAGAGGAAAAGAATATGTAATGGTTGGAAATGATTATGTATATATTGAACTAAGAACAGTTGAACAAGAAGAAGAGATAAATGTATCTGTTGAATTTGTAGAAGATAAACAGCAAAGTATGGTTGATAACTGGCAAATAATGTGTGACAGGGGACTAATTCAATTCTGCAAGATATTGAAGCAGAGAGGTTATTAAAAGTTCATCAAATAAAACGGAGGTAAACTAAAAATGAAACAAATAGGAATTTTGTCAGTAATGGCAATGCTATTATTGGCAGTAGGAGTAAGTGCAACACCCTTTGTAGTTGATAAGGATGTTTTAGTAACAGGTGATTGGGTAATAACGGATAGTGGATGGGTTGATAAATCAGAATGGTTGAACCCACCAATAACAGCAACATACAGTTTTGACGCAAGAAGTCCATTGGCAACAAGTGCATCATATATAGAAACAGAAATATTAGGGACAGCTTGGGAATATAGTCTTAATTCAAGGACTGATGCAAACAGTAAAGGATGGACTCAAAATTTATTCACAGCAGTAACAGTAAACGACCCAGTAGAATATCCAATAGTTTTAGACACAAAGCTTAATGACGATGCATACACACACTATAACTTCAATTCAGATAGTTATAGTGAATTTAGTGCAAGCCATCTTTCAGTAAGTGGAATAGGTTATGTGAATGTTGATGTTAAAACAATATTTGATGGTGCATTTACACAATTTAACCAAGTAAGAGTAAACTAAATTTTTTTTGGAAGTTTTATTTTAACTTCCTTTTTTATTTTTTAGAATTCAGAAAGTTCAAAAAGTTGAAGGAGAACCAAATGAAAATAATGATTGATATAAAACATCCAGCTCATGTTCACTTTTTCAAGAATTTCATAAGAATAATGAAGGAAGAAGGAAATGAGGTTCTTGTTACAGCCAGGGAAAAGGAAATGACTATTTATCTTCTTGACAAGTATAACATCAAATATACAAAAATAAGTTCAATAGGAAACAGCAAATTAGAGCTATTAAAGGAATTATTTGTAAGGAATTACAGGTTTTACAAGATTGCAAAGAAGTTTAAGCCAGATATTCTATTTGGATTGATGGGCATTACAATTGCACCAGTTGGCAGGTTATTAAGAGTTCCTTCACTTGTATTCTATGATACTGAAAATGCAAGGCTGACAAACAAAATAGCTTATTTTTTCTGCAATAAGTTCATAACTCCAAGATGCTACAAGAAAAAGCTTGGAAACAAAAATATAAGGTATGACGGATACCACGAGTTAGCTTACCTTCACCCAGACTATTTTACACCAAATCCAGAAATACTTAAAAAAGCAGGTTTAAAGTTGGGAGAAAGATTCACAATTATGAGGTTTGTATCTTGGGGTGCAAGCCATGACATAGGTCACAGTGGAATACCCTTTGAAGAAAAGTTAAAAGCAGTCAATGAATTTTCAAAATATGGCAAAGTGTTCATAACTTCTGAGAAACAGCTTCCAGAAGAACTTGAGAAGTTCAGGCTTAAATTACCACCAGAAGACATACACCATTTGATATATTATGCTACACTGCTTTATGGAGAAAGTTCAACAATGTCTTCTGAAGCTGCTGTTCTTGGAACTTATTCAATTTACATTGATGATGAAGGGAGAGGATATACAGATGAAGAAGAATTGAAGTATGGTCTTGTATTCAATTCCAAAACAAGCTTGATAGAAAAAGGTGTTGAAATCCTTAAAAACAAGAATTCAAAGGAAGAGGCACAGGAAAAAAGAAAGAAATTGATTGAGGATATGATTGATGTTACTTCCTTTATGCAATATGTAGCTACTTATTTTACTCAGAAAGAAGGTTTATTGGAGTCAATATTTGGAGATGAATAATGCTAAAAGAAGTTAAATTCACAAAAAAAGATTATGAAGAAATGTTGAATATATTAACCAAAGACCACATAAAGTTAGTGAAATGGTTACTTGAAAAGCATCGTAAAGTATGGAGAGAATATGAAGACGAAGAAATGGGCGGAAAGAGAATAATGATGCTGAAGAAAGGCGAAGAAGAAAATGTGTAAAGAAAAAGCAAGAAAATATCTAAACAAACATTATGTAGATAATACCTTTAGTTTGAATGAAGAAGTAAAAATCAATCCAAAGATAATAGAAAAAGCAATAGATATAGCAATCAGAGAAGCAAAGAAAGAAGTGTTTGATGAACTTGAAAAGATAAATCATAAAGATTCTTATGGTTGTAAGGATTATAGAGTTTATCCAAAAGATTTAGAAGAATTAAAGAAAAAATTAGTATTTGGAAAACAAAAGGCGAAGAAGATAAGGAGGAATGAATGTTAATAAGCATAACATATTTTTTCATTGTAACAATTGGATTTGGTTTTATTACAGACCTGATTGTTAAAGAATGGAAAGCAGATTTCATTGAAAAGCTTGTAATAAGAATTGGTGTAGGAATAGCAGTCATTCCTGTGGTCGGTGTTATCTTAAATTTGCTTCACATACCGCTTGATTGGAGAATATTCCTTGCATTATCATTCTTTCCATTCATTATTTCGCTTATAACAAAAAAGTTTTCATTCAAGATAGATAATAAGTTTTATACTGCTTTAGTTTTCCTTATGTTCGGAATAACAGCTTTTATGTATATCAATGGCTCTTTTTCATATCCTTGGCTTGAAGATGGAGACCCTTATGGTTATGCACTGTCTTCAAAGTATATTGCAGAAACCAAAACATTTTCAACTGCATTTCATTTTTCCCATTATGCAGAACCATATACACAGGGCTACCAAATATTTATGGGTGTATTAAACCAGGTAAATGATTCAATCTATTGGACAATGAAGTTTTTTACATCACTTATAATCTCACTTTCAATCCTTTTCTTCTTTTACTTCGCAAAAAGATTTACTAAAAATAATAAGATAGCATTGTTTTCAACATTCGCATTGTTTGCAATTCCTTGTTGGGTAAGCCACTTTGTATTTTCATTAAACTTTAACATGGCTCTACTTCCAGTATTCCTTTATGCACTTGTATCTAACAAGAACTGGAAATTTATCACAGCAATAATACTTGCATCAGCACTCATAAACCACACATCAACAGGGATTACATTTGTAATAATAATGGGCATTTATTACATCAATAAAGCTTTCGTTGAAGAAAACATTAATTGGGATATATTGCAGGCAGGACTAATTGGGGTATTGCTGTCAGCATTGTTTTACATACCATCTTATTTGAGGCACAAGGAAGTTCTTATGCAAAGCGGTGGTATTGGTGGAATTAACCTAATTATAACATTCCTTGACAAGATTCCATTTGTCATCATTGGCTTGGCAGTTCTTCTGGCATTAATTTATTTCAGCAGAAAAATATTGTTCAAAAGAAAAAATATTGTGTTTTTTGCAATGCTTGTAATTGTTATGCTTGTTTTAATAATACCTTCAAATAAAATAATAGGCATAAAGGGAACTGCATCAAGAGATTATACATTTGGTGATTTCTTCATAGCAAACAAGGAAAATATGGTAAACAATCCTGTTGGTGTTGGAATTGTTCTTATGACCCTTTTCTGCATTGGATTTTTAATAATATTATTAAATTATAAAAAACTGTTCTTAAAAGAAAACCTTTGTATAACCTCAACTTTTGTTCTATCAATCTTTTCAATCCTTATAATACTTGGAACTTATTTTTCAATAACGATCATACCTTTTAGGATGTGGACTTTTTTTGCAGTGTTTGCTTCATTAATGATTGGATTTACTATAAAAATTCTTAATGATATTATTCCAAAGAAGTTTCAAATGGCTTTCATTTCAGTAATTATTGTTCTTGTGCTGTTTACTTCATTCAGCCAGAAATATTCAATCAATACAACCAAATGGGGTGATGATAGATTAATAATTCCAGAATCAATTGATTTGTATGTATGGATGAGGGATAATCTTCAAAAGGATTCTCATGTTTATCCTTTGTGCATAAGACCAGAAGTGATGTATGGCTATGATATGAACCCCAAAGCTTGGGATGGTGAGCTTGCCCAGTATGCTTACAATCCTTATTATACACATTCATTGAATGAAAGCCTTGAAGACAACTATATTTTTTTGGTAAAAAATGATATGAATTATGTTGTTCTTGGAGCAAGCTGTATAGTAAAGATGAAAATCAATCAAACATTGCTTGAGAACAGAGTTAATGAAATGACAAGTTCAAATAAGTTTAAATTAATACATAACACAAATACAGAACTGTTGTTTGAGGTGGTCAAATGAAAATCATAACAATTCCTGCATACAATGAAGAAGCATGCATTGGGGAAACAATCAAGGAAATAAAAGCAATTGCAGACTATACAATCTTAGTATTGGATGATGGAAGCACAGACAGAACTGCTGAAATTGCAAGGAATCATGGTGCGATTGTAGTTTCAAATAAAAGAAATTTAGGTTTAGCCAAAACATTTAAGAATGAGATGAAAGAATGTTTGAAGTTAAAAGCAGATATTATTATTCATACAGATGCGGACGGACAGTATCCTGCAAAGTATATCCCAGATATGATTAAAAAAGTTAATGAAGGTTATGACTTGGTATTAGGTAGCAGGTTTGGAAAGGGAAATTATGGAAACAGTTCAATTATGAAAAAGATTGGTAACAGGGCTTTTGCTAGAGTATTCTCAAAATTATTAAAAATTAAACTAACTGATACAACAACTGGTTTCAGGGCATTTACAAGAGAAGTTGCTGAATTGCCATTAATAAACACTTTTACTTACACACAGGAGCAGTTAATAAGGGCAGGAAAAGCTAAGATGAAAATCGCAGAAGTGCCTATAAACACAAACAAAACCAGACCAAGCAAATTGTTCAAAAGTCCTTTTGATTATGCAGTAAAAGCTTGGATAAACATATTCAGGATTTACAGGGACTTTGAGCCATTAAAGTTTTTTGGCAAGATTGGATTAGGTTTTATTACATTTGGAATAATGATTGGTCTGTTTATAGTTTACAATGTAATTAGATATGGAAATGCAGGCGGAGTGCCAAGAATAATACTAAGTATGATGTTAATACTTATTGGAATTCAAATAATATTATTTGGATTTATGGCGGATATACAACGATGAAAAAAGCATTAATCAAATTAAGGAATTGGTCAGCAGAACAGGAGTTTGCACTTAAAACTGGACTTGCTTTGCTTACTTTTGTGAATTTCGCACTACTGATATTTGTAAACAGCGAAAGATTAGCAAAGATGTTTGGTCTTAATGAGAATGTTGTAATAATTGCAGGTGTTCCATTAGGAGTTTTTGGTGTTTGGGTTGTTGGAAAGACATTAATTGTAGTTGGATGGAAAAGCAAAAACATCCAGGCAAACTTTGAAAGAAACCCAATCATAATGGAAATACTTGAAAAAGTGAGGAGAATAGATGAAAAACAAGATAGGGATAGCAATAAGCCTCTACAATAAATTTGAAGAGCTTGGTGTATTGATTGACATCATTAGGAAGAACTGGAAAAACAAATACTTTATTTCAGTTTGTAGTAATTACCCTAATGCACAGGAATACATCAAAGGGCTTGATATAGACACTTTTGTGCAAGGAGAGTGTGTTAAGACTGACGATATGCCAAACCTTCAGAAAAGCATTAATATGGGTTATAGGGTTATTGATTGCATAAAGAAATCGTGCAGTGCAAATGAGGCAGATTATGTTATGCACCTTCATACAGATGCATGGGCTTTTGATGAAAATGAAATCATTAAGATAGTTAATCATATGGAAAAGAACAGCAAGGAAGTTGCTTTCAGGGGAATGGGATTCAGCAAATACAGGCACGACTGCCCCTTAGGTCATGTTGATGATATGTTTTTCATATACAAAAGGGATGCAATTGAAAAAAAAAGATTCTTTGAATTCAACACACTTTCAATGATGCTTCACAAACTTTCAATTCATGGAATACTTTCAACACTTTTAATTGCAAAAATAGGATTGGAAAATGTTTATCAGTATGAAAATCACGCAAAGCAGGTGTTTTGGGATGGAAAGCTTCATCCAGGAGACCTTGAAAGAGCAAGACCCTCAATGTTTGACCCAGAGAGAAAAATGCTTCATGTTGATACAAACACATTCCCAAATAATCTTGGAAAAAGAGTCCAGGCAATGTATCTTTTTGAAAATGGAGTTACAATGGGCGAAAACATAGGTAAGTTTTTAGAGAAATATAATATGGACAAAGAGACCTTGCTAAAGAGATTAAGCCGTATTGAAACTTTGCTTGACTGGAGATTAAGGTTTTGTGGATTTCCAATACTTAGTTTCGGCAGGTTTGGAAGGAACTTTAGCAAGAAAATTAAATATCTTAAAAAGCCAAGAATAAGTTATGTTATAAATTCAACACTAAGGAGTATTTGGGATATGACAATAAAGAAATTAACAGGTGTTGAGTTAGTTCCAGACTATTCATTCTGGTCAGAAAGCTTTGAGAATTTCATGGCAAATAATACTGGCAAAGAAGATTACCCCGATAGTTCAGTAGTATGGTTCAAGAAAACATCAGAGTTAAAGAAAATTCCTAAATATTACACTCAGTTTTATAAAATGAGATTTAAGGGGATGGTATAAATGCGGTACGAATTTGATGAACTGTGGGATATTGTAAGAGAAACAAGCTGTGCAAAAGGGAAGTGGTATTATCCCCTCCTTTGGTTTTCAGCAGTTGTATATAATATATTACTTATTTTACTGACTGTTTTAGTCTTTCCATTTGTTATATTATTTATTATGGTCAGGAGGATTTATGAAACTTGCAGACATTAATAAATGGGATAGTATAATTCCTTTAGATAAATTAAGACCTTTGGAGAAAGTATTCAAAGGGCATTTAAAGAATCTTACTGAAATGATAGAAAGTGATGGAATAATTAAATGTCCAATAATAGCAGATAAAAAGACAGGCATAATATTGGATGGAAGTCACAGGTATGCTTTCTTTCTTTCAAAGGGATATAAGACAGTTCCAGTAAAGTTTGTTAATTATGATGATGAGAACATAAGGGTTGGAACTCACTTGATGCACAGGTTTCTGATTAAAGGCTCAATGAATATATCAAAGGAGGAAGTAGTGAAGAGAGGATTAAGTGGTAATCTTTTCCCACCAAGAACCACAAGACACTTTTTTCCATTCAGAAAAACAGAATTCATTAATTTACCTTTAAGCAAACTTAGAAGAGGAAAGCCAATCAACATAGCATATCTTACAGCAAAAGTTAGTATTGACGATGAAATAAAACATAATCAAGGATATTTAATTGAAATTGATGAAGAAATTGATGAGATATTAAAATATTTGGAAGAGATAAGGCAGACTAAGGAATATCTCAAAAAGCAGATAGAGAGGTTGGAAAAATGATTTTGAAAATAATTCTTTTGATTGTTTTTGTTATTGTATTGATTTTCTTTTCACTGTATTTTACTTTAGCTTGGGCTTTTGAAAAGTTTGAAGAAGAATGTGCAAAAAACGATTTTGATGATAACAACAGGTGGTTTCATGGAAAATAGACCATTTTATGAGTTGTGTGATATTGTAAGAGAAACAAGCTGTGCAAAAGGAAGGTGGTATTATCCTATTCTTTGGTTTTCAGCAGTTTGTTCTGTTGCATTATTTGCTTTGTTGTGTTTACTTTTTTTGCCATTATTCATAATTATACTTATAATTTGCTTTGTGTGGGAGAGGTTTGAAAAGTGAAATCAAAAAATATATTGTTCCCTGGAAAGTTTCAGCCACCTCACCTGGGACATATACTTACAATAATAAAATTATATCACAAATATAACAAGATAATAATAGCAATAACAGATGACAAGCCAGAAGTTATGTCGCAATTAAAAAGAAAAAAGATATTTGATGATATATTTAAGGATTTTATTGCAATAGAAACTGTTATTGTAAATGGAACTATTGAGGGATGCAGTTCATTGGATAATCTTCCAGACTTTGATATTTGCATTTCTGGGAACAAGGAAGTAATAAAGAAAATAACCGAGCTTGGAAAGGAAGCAAAGTTTATCAAAAGAAGCTTTCCAAAGTTATACTCAGGAACTAAGATGAGGCAAAAGTGATAATAGGAATACTTGGAGGAATGGGGCATTTTGCAACTATTAACCTATACAGGAGAATAATCAGCTCAATTAAAGTCAGCAGGGAAAATCAATATCCACACATAGTAATAAACAGCAATCCAAAGATACCAAGCAGGACAAGAGCATTTCTCTTTAATGAAACAAGCCCTGTAAAAGGGATGATAAGAGAAGCAAAAGTTCTTGAGAATGCAAGTGTTGATTATATATTAATTCCATGCAATTCAGCACATTATTTCCTTCCAAAAGTAAAAAAAAGCATAAAAACAGAAATAGTTGATATGGTAAAATTAACATGCGATTACATTAAAATTAATTATCCGAAAGCAAAAAAGGTTGGTATTATTGGAGGGGAAGTTATACTTGGTTCAACAGTTTATGATGATATGCTTCCAATGGAAACTGTGAAGCCAGAAAAGTATGAAGAATTAAGGATTAGAAAAATGATAGATGATGTAAAACACAACAAAATGAATACAGAAAATATTAATGACCTTACAAAAATAATGGACAGTCTTATTAAGAAAGGTGCTGAATTAGTTATATTAGCATGTACTGAACTTCCTTTAATACCATATAATCACAAAAAAGTGCCTGTTATAGATTCAACGCAGAGGTTGGTGGAATATGTTAATCAGTAAGATAATAACAACAAATGCAAACTATTTCATAACTAATGGTGCAAAGCCTGGACACAACGGATGCTACCACAATCCTGAAACAAAAGTAAGGATGAACTCGCACTGGGCAATAACACTGCTGAAAGCCTATGAGATTACAAAGGAAAGCAAATACAAAAAATCAGCAGTAAAGTGCCTTGATTACTTATGCTCAAAAGAGGCAAGACCTTTCGGATTTACTTTTAATTGCAGGGAAGGAAAAGATAAATGCAATGGATTAATAGGTCAGGCTTGGGCTATTGAATCATTAATGCAGGGATACAAGGTTCTCAAAGACAGGAAATACAAGGAACTTGCAAAAAATGTTTTTAAGATGCATGAATTCAATATGTTTTGGAAAAAAAGGGAAATCAACGGCAGAACATTGTCTTATGACTTTACTTTCAACCATCAGCTTTGGTTTGCCGCTTCTGGATCATTGATTGACAAAAGGCTTGTAACCAGTTTTATGGACAGGCTTGAAAAAAATGTTTCAATACATAAGAATGGCTTAATCCGTCATTTTATATTTCCAAAATTCAGCATTCCTGCAAATTTCATTAAAACAAGAAAAAGCATTTACAATAAGGAAGTTGGCTATCATGCATTTAATCTTTATGCTTTCGCCTTGCTAAGAAAGAAGTTTCCAATGCACAAATTCTGGAAATCTGAAAAGTTCAGGAAAATATCTGATTATGCAATGTCAAAAGAACATTTTGCAATCGCAGAAACAAGCAAGTATGGAATGCAATACAATCCTTCTGGGATAGAGCTTGCTTTCTTTAACAAAAGCACTAAACTTCTAAAAAAGCAGTTTAAGAATCACTTGGACAAAAAAACACTGCTGATGAATATGAATACTTCAGATCCTGATGTTTTAAGTTCAAGAATATATGAGGTGACAAGGCTTGAATACAATAAAATCTTTTAACAGAATACCCCAGACTAAATTAGTTGATTTTATAGTTGATATTCTGGTTAAAACAAAAATAACACCTAATCAGGTTACATTGTTCAGTTTTATTCTTGGCGTAATATCATGTTATTTTTTTGTTTTCACTGAATATCCAGTGATAATTATTGGTACATTTACAATTTATTTGTCATACATATTTGATATTGCAGATGGAACTCTGGCAAGAAAGAGGGGTTTATCTTCAAAGATTGGAGAATGGTATGATAAGGTAGGAGACCATATACTATACACATTATTGTTTATATCAATACCTCTTGGAATTTATCTTAGGACAGGATATTCATTAATATGGATGTGGGGATTAATTGCCTTTGGAGCTTATGAACTTTCAATAATAGTCCAGTATAACTTCAAAAGAATATTTTTATTGGCAAATTATGAGATTAACAAGCAGAGAAAAAGCATATTGAGGGATTTGATGTTTAACGATTTCTTTATATTTCACACAATAATCCTGTTTACTATAACTGGCTTTATAAGATATTACCCAGTTTTTATTGCTTTTTATGGCTGGATGTTCACTATTTTAATGATAATCATAATGACAAAGAAGGTGAAAAAATGATGTTAAGCGTGATAATGCCAGCATATAACTCAGAGGATTATATTACAAAATGCATAGAAAGTGTGCTTAATCAAAGTTATACAAATTTTGAGTTTATTATTATAGATGACTGTTCAACCGACAGAACAAGTGAAATAATTAGCAGATTTAAAGACAAGAGAATAAGGTATTACAAAAACGAGAGAAATCTTGGCTGCACCAAAAGTCTTAACAGGGCTTTGAAGCTTGCCAATGGAGAAATTATAGCAAGGATGGATAGTGATGATTACTGTGATAAGGACAGGTTTAAAATGCAGTTAGGCACACTTAACAAAGAAAATGCTGATGTTTGCGGATGCAACCTTATTTTTATAGACAAAGATGGAAAAGAAATGTTAAAGTCAAAATATGATTATAGCAATCTTGACAATAGTATAAAAATATGGAATCCAATAGCCCATCCAACAGTCCTGATAAAAAAGATAGTTTTGGATAGATATGGTTATTATGATGAAAGATATGAGGTTTCACAGGATTATGAACTATGGTTTAGGCTTTGGAGCAAGGGATGCAAGTTTTGCTTGGATGATAACTTTTTATATTACTACAGGCAGCATGAAAAAACTGCGAAGAATTTGAAGACGAAGAAAATAATAAAGACAGTATTAAAAATAAAGCTGAAAGCTATTAGGGAGTATGGGGTAAGATTTAATTTAAAGCAATGGCTGAGGATTATGATGGAAATTGGAACACTTTTTCTTCCAAGGAAAGTTATTTTGTGGGGATATTATAAGACAAAAAAATGAAAGTACTATTTGTTGTTTCAAATATGAAGATTGGCGGCGGAGCAGAGAATTCTGTTTCAATTATTGTAAAAGAGTTAAGAAAAAGAAATCATGATGTAGAACTGCTTACATTTTATGATTTTG
>Ga0208769_1000991_pt1 | contig 13011 bp, 7 predicted proteins | sample AntAceMetag02UKC_FD_184768 | JGI IMG/M metagenome (GOLD analysis project Ga0208769, IMG submission 184768) | Saline lake microbial communities from Ace Lake, Antarctica- Antarctic Ace Lake Metagenome 02UKC (SPAdes) (version 2) | ecosystem: Environmental > Aquatic > Non-marine Saline and Alkaline...
CCGTCGGGCACATCCAGTATACCCGGATAGTCCTGCGTGAGCGACAGACCGCATGATGTGCAGCTGTATATCACATCGTATCCTTTGTCTATGTACCCGGCAAGAATGCGTGCATTTTTTCTCGCGAACTTCCTGGCGGTTTCTATGTCTCCATTACCCAGAGCGGGCAGACCGCAGCACACCTGCCTCGGCATGATTACACGAACCCCGAGAGACGCCAGAAAATCCCGTATATCTCTCCCCAGGTCGGGCCGGTTGTAGTTCAGAAAACAGCCGTAGAAAAACACCACCTTTTTCCGGCTTTTCCGGCGCCCTTTCCACCTCCAGCTCCTGTTCATGGAATGGAAGCGATATTGGGGGAACGGGATGGACGTCGATATTCCGAATACATTCAGCACCCTTTTCACGAATGCTCGTGGGGTCAGAATGTTGACCACAGGGGCAATAAGGGAACCGAGAGCGCCAAGCCAGTAGTTATTGGCGAATACGCGGGATGCAAGTGGCCTGAAATGTTTCCCGCCATATCGTACCTGTTCCCTGAGTATGATCTCGGCCGGGTTAACACCGTAAGGGCAGGCCACTTCACATCGCTTACACTGGTTGCAGAGTCTTATCCATTTATCTATAGATGTTTCATCGTCCGAGCGGAAACGCTCCGCATCCGGGCCGGCCTGTTTGGGGCCGGGGAAATCCGGATTTACCCGTGACACAGGACAGTTCGCCACACAGATGGTACACCTTATGCAATGTTGAAAATCAAATTCCACTATACCAGTTCCCCACACACATTCGCAGCCGCCACGCCCGTGGCTATAGCCATACCGTGACCACAGCTGTATTTCATCACTTCCGAAAAGGCTAATATACTTCCGCATACAAAGAGGTTCTCAGTCTGGGTATCAACAGGTCTGAAGGATTGGTCCACACATATGCCGGACTTTTCTATCGCGTGTCCCGGAGTAAAGAAATCGTCGTTGAACCATGATTTCCTCTTCCCGGGAAGATATACAGGCAGATTAAATACCGTCTCTCTCGCGGTGTCCATCGACGCATGAAGTCCGCCGCTTACAAATGAACCCGTGGCCAGGATAAACGCATTTCCCTGCACACTTGTTGATCGTCCGGCGCCGGCAAGTGTAACCGCCTCAATCTGGCTGCCCGATTTTTCAACACTGTATATCTCTTTCCCCCAGTATAGATTAACTCCTCTTTTCAACAGGGCATTTCTCAGACCGCCAAACAATCTCAGCCCCGGCATGGAGGGTGGCAAAGTCGGTATTTCAAAGACCTTTCTGCCAAGTTCAACCGATATTTCATTACATACATCCACAGCGAAATGCATACCAAGCACTGCCGGTATGGCTATCCTTCCCTCCGGGATTTCGAGACCTTTTAACCACAATATAAATTTCTTAAGAAACTGCCTGTTCTCCAACCGCTCTGCGATACCAATCGTAGTAGAGATTCCCGCGTCAAATATGGAACAACCGGCGTTTTTGTAATTTGATGTAATGTAATTCGGGTAGAAATCTTTCATTTTATTAAACGATATTACGTGGATATACTCATCGGAATCGAAATCGGCAAACTCCATTGTTCCGGGTACAAGGCATGTAACCTTATGCTTTCCCAGGGGCGTCAATATTTTTCTGTTCACATGCGCATCACCCACATACGCTCCCCCCTCTTCCGACATAACAGCCTTGAACATCTCAAGAGATGTCTTGATGGCGTCTTCTCCAACCAGATGATAGGGGTGATTGTCCGGCAGCGAACTGATACCTTTCAGGGGATCATTGCCGGCCGCGAGCACATCTATACAACCGGTGGAAAGACAACAGACAGGATCGCCCCTCGAAACCACAGCGACCGTTCTGCCCATGTCCGCAAGCGTGATGGCCGCCATCATCCCTGACATCCCTCCGCCTATTATCACAACCTCGTACGTGCCGCTCATTGCTTCTGCTCCATACCCAGAATACCGAGATATATACTTTCAACAAGCTGTTCTTCCCGGAGTTGATCACCCCACAGGGCCGGTTTGATTCCATTGAATCTTCTCTGCAGAAATTCTCTGAGAACCTGCATGGATTCCTCCGGGGCCATTTTCCCCGTCTCCTGCATGATCCCCAGCGCCCGGTAAGTACAAAAGCCTCCCTGACACGGCCCCATACCCAGCCGCGTCCTGTGCTGAATGTCTTCGATGCGTCTGGTGCCGATTTCCCTGGCAACCCTCTCCACATCGTCCGCTGTTACCAGCTCACATTCACACACAATATTTTCCAGGGTCTTAAGCCGTTTAGAGAGAGGATACCCGCTCAATTCCTCCTGCCCCTCAAGGGGAAGTTCCGCTGTCTGGCACTTCGTTTTAAGGTCCAGGGCTTCCATCACCCTGTCGGAGATCTTTTCCGCCATAAGCCTGTAGGTAGTAAGTTTTCCTCCCATAATACTGAACATGCCGTTCTTGTGATCTATTATCTTGAAACCTCTGGATATCTTCCTGTCATCTCCGCCATCCGCCTTAAGCAAAGGCCGGACACCCGCGTAGGTTCTGATCAATCGTGTAGAGCCAAAATCCGGGAGCATCTGCCGTGCCTGAGTCGCTATAATATCCACCTCGACCGGGTCAACTTCACTTTCATCAGGGTTGTTAACCGTTATGGACGTAGTGCCCGCAAGACATACCGCCTCATTGGGTACAATAATATCTCCATCGGAGGAAGGCCGCAGCCTGTTTATCACCATATTTGTCAGCCTGTGATTCGTGATGATAAGACTCCCCTTGGACAGGGTCATCGGCACACCGCTTCCGGCCATAGATGCTATTTTATTCCCCCACGCGCCTGCGGCATTTATGATAATCTTCCCCCTGATCTCCCTGACTTCAGCTGTTGATTCCTCCTGCACCTTTACGCCGACGCATCTGCCATGTTCCCGGATGATATCTATCACCTTGTTATGGGTCAGGATCTCTCCACCTCTCCTCCGAGACGAGGTTATATTCAGCATGCACAACCTGAAGGGATCGATGGAACAGTCAGGCACTTTTATCGCCTCTTCGAGAGACGGGTTGAGATTGGGGACCAGATCAAGCGCCCTGCTCGGGGAAAGCACTTCGGTAGAGATGCCCGTCTCCTCACAACTCTTCAGGAACATATCTCTGAATCTCTTGGAATCACCCGGGAGACGCACAAACAATCCGCCTGTCTGCTCCACACATTTTACAGCTATCTTTCGCAGTATCATATTCTCGGATAGACACTCAGCTGCCGCTTCGGGATCATTCACCGCATACCGGCCGCCACTGTGAAGCAATCCGTGGCACGCGCCCGTCGCCCCGGCGGCAAAATCGCCCTTTTCGATCAGACAGTGAGGGATCCCCCGCAGCGCCAGGTCCCTCGCCACACCACAACCAGTTGAACCACCGCCGATAATAATTACATCCGTCTTGATCATGATTACTCACCCGTTGTCACAGAAGGAACGTGCTTGTTGCTCCTTATAACCACCACAATATGGTTATCTACCGCAGCAACCTGACAGCTCTCTGAGAAAAATCCGTTATTAAACCTGCCGCGCCCGCTTTCGCAAACCGCATCATTTTATCCTCTTCATTAACGGTAAAGATATTAACAGATATTCCTTTTTCCGTCATTACAAGCAACTGCTTTTCGTCTATCAGATTTTTAGAGAAATTATAAGTTTCAAATTCCGGGTCATCCCAGTCAAGAGACTGGATCTCAGAATGTCCTATCAGTGCCTGTATCGCAAGAGAGGAATTTCGGGTTCTGACTTCGCGCAAAAATTTATGATTAAAAGAGGAAATAACAACACGCTCATAGTCTATAACGGACTCATCTATCGCCGACAGAACCCGTTCAACCAGGGGAAAATTCTCCATAGGAGGAAGAAGGTGTTTCAGCTCCAGATTGACACAAAAAGAGGCATTCTGTGTAAAACGGAGAGCCTCGCTCAGCGTGGGTATCTTTTCATACCGGTAATCCGACAGTTCTTTGCGCGTTACCAACCCCGACGTAATCCGGCCGAAAGGATCGGTCTTCGCAAACCAGGAACCCGCGTCCAGCGAACGGATTTCAGCCAGGGTAAACGTTGTAAAATGCCACGGATCACGGCGCGGAAAACGGTCCCTGACATTGGTGGTACGGGCAAGGGAATCATCGTGAAAAAGTATCAGCTCACCGTCGCTCGTTACCGTCACATCCGTTTCCCACAGATCAGCACCGACCTCCAGAGCCTTGCGGGCCGCTGCCAGTGTATTTTCGGGAGCCAGGCTTCGTGCGCCTCTATGTGCTATAATAAGTGTCATTCAGTTACATCATCTTTTTAATGGCGGTCAGGTACTGGTTTGAACGATCCAGGTAAAATGACAACGCCTTCGAAAAGTTTTTCCCCACAATTCCATCGACAAACAGTTGGCTTACCTCCCTGTCACGTTCAAGAACCGACTGGACGCGAACAAATATCTGACGTTCTTCGGGGGACATTCCCCTCATAATCGCGTGCAACGCGCTTTCGGCGCGAGGCTGGTACATCCAGAAATACAGCAGGTCAAGGGCGTTTATAATCACTATCTTTTCCAGGTCGCGCGTCTCTGCCTTTATGGCGCGTATGAACCTCTTGGGAGATTCAAGCATCTCACACACGTCGGATTCGGGGAAAAGCAGTTCCATACGGGTATATATATCAAACATCTGCCCTAGTTTGCTTCGATAGTCCAACATGCGGATACGTACATTCTGGTAACGATCGGCAATCCCCTCTATAAAACCCGCCACACAGTCGGACGCTGCCTTGGAAATTACAGCCGCCCATCTCTGGAGAATGGCATTTACATCCACAATCCCACACGCATAGAGTATGTCACCTGTTATCATGCTGAATACAACAGCAATGGGAATGGAAAGGATCGTCCTGAAAAAATTCCCGAAAACAATACCCTTAGACAGTCCGCGAAAGGCGTTATGCGTTGAGATGTACAACCCGTTTGCCAGGGCTATAATCGTATACAGCAGGATGGGGCTGGTAGAAGTCGTAACGCCGAATGTCCTGTCCAGCAGCAGGGTTTTGACTAGATAATCGAGCAGGGGAACAGAAAAACCCGTAAAGAGGAGGGAATCCGTCAGGCGGTCCCAGCTGACATAATCATTCCATTTCAACAGCGGAGAACGGCGGATACCCCCGCCACCTATGACAGACTGGATTATATTGCGCGCGCCCGTGATTCCGAACCAGATAAACGCCCCGAACCAGGAGAGCAGCCACCAGTCTTTGGTAAGGTAAAACGTAAAAAATGCCGGCACAAAACCTATCAGTACCTTCATCCAGTTTTTCAGGCCGCTGTTGAGATATTCCCATGATATCCCTCCCCGATTTTTTCGCAGATCCGGAGATTCAAGATAGAGATCATTGGTGCTCTCCTCATCAAATCCGCCCAATGCAACTATATTGCCTTCGGCTTCCATATAGCTGGAAGACCTGTCGATCTCCCATTCTTCCAGACGTTTTTTCCCTATAAGACGCAAGCCGGGAATACAACAGGTCATACGGTAAAAAGCATTTACCAGCCTGTTGGAATTGCTGCGCGGCACATAGTTCGCACGCAGATAAACCGCCGTATTAATAGGGATGGTCAGACGGGAGGAAGGTGACGCCCTCTTTATCTCCTTTTGCGCCCTGAGAGGAAGAGTGTCTTTTATAACAAGCCCCATTCCATAGAGATGGTGCGAACGTCCGGTGGAATCGCTGCCGGCGCGGCTCTTGAGAAGTGCTCCCTTGTAATACGATCGAAACGTCGATATATCACGCAGTATTTTTGTAAACTTATCAGTTCTCCCGACGTCTTTCGTACTTAACCTCTTGATGGATTCCTGTATAATACGTTTTAATTTTATAACGTTATCTTCGTTTATGGCACTCTGCAACGCGCTGATCTCGGCATTGTGAGGTTCTCTGCCGGTCACATAATCCTTGAGATTGAATATTTCCAGATGTGTTATCATGCCCCTGCAGTCATAGAGAAGCTCAATAACATCCTCGACATTCAGATTACCTAGAGCAAGAGTAATACTGTAACCGGCATTAAGATGCCCCAGCCGTTCGAGGAGCTCAAGTGGCGGCAGCATCAGCAAAGCCGGAACATCCGCTCCGTCACACGGTATATTGGGATCCGGAACGGAAGGATTGTGAGACGGACGCAGGTACCCCTCCACGATAGCCTCCGAATCCAGCCGGTTCAGCTCTTCCACAATACCGGCCATTCGCTGACGCTCTTCAGACACCGCTCCGGCATACTTCACTCTCAGGCCGGCGACATAATCATTCATGACCGGCAGCATTTTTGTGTGTATGTACTCAGCGAGATGCAGTAAAGACGCCTGACCGACACCCACAAAAGACAGAAAATCTTCCTGATCAAGGAGGGGAGGAAGAAACCCGTAGTTATTCTCTATCACGTAGCGGTGCCTGTCGTTAAACTCCCTGAGAACCGCCATGATATAACGCCGCTGGTATTCCGAAACCCTTCGTCCCTCAGCCATGAAGGACTCGACCGGTTTTTCCTTCAGAAAATTCAGGTAATCCTGCGCGTCCAGAAGCCCGCGGGGGGCCCATATAAACAGGGCATACCGGTCGTGAAATCTCGCGGAAAATTCGACGCCGATCCTGACCCTGATGCCCATAATCTCAGCCGCTTTCAGAAGCTCCTCGGCGACATCCGCTTTCACGTGATTATAATAGATCACCTTGATCCTTCGGATACCTTTGATCCAGGCATCCATAATCAGGTGAGTGGAAGATTTTCGCCCCTTGGTATTGATATCGTGGACATGATCATCGGTTGCGATCTGATTCCATTCCTCCGGCATTTCCAGCAAATGATAACGCCTCAGCTGCTCCCGTACAATACGGGGCTTCCCGGACGCCGTGATGCGGAAATCATGCGCCAGTTCCAGTTGCCGGCGATAGTCCCCGCTGGCCTGAACCAGTTTTTTCATGATCTGCAGAAGGACCCGGGCGGTATTCCTGCGGAGAAAACTCTGGGCGCTGTAGAGCACCTCATCCCGCAGGGAACGCAGAGCGCCCAGGCGATCCTCCGCCTCACCGACCTCCAGAGAATGGAGTAGGTGGATTACGGCGTAGGCAACGCGCAACTCCTTCGACGCCGCCATCTCCTTGATTCCATGCGGGTGCAGATACGGGTTCAGAAGATTTTTGAGATACTTCCGCGACTTGTCCCTGTTGAGAACCTCATTGACAATGACCAGAAGTTCATGATCCTGCTTGTCAAAAAGTATCTTCGGAACACCATGATACATTATTATATTCCTCTTCTAACGGGGTCGGGACTGCAATCTTGACACGGGAACAGCGTTGGCAGAGAATATTGTTTGCGCGCAGATGTTTGTCGCTATTCCGGCTGGCCTGTGCATCGCATGCAGACAGGCGGAAACCGGTTTCTTCTGGTAGCGCGTCCCTGTTAGTTTAATAACCGGCGTCGTGGAGAACCTTTTCCTTTTCGGCTAATTCGAGGTCGGTCTTGACCATCATGTTGATTAGCTGATCAAAGTTGGTTTTGGGTTTCCATCCGAGGGCTTCCTGCGCCTTTGTGGAATCGCCGAGGAGTACATCAACTTCGGTCGGTCTGAAGTAGCGTTCGTCGATCTCTACGTAACGGCGATAATCGAGGTCGAGTTTTTTGAAGACTCGTTCCACAAATTCACGGACGGAGTGTGTCTCTCCGGTGGCTATGACAAAATCATCCGGTTTATCTTGCTGCAGCATAATCCACATGACTTCCACATAATCGCCGGCAAAGCCCCAGTCTCTCTTTGCGTCCAGGTTGCCCAGGTAGAGTTTTTTCTGCAGGCCAAGCTTGATCCTGGCAGCCGCTCGGGTGATCTTTCTTGTGACGAATGTCTCGCCACGACGCGGGGATTCGTGATTGAACAAGATGCCGTTGCAGGCAAATATATTATAGGCCTCACGGTAATTTTTGACCACATAGTAGGAATAGACCTTGGCGGCGGCGTAAGGGCTTCGGGGCTGAAACGGTGTGAGTTCACTCTGTGGAGGTGGAGCCGCTCCGAACATCTCGCTGGACGAGGCCTGATAGAATCTTGTCCTGATGCCGGTCTTTCTGATTGCCTCGAGGAGCCTGATTGTCCCCAGCCCGGTGATGTCGCCGGTATATTCGGGGGTATCGAAGCTTACACGCACGTGGCTCTGGGCGCCGAGGTGATATATCTCATCGGGTTTAATGTCAGACAGCAGGTTAGTCAGATGGGCGGATACGGAGAGATCGCCGTAGTGCAGGTACATCCGTGCCTCCGGATCATGCATATCCTTGTAGAGGTGATCGATGCGGCCGGTGTTGAATGTGCTTGATCTCCTGATCAGACCATGCACTTCGTATCCCTTGTTTAGAAGAAACTCGGCAAGATATGATCCATCCTGCCCGGTAATGCCGGTGATGAGAGTTTTTTTCACGTCAGAGTCCTTTCACGAACTTCGTTTATTTCCTGAACGACACAGATATTAAAGAGATTCACGACTAAAATCAAGAAAAAAGGGGAGGGGCTTGGCCCCTCCCCTTTACTGACTTTATCTCTCCCTCTCTTCAAAATTCTCGAGAGAGCCCTGCCTCTCCTTCGTGGAAACACAGGCCAGGCACGCCTCGACTTCATACTCCATAAGCGCCTCGAGGCTCACCTCACCGCGCGCCATATTGAGACCTCTCTTAATCATCTTGATGGAGAATGATGAATTGGCCGCCATCTTTTTTGCCATTTGCATCGTCTCATCCATCAGCTGGTCAAGTGGGACCGCCTTATTGACGAGACCTATCCTCTCGGCCTCTTTGCCGTCTATATACTCGGCCGTAAAGAGGAGCTCTTTGGCCTTCCCCGGACCTATCAGGTCCTGAACAAGTCTCATTGCGCCCCCCGTGACAGAAGATGTTACTCTGGCCTCGGGGGAACCTATCTTTGCATCCTCCGCGGCAATCCTTACATCGCACGCAAGCCCCAGTTCATATCCGGAGCCAAGAGCATACCCGTTGATGGCCGCTATAGTCGGTTTTTCAAATCTGATAATCTTCCTTGATGCCTCCTGCAGTTCAACAAGATAGTCACGATAATCCTCCAGACTTCTGTCTTTCGAATCTTTGAGATCCGCCCCCGTGGAAAAAGCCCTTCCCTCTCCGGTAATAATCAGCACCTTGACCTCGGGATCATTTTTAACATCCTCCAGGGCCACCTGAAAATCAATCCACAACTGTTTATTCATGGCGTTCAAGACCTGTGGCCTGTTCAATTTAATCGTGGCAATACCATCCCCTTTTTCATAAATTATGCATTCAAATTTCATTTTCCTGCCTCCTGTATCTTAAAAAATTATCCAATCAACACCCTTGAATCCACAATGGATAAACCCTTCTCGTGGACAATCACCGGATTCAAGTCGATTTCACTGATCTCCGGATTGTCGATTACGATCTCCGACAGTTTTGCAAGGACACCTTTTATCGCCTCGACGTCTTTCGCCTTTTCACCTCTCACACCGGTCAGAATCTTATAACCCTTTATCTCGCTGATCATATCATCTATATCTTCATCAGCCAGAGGGACTGCCCTGAATGAGACATCTTTCAGCACCTCCACAAATATTCCTCCCAGACCGAACATGATAATCGGGCCGAACTGGGCATCCCTGATCATCCCGATAATACATTCCTGCCCGGGGGAAACCATCGGTGAAAGCAACGTCCCAACAATTCTTTCCCGCGATGTTATTTTCTCAGCATTTTTTATGATCTCATCGAACGCCGTTTTTACCTCATCTGCGTTCGAAAGTTTCAGTTTGATTCCGCCCGCGTCCGATTTGTGAATAATGTCGGGACTGACTATCTTCATTGCCAGTGGATAACCCAGCCTCTCAGATGCTTCCACCGCTTCTGTCGGGGTCTTTGCCAGTGCCGCATCCGGAAGCGAAACACCATATTCGCTGAGCAGGTCTCTCGATTCCGTCTCAAGAAGATTATGCCTCGACTCACCCGCTACTTTTTTAAATAGTTTTTTGACTCCTATCCGCTCAGTAGCCTTTTCCTCTGGTATGTTCATCTCTCTGATTTTTCTCTGATTTACTGCAAAATGCATAAGCGAGCTCATACACTGCGCGGCCCTGTCGGAAGATTCAATTACCGGAACCCCGGCCTCTTTAAGTATGCTGAGAGATTTAATGGAATCCCTGGCATAACTGGTATTGACAATAACCGGTTTCTTGTATTTTTTAACCAGATCGACTAGGTCTCTTGCCGTCTGTTCTTCCAGTGCCGCAATATGAGGCGCTATGATATCAAAGAAACCTCCAAAGAAACCTGTTATCAATATTCCATCGACATTATCATCCTCCATGCATGTCTTGACACACTGGGTAATAACATCAGGATTCTCTTCCGCCGTTCCGCCATAGTCAATGGGGTTGTGAGCGGGCATCCCCGCAAGAAGAATAGGTTTCATTTTCCCCTGGGTTTCCTCGCTGAGGATGGGAACCTGCATTCCGTACTTCTCGGCATTGTCCGCCGCTATGGAGTTATCGCCGCCACCCTCTGACATGATAACCAGTCTGTTGCCCTTTGGAATGGGACAACTGGAAAATACAGCTGCCATATCGACCAGTTCATCCGCGTTGGACACCCTCACGATGCCCGCCTGTCTGAAGGCGGCATCCAGTATTATATCGTCACCGGCCAGAGAACCTGTATGAGAGGCGGCGGCCCTCGCCCCGGCACTCGATTTTCCCACCTTGAGGGCAATAATCGGTTTTGTCTTTGCCGCTTCTCGGGCAACCCTGATCAGCTCGTGCCCGCCCTTGATCCCTTCGAGGTAGGTCGCGATGACCTTTGTGTCAGGGTCATCTTTCAGGTAGGTAATGTACTCATGTAATTGAACTCCTACGGCATTGCCTACATTGATCATCTTGTTAAAGCCACATCCCTTCATCTTGGCAAAATGAGTCAGTGAGTCGATTACATTGCCACTCTGTGTAAGAACCGAAATCGGACCATTATTGATAGTAGGAATACCCAGCATATTGATATCTGCCGAGGCGTTGAACATGCCGCTGCAATTAGGGCCGATAACATAGGCGCCTGTCTTTGCCGCCTCACTCAAAATTTCCGCTTCGATCTTTTTCCCCTCTTCACCTGACTCTCCGAGGCCTGCGGTAATAATGATAATCCCCTTTGCCCCCATCTTTACACTGTCCGCCACGGCGGAAGCGAGAAATCTGGGTGCAACAACGATCATAACCAGATCAATTTCCTTATCAACTTCCGTAATGCTGTGATATGCCTTCATTCCAAAGAGCTCGTCACGTTTCGGGTTAATAAGATAAATATCACCCTTATATCCCCCCTGGATTAGACTCCTTGTCCTTCTTTCGGCGGCCTTCCCCGGAACCTCAGAGGCCCCTATTACAGCAATCGATCCGGGATTAAAGACCTTTTCCAATGATCTTTTCATGGTACTTTCCTCCTTCGATCTTCTATCAGCTCTATTATTCTATGCGGCGGCTGTTGATGCCGCAATGCGTTTTCTTCTAATCCACTGTGAACTGAAAGCCACGGCAAACAGCACAAAACCCATCCCATCCGTAATCAGACCCGGTTTTATCATAAGTAACGCTACCGTCAGAAGTATTACAACTTCGTACCAGTTGGCCTTGATAAGCATGCAGGCCTGAACACCGGCCGCAAGACATACAATTCCGAAAGCCGCCGTCAGAAAACTCGTGAGAATGGCCCACGGGCTTCCGATCATCAGCAACTCGGGCGCGTAAACAAACATAAAGGGAATGATAAATCCCGCTATGCCTAGCTGGAATGCGTTGATGCCCGTCTTCCAGGGATCGGACTTGGCGATTCCCGCTCCGGCGTAAGCGGCTAACGCCACCGGCGGCGTGATGTCGGCCCTCGTTCCGTAATACAGGATAAAGAGATGCGCGGCAATGGGCAGTACCCCCATTTGGACAAGGGCGGGCGCGACAAGGGACGAAATGATAATATACTGGGCGGTGGTGGGAACTCCCATACCAAGAAAGACACAGGCAATCATGGTAAAGGGCAGGGCCAGATAGAGATGTCCCATTGACGCGTCAACAATGAGAGAGGAAAATTTGATTCCCAGTCCCGACATTGTAATACAGCCTATGATAATACCAGCCGCGGCGCAGGCGGCGGCTACTTCAACGGCTCCCGTGGCGCCCTCCTTCAGGCCCTCCAGGATCAAAATCCCAAATTCTCTCACAGATTTCCTTCTGATGATATGCATGATGAACGAGGACACGACAGTCGCGACAATCGCCCAGAATACCGCTCTTTCAGGGGAGAAACTTCTCATAAGGAAGTAGATAAGAAGAAAAATCGAAAAGACATGATGCCATCCCTCGGCAAAGGCCTTTCCGATTTTTGGCAGATCCGCCCTTGGCAGACCCGAAATTCCCATTGAAACAGCCCTGAAATGCACCTGCATGAAGGTTGAAAAAAAGGCAAGGGATGCAGGTATTGCAGCGGCAATACATACCTTATAGTAGGGAATGGATAAAAACTCGGCCATAATAAAAGCGGCAGCGCCCATAATGGGAGGCATAATCTGTCCCATGGTTGATGATGAGGCCTCAACACCTGCGGCAAAGTACCCCGGATAACCCGTTCTCTTCATGAGGGGTATTGTGAAAGAACCGGTTGTCACAGTATTTGCCACGGAGCTCCCCGATATCATTCCGAAAAATGTACTGGAAGCAACGGCCGCCTTTGCCGGACCACCTCTTGACCAACCCGTCAGAGCGAAGGCAACGTCCGTAAAGAACTGTCCCGCTCCCGTCTTCCTCAAAAGAGCGCCGTAAAGGATGAACAGTAGGATAAAGTTTGCGGAGACCCCGAGGGGAACGCCGAACACCCCGTCCGTAGAAAGAGCCAGGTAGGTGGACAGCCTC
>Ga0208769_1000997_pt1 | contig 12981 bp, 12 predicted proteins | sample AntAceMetag02UKC_FD_184768 | JGI IMG/M metagenome (GOLD analysis project Ga0208769, IMG submission 184768) | Saline lake microbial communities from Ace Lake, Antarctica- Antarctic Ace Lake Metagenome 02UKC (SPAdes) (version 2) | ecosystem: Environmental > Aquatic > Non-marine Saline and Alkaline...
CCTATTTTCAACTCTCTATGTCAGGACAAGGATAAGAACATTAGAAAGAAAGAGGGTAGGGGGGAAAAGATGTGTTATAATATATCCAGTGTTTATAAGGGGAAAGTGCCAAACTATAAGCGGAGAGATAAGAATATGAATAAGAAACAAAAAAGAGACAATAAAATATATGCGAAGTTAGTTAGGAACTGGCGAAACAGCCATAAGAAAAAAAGGAAAGAACTAACAGATATAGATAAAAGATATAAAGTATATAAATATAGTGCTAAAAGTAGAGGTCGCGATTTTGAATTATCTATTGAGCAGTTTGAGGGATATTGGCAACAACCCTGTTATTATTGTGGAGATAAGATAGAAACAATAGGGCTTGATAGAATCAACAATGACAAAGGTTATTCAATAGACAATATAGTCCCTTGCTGTTATATTTGTAATATAATGAAAAGAACAATGAGTAAGGAAGAGTTTATTAAACATTGCAAAAAAATAGCTCAAGGGCATTAAACCTATGTTAACCTTATTGCTAGAGGTTAACACAGCCTACTCGCGGATTTGACAAATGGTATACTAATGCATTAATATGATAATAAGTAATTCTATACACTCAATGGCTAAAAAAAAAGACCAGATAGGTATTATGATCCCCAGCGGACGAGGACGGTTTTTGATATAATGATTAAGAGGAAACCCGTCAAGCATGCTATGCTGGAGAATGACTACAGTAAATCCTATGCCAACGTGCCACAAGTATTTATGAAACAACAAGCAACTAAAGATCTAATAGAAACGTTTGAAAAAGTCCTTCAAGGAGAGAGGGATGCAGCTTTGCTTGAGATGAAGAAAAAACGGAAGAATGCCAAGTACTCTGAGCTCACAACTGCTGTGCAGGCTTTTACCAAGTTAGATCGTTTGTTAAATGATAAACCAACTGAGATGACAGAGATTAAAGACTTAGCCGATGCTATGAGAGGTCTCGCGAAGTAAACCGTAACAAGTTATTTTGAGTAGGTACATGCAAGGCTACTTCAACCATTTGGTGAGTTAACCCTCGCCCTAAGCAGAGACAGAAGTAGGAGACGTGTATTCTTTCACATTTGCGTGTCTCTGCTCAAGATAATTAATTAAAAAAGGTGTTAGAAGAATTTACAGACAACAGTGTAGAGCTACCTGATAGGATCGCTAAGATGCCTGAGGAAGACCAAAAGATATGGAGAATGGTTAGATCCTTGTATAAGGTAGAAAATAAGCCACTTGAGCTATCTGAGAGTCAGGTAAGGCTATTTAAGATGATCTTTAAGAGAGAACATCCTAGAAACCACGTTATGACTCCCACACAGTTTGGTAAGTCACTGATAGTTGCGTTAGCAGTTCTTACAAGAGTGTCTATCTTCCCTGAAAAGTGGTGTATCGTAGCTCCGTCTCAAAGGAAGGCAAAGATTATAATGGATTACATTATTCAGCACACCTTTGATAACGAGTTCTTAAAACAAAAACTAGACTATAAACAAGGAAAGTTGGAACGCCTGAGAAGAGAAAGAAGTTCAAATAGGTTAACATTTTCCGTTGGGGACAATATAAGCGAAGTATTTATTCTTTCGGCAGAGGCTCGCAGGAGATCTGACGTAGAAGAGGCCCTGATGGGATTTGGGAGTCCCAACATTATTGAAGATGAGTCAGGATTGATTTCAGATAAGATTCATACCACCGTAATGAGGATGCTTGGAGGATATAAAGATAACTTCCTATGCAAAATCGGAAATCCGTTTAGAAGGAATCATTTTTTAAAGAGCTTCAAAAACGACAAATATAAAAAATTCGTTGTAGATTGGAGGGAAGCAGTGGCAGATGGACGTTTCCCGGAGTCATTTATTGAAGAGATGCGCCAAGAAGCAATGTTTGACGTTTTGTACGAGTGTAAATTCCCAGAGGCTGGGGTAGCAGATGAATCAGGATGGATTCCTTTATTTAGAGCAGATGACATCAAAAAGGCCGACAATGTAGACCATTTCGGGCAAATGAGGATAGGAGCAGACATTGCAGACAGCGGTGCTAACTGTTCCGTTATTATAAAGCGCTCTGGTTCTGGAACAGATCTTATATTTAGATCTCCCAAAGAAGACCAGATGGACTTTGTAGGAAAAATAATTCTTTCCTCTCGTGAAAACAACAATGCAAAGATATTCATAGACAGAGTAGGCGTAGGAGCGGGCACTTTGTCAAGGTTGCGCGAACTGGGACATGATGTTATAGGTGTAAATGCAGGTGAAAAACCTTCAGATCCACTGAAATATGCCAATAAAAGAGCAGAAATGTTCTGGAGACTCAAACAATGGGTACAAAAGGGGGTAGTTTTCAGCAATCACGACTATTGGGACGAACTTTTAGATATTAAGTACAAACCAGACTCTTCAGGAAGGATAAAAATAATGCCAAAGGAGAGAATGCTTAGAGAAGGAATAGCCTCTCCTGACGTTGCAGATGCTTTATCCCTGACATTCTACTTTTCAGACAGGCAAGAAGTCTATATGAGTCCCGAAGAGCGACAATTTTATAAAGTTAAAAAGAGAAAAGCCAGAAATAACAGGAGACCGAGCGGATCTATAAAAGTAAGACAAACAAGTTACTAAAATGTCAAGAGCAAAAACAAATAAGACTAAAAAAACATCGGGAGGAGTCCCAGATTATCTTAATTACAGACCTAGCAAAACGGACAAACAGGTAATTGCGGACATTTATGATGCAACCACGGACATGGAGTCCATAAAAGGGAGCACTTATGCAGAATTTAACGATATTAGTCAGAAATCATACATAGAAGATGCTCAGAAGAGGCTCAATGCATATGTTCCAGACAAAGATTCATATGATCCACCAAAAGAAGATTGGCAAGCGAACGTTGCTTTACCTAGTATTAGGAATAAGTTAAAGCAAATGTTGGCTGGTTTTTCTTTAAGTGTGCCTGACTTGCAGGTTAACGTGACCGGAAGCTTAGATGCTCAGTTAAAGCCAGACAAGGGGAGAGTTGCGAGTATGCTCATCAAAAATTCATACGAAGTTCATACTAATCCAGTTATAGAGAATTTCTGGGAAGCGTGGGAGTGTGCTTCAACAGGAACTGTTATTAAGTATGAAGGTTACCTAAAGACTAAGTATAAACAGAAATTCATTAAATCTTACAATACAGTGACAGGAGAGATAGATTTTGATGAAAAGGAGGTAAATGTTGATGATCGCTGCATATCAATGGCAGTCCCTATTACTGAGTTTCTTATAGATAACTTTTACATACACGATGTCCAAGACCAGCCTCAGTTGGTTTGGGATAGGAAATACAACAAAGATGAATTTGAAAATGAGTTTGGCAAATATGCTAACAGCAAATATGTCAATTCAAAGGGAGCTTTTGAAAAATTCAATACAGCTTCAACCTATTATAATAAGGAAAAATGGCAGGGAAGAGTCAAGAGCGGACAGATTGAAGTAATCAGATACTATAATAAGCCTAAGGATCAATATAGGATTATTGCTAACGGAGTCTTGCTATTAGATGCTCCTTTACTTTGGTCAGTTAATGGAAGAAAGAAGTATCCATTTGCAAAGTCTATCTTAGAACCATTCACTACAAAGCATTTTTTCTGGGGTAAAGCATTCCCAGACATTATGGCTGGAGAGTATGATATTTCTAATACGTTGTTCAACAGCGTAATGGATAAAGAATTCAGGTCTCTTGTAAAGCCACTGTTAGTTGGACAAATCAACAGAGATGCATTTGAGCTTGAAGATGAGTATGTGACTGGATCAACTAAGATCTATGTTGATGATATAAACCAAGTAAAACCAATGGATATCGAGGGAGCTACGCAGACTGACTTGGCTATGATACAGTTAGTCTTGAGAGGATTAGCAGAATCTGCACCAGAGATGCCTGATATTCTGGCAGGAGATAGACCAACAGCCCGTGAGGTTTTAATAGCAGAGGAAAAGATGAAAGAACTGAAGTCCATCTATTCTGCTTTTTTAACTGATTTGTGGGTTCAGAAATATAAGCTTCGCCTTGCAAATATAACTGCGAACTATGTTTTCCCACGAGAGGTTATGGGAACTGACGGGAAAGTAGTCTCCGTGAATCGCACGTTTACTATTCCTAATACTGTTTTAGATGAGAAGACAGGGAGAACAGGAATCTTGGTGTTAGAGTTTAGAAACGTTAAGAAGTCTGAAGCTCAAAAGATTGCTAAGGAAATAGCTATCCAAGAAGAACAGATGAAAAAGAAAGGATTAAATTACAAAAAGAAAATACTGGCATCTGACTTTTTTGACAATCACGAATATAGTATTAATGTAATTGCAGAATCGTTGCACAAAGTCTCCCAGGCTAAAGCACAAGCTGAAATCAAGGAGAAGATACCGATCTTGGCACAGTATTTTCCAGAGATGTTTGCCGTTAGCCAGGAGGCATACTTCAAAGAAGTCAGCCTGGCATATGACGATGATCCAGATATGGCGTTGCAAGAGTTTGCAAAGTTTGAACAAGCAAAGAGTGAAAGGCGTAAAGCTGAGCAAGAAAAAGCTCAGTTCACTGGCGAAGAGTCTGGAGGGCAACCTCAACAGCCTCAACAGCAACCTAAACCTCAACAGCCTCAACAAAAATAATATGAAACAATTTTTAATAAGATTATTATTCCGTTTATTGGATAGAGACGTCACACGTGTAGATAATGTGAAGATCGAGCAGTGGTTAGCTCAGACAGCACAAGATTTAAGATTCATAGAATATGTCCAGCATAGAGACCTTCATCTATTGAAGACACTAGGTTCTGGTCTCAGCAAAGAGGATATGGTGATAACCACCGCTAAAAGATTTGAATTATTGGCTTTCTTTAACAGTGCGATGAGGGCTAAGAATAAGCTTGAAAAAGAGAAAGCAGCAAAATTAAAAAAGGTCGAGAGAATTAAAAACAAAAAGAAATAATATGTTTGATGAAAAGTATTACCAAGAGAAGATAGATAAACTTCAAAACAAGCTTGTAAAAGAGAAAGACAGGGTGTTGAACGAATTGATTGCTTTGACAGGAGCATTCCTTGATCGTCAAAGAGAAATCCAAGAGGATTTCAAAGAGATTTCTTTAAGGATAGCCAAAGCGAAAGAAGAGGATAAGGCTGTGGAGAAAACTGCGAAGAAACCTGTGGAGAAAGCTCCAAAGAAAAAGGGATAACTGTACCTTATATTAAAAGGTGGAACTCTTGTTAGAGAGGCTTTTTGGCCGTTAAATTCTTTTTCTGCTCCACCTTTTTGGGGTTTAACGGCTAGAAAACCTCTTTAGCGAGGTAAAGGTCGGTCATCTTGGCGTGAGCTGCCAAGTTCAAATAATTAAGCTATAAAACCATGACTGATGAAAAAACTGACTTAAAAAAAGAGACTGATAAAAGCTCTTCTGATACTGGTCAATCAGGTTCAAGCTCTGAATTAAATTATGAAGAGTTTGATGATGAAACTTTTATTGTTCCTAAGTCTGAACTAAAAAAACTATTTGATGACAAGGAAAACTATAAGAAGGGTTTGCTTGCTTACAAGGATAAAGATAAAGCTGATAAGGTTGAAAAGAAAGAAGCGCCTGCTAAGGAGACAACTGAAAAAGTTGAAGGTGATTTTGTCACTAAAGATGAATTCAGAAAAGCCTTAGAGAAGGACGCTATTAAGAAAGTTGCTGAAGGACATCCTGAAATAGTTGATAGTTGGGATAAGATTGTAGAATTTTATTCTCCACGATCTGGAAGGGACTCTGTTGATGCCATTGCTTCTGACTTAGAAGATGCTTTCTTCATATGGGAAAGAAAGACTGGTGGCAAAAAAGAGACCGAAGACAAGAAAGCTAAGGCAGATCTTGCTTCTGATTCCAGCGGTGTTGAAAAAGGTTCTGGATCTAAGGGAACTGAGAAAGAACGAAAAAGAGTTCTTCCTAAGCGGACTCCGGTTACCGAATGGTATAAAGATCCGAATAAGAAGGACGAATAAAGGTCTTTAATAAAAAACCAAATTACCCAGAAAAATGATTACACCACTTAGAAAAGGATCTGGTAAAACTACTACGTTGTTAACTGCTGCTGACACAACTATCACTAAATATGATATCTTGGTTTATGCGAGCGGTTACGTACAAAGAGCTACAAACACCGTGATTGAAGGTAGATTTATGGCTTTAGAGGATAAAGTCACTGCTGCTGGAGATCACGAGGATCTTTTAGTTCTTTATCTTGGCGGAGTGGAATGTGAAGCTGACACTACTGACAATATGGCCCAAAGCTATCTTGGCACTTATGTTGACCTAACAGACCATGACACCATCGATCCAGATTCCGGGAGTTACGATTGTTTTTATATTACTGAAATGATTGGAGCGACTACAGACAAGAAATGTAGGGGTTATTTTGTTCAACAAGTTTCTGTATAAAACATGATTACATCAAAAGATTTTCCATCATTGACGGACGATTTACAGGAGATTTTTGACGAAGTAGCTGCTCGTAAGGTTAGTGAGAACGTTGGTTTCAGAGTCTTTAATGTCTTTGATACTAATAGACTCTCTTACGACTACTTGATTCTTCATGGATTAGAGGGCATTAAAAAGGTTGCTGAAGGAGCAGATTTACCTGCTATAACTGGCGAAGAGGGCGATACAGCCACTTGGACTCAGTCATATTACGGTGGAATTGTTCCCGTAACCAAGAAAATGAGGAAGTTTGATCTTTATGATCAAATTACTAATAGAGTAAAATCTATTACCGAAGATGCTTTCGATAAAATTGATCAGAGTTTAGCAGATGTGCTTATTCAAGGGACTAGTGCCACTTATACTGATCCCTATGGTGAAACTATAACTAATGCCTGTCCTGACGGAGAAGTATTATTTTATGCTACACATAGCACACCTCTGAACGCTAACACTTTTACGAATATCATGAATGACGGGACTAATGACAATCCATCTCTTTCAAGAGACGCGATTGTACAGATGAGGGCAACAGGATTGAAACATGCTGATCCTAATGGAATTATAAGACCTGTCAGTTATGACACTCTTATAGTCGGCCCAGATCTTGAAGATTTAGCAGAAAGACTTATCTATTCTGAATATCTTCCAGGTTCTGCAAACAATGATAGGAATCCATTAAAGGGCAAAATCAAGAATTTGATCGTGTGGCCAAGATTGGCTACTGCATCAGATTCTACTGACGGATCTGCTTATTGGTATCTTACTGACTCAACCGGAGTCAAAGAGACACTGAAATGCTTATTCTCAGAAAGACCAAGCCTGGACGCTCCTGAACAAGTGTATCAAAACAAGAATTGGGAATATTCACTCGATTTTTTCTACACTATCGGTAGAGGATTTCCTGCATACATTGCTTTCAGCGATGGTACTGACGCCTAATTCGTCTCTTCCTTGTAGAGAGATTACATCCTAGTTGGGTAGCCCCTTCGGGGGCTGCCTGATAGGAGACAAAAAGGTCATCAATTATAAGCACTAAATAAAATTGTGAAAACTACAGTTAATTGGTCAAAACTTTTTATAGAGAATCGAGTCAAAGCTATTGGAGTCCCTTGGACTAAGGAGGATCGTGTTGCTCTTAAGAGTGGCATTTCTCCAGAAGATATAAGGGCTGGCATTTTGACTAAGAAAGAAGTAGAGAAAGCTGATGAGAAAGATAGTAAGTCAAAAAAAGCAAACATCTTTAGAATGACTAAAGTTGAATTAGTAAAAGAAGCAAAGGCTAAAGGCATCAAATTTGATATTGATAGTACGCCTAGGTCTGCTTTAATTGCGGAGCTTTCAAAGAAGAAATCTGATAAATAAAGGTTGGTGAGAAAACACTAAACCCTAAATAGCCCTGTTTTTATACGCCAAGGTAGGGAATAAAGGTATGCGTAATGAATTACTCAGATTACAAAAACATAACTCAACAAAGTCTGAGCGGAGAATTGCTGAGATTCTTAAAAAGAATCACATTAAATTCAAAGCTAAGGTTAGACTAGGTAAATATGAAGTTGATTTCCTTATAGGAAAAATGGCTTTAGAGGTTGATGGAAGCATTCATCAACATCAATCTATTGCGAAGAACATATATTTATCTGATCTAGGTTATGTCCCTGTGCATATTCGTACAGGAAAGTATGATGAGGAATTTGGAAAAGAAATAATTAATTTGATAAAGATAAATGAGTGATACAGATACTTTTCTTAAGTCATCCTTTGGATGGCTTGAATTAAAAAGCTATAGCGCTGATCCTACTGATACTGAAAGTCTAAGACGAGGACTATGTTTCGTTGACACTGTCTTAAAGAAATGGAATGGCACTAATTGGGTTGCTATTACCGGTGGTGGTGGAACTTCAAGTTGGGATGAACTCTACGACAACGACAAGACATTAACCATCGATAACACAACTCTTACCTACGCGGTAACTGCTGATGTTGATGGTTTGACTATTACTGGTTCTGCTACTGTTGATTCTGGAGCACTTCTTCAATTTACAAGTGGAGGAGACGCTAAGGATATTCAGGGAACTTCTGATAGTTGGTCAATCACAAAAGCAGGAATATTAGCTTGTACTGGAGTTACAATGGGAGATTCCGAAAGCATTGTTTTCGGTGATGGTTCTGATGCTTCTATTGATTGGGACAATGCAACAAGTTTGTTAGATGTTGCTGGAGATGTTAATTTTGAGGGAGCTGTTAATTTTACAGATGACCTTACTGTTGCTGCTTCTAAATCTCTGACTCTTACTGGAGCTGCTGGAACTGATTACTTGATTCTGACTGCTGGAGATTTCTTGATGAGCGAGGGTTCTATAACTCTGACTGACGATGACAATGCTGCTAGTCTTTCTGTCACTAATGATGGAGCAACAACTGTCGGCAATGCTGCTGACGCTGGTGTTGTAAATCTTACTTGTGACACTTTGACATCTGGCACACTTCTTAATTTAAGTGTTACAGAGGGAACTCTATCAGGTGGTAACTATATTAAATGTTGGGACGAGACTGCAGGATCTGCAGTGTTTACAGTTGGAGAAAGCGGATTGGTTTCAATCGCTGGAGATGCAGCTGGTACTGATGTTTTAGTTATCTCTGCAGGAGATATTCTGTTAGATGATTCAGATTCAAACATTATCGAATCAGAAAATGGTGTTCTTGATTTATTGCTTTTAGACAATAAGTTGGGAGCAGTTGGTGCAGGTAAGGCTGTTTTGAAGGTAGATGCTGGTGGAGTTGTAAACGCTGCTGGATATGGCATTTATGCCTCATTCACTGGTGCTGCTGCTGCTGGTTCTACTGTTGTAGGAGTTGTTCCTATCGCAGGTTCACTTGGAGTCAAGATTAATGCAGGTGGATTAGCCACTAGAGAAGCATTATGGATTGACGCTGATCCTACCGCTTACGATGTAGCCCTTATTCATTCTGACGCTGTAATAGCTGCTGATAAAGCATTGTTATCCTTAACTTCTGCTGGAGCAATCGCTGCTGGTGGAAATGTGTTAAGGGTTGACGTAACAGGTACGCCTGGAGCTGGAGCAGTATATACGGAATTTGATTTTGCTGGAATAACTGATACGAATGAGAACGTTGGTGTTTTGATTGATGCTACCTCTAAAAAGGTTCAAGCATTAAAGATTAACGCTGCGCCTCTTGCTGGCTCAAGTGTTCTTGTAACATCTAATGGAGTATTAGCTGCAGATAAGGCTACGGCTGAATTTGTTTCTAATGTTGCTGCTTGTAATGCTGATAGTGCTGTTGTAAGGATAGAACAAACTGCTACAGATGGTGTAGCAACTTGTATGGCCCTTAAACAGGATGATGTAGACAAACCATTTGTTACTTTTGAATCTACTATTGGTGATTCTAATTGCCTTGTAGCAAAGGGAGCATTTACTCCTACGGTAACCCATTTCATTATGGTTGACATAGAAGGAGTTGGTGAAAGATACATTGAAGTTAATACGATTGCGTAAAGATTGAATTTTTTCTCAGTCCTTTGTCTTGTAGCAGAGGGCTGAATAAAGAATTTAATATTAAAGGTCGCCTAAATTAGTAAATAATAATATAATCATGTCAATCATAACCACACATAAAACATACACACAAGGTATTGTTAAGGCGCACACATTACTTAGCGAAGTAACAGAGGACACAACTTCTGATTCTGTCTGGGTTGCTGGTGCTAAAGGCATCATGATCGTTTTCACGGAAGGTGGAACTGTTCTTAATAGAAGTGGAGTTCTTACTGTTAATTTGTCCAACGATGACGATAATTTTTACGCTTGTAATCTATTAGTAGATAATGTAGCTAATGCGATTGCAGAGGGAATAACTAGAGTAGGAAGTAAAACTAGAGCTGTGGCAGGAACAGACGTTTTGTTCATTGAAAGCAAGTTCTTAGGAGCTGTTACTCGTTTAAATGTTAGTTTAGATGTTACCGATGCAGCTACTCCTACTGGTAATTATACTGTTAAAGTTTCTGTCTGTTGGTAAATAAAAAAAATGCCAAATAAACCTATATTAAAAATAATGCCTCGCTTAGGGCAACCAGGTGACACCGGAGTTGACGGTGACACTGGTGTTACGGGCGACACAGGTATTACTGGAGACACAGGTATTCAAGGTATTACCGGCGACACAGGAATACAAGGTGATACTGGAATACAAGGTGATACCGGTAATACAGGTGATACCGGCACGCAAGGGGATACTGGAGTTGCAGGTGACACCGGAATAACCGGTGACACTGGAACTCAAGGAGATCAAGGAGACACTGGAGAACAAGGTGATACTGGAGTTGACGGTGATACTGGGGCAGACTCATCTGTCGCCGGTGATACTGGAATTCAAGGTGACACAGGGGAACAAGGTGATACGGGAGTGACCGGAGATACCGGAATTCAAGGAGACACTGGAGACCAAGGTGATACAGGAACTCAAGGAGACACCGGTGCAGATAGTACTGTTGCTGGTGATACCGGAGTAGTAGGTGATACGGGAACTCAAGGTGATACTGGGACTCAAGGAGATACAGGAGCAGATAGTACTGTTGCTGGTGATACTGGAATAACTGGGGATACTGGAACTCAAGGTGACACTGGAGCTGATTCAACTGTGGCAGGTGACACAGGTATTCAAGGTGATTTTGGGATAACAGGTGATACTGGTATTCAAGGCATAACCGGTGATACGGGCGAAGGTGGTGATACGGGTATTGCAGGTGACCAGGGTGACACCGGAGTAGGAGATACAGGAGTCCAAGGAGAACAAGGGGATACCGGGTCTACCGGTACTCAAGGTGATACTGGGACTGAAGGAGATACAGGTGCAGACTCTACGGTAGCTGGAGATACCGGAATACAGGGCGACACAGGAGACCAGGGAGACCAAGGCGATACCGGAGTAGGAGATACTGGTGCTGACAGTACCGTGGCAGGTGATACTGGCGAACAGGGTGATACTGGTATTGGTGAGGGAACTCAGGGTGATACAGGTGTTATTGGAGACACCGGAGCAGATTCAATAGTTGCCGGAGATACTGGAATCCAAGGCGTTGAAGGAGATACAGGAATTACTGGGGACACAGGAGCTGATTCAACTGTTCAAGGAGATACAGGTGTTTCTGATGTGGCCGGTGATACGGGTGTTACTGGGGATACGGGTACTCAGGGAATTGAGGGAGATACCGGAATCACGGGAGACACAGGAGCTCAAGGAGACTCTGGAATAACTGGAGACACAGGTGCAGCGGGTGATACTGGTGCAGATTCTACTGTTGCTGGTGATACTGGCATTACGGGAAATACGGGTGTTACTGGAGATACTGGCTCTACCGGCGATACGGGGGCAACGGGTGACACGGGTACAGCTGGAGTTAACGGGGATACTGGTGTGGCAGGAGTTGACGGAGACACTGGAATACAAGGAGATTCTGGTGCTGATGGTGCTGCGGGCGATACGGGTGTTGATGGTGACACAGGAACAGAATATGATTGGGAGGGTGCTTGGACAACCGCAACAGTTTATGCTTTAAATGATTGTGTAGAAAATGATGGGTCGGGATATGTTTGTATATCAGCCCATACTTCGGGTGATACAGATGATGAACCTGGAACTGGAGCAACTTGGGAAACTTATTGGGATTTATTAGTAGAAAAAGGAGACGCTGGCGATACTGGTGCAGACAGCACTGTTGCTGGTGATACAGGAGCAACGGGAGACACTGGAGTCGCAGGCGATACGGGAGCAGATTCTTCTGTAGCGGGCGACACAGGCATACAAGGTGATACTGGAGTGGCTGGAGCGGCTGGTGATACCGGCATAGACGGAGATACTGGGGCTACTGGTAATGCTGGAGACCAAGGAGATACCGGTACTCAAGGTGATACTGGTGCTGATTCTTCTGTCGCAGGAGACACGGGTATTGCTGGTGACACAGGAGTAGCCGGAGACACTGGTGCTGACTCTAGCGTTGCAGGCGATACCGGTGTAACAGGCGATACAGGAGCTGATTCCTCCGTTGCCGGAGATACTGGAGTGACCGGAGATACAGGAGTAGATGGAGACACTGGAACTGGAACGACAGGAGATACGGGTGTCGATGGTGATACGGGAGTTGCTGGAGATACAGGAACATTCCCACTTCAACTAACAGAAAATGCTCCAATTTTATTTGACCAGACATTAAGTGCAGATGAAAAGTATTCTGGATTAGCCATAGCGGCAACAGCTGGTTCAACAGTAGCTGTAGGAGATATATGTTTCTTAGCAACAGATGGTAAATGGGATAATACTGATGGAATTTTAGACGGAACAGATGTTGCGTTTAAATCAGAATTAGGAATATGTGTTTTAGCAGCCGCAGCAGATGCAGCTACTAAGATATTAAAATACGGAAATGCAAGAAGCGCAGCTTTCCCAGCATTTACCGTAGGAGCACCTG
>Ga0208769_1000998_pt1 | contig 12961 bp, 10 predicted proteins | sample AntAceMetag02UKC_FD_184768 | JGI IMG/M metagenome (GOLD analysis project Ga0208769, IMG submission 184768) | Saline lake microbial communities from Ace Lake, Antarctica- Antarctic Ace Lake Metagenome 02UKC (SPAdes) (version 2) | ecosystem: Environmental > Aquatic > Non-marine Saline and Alkaline...
TGCCAACAGACCTCCGAGAACTACCTTGAAAAACATATTGTCTCCGTAAGCGTATATTCTCATTCTCTTTTCTCTTATGTTTAAATGTTAAGATGTTAGGATGTTAGAATATTAGAATGATTTTATGTATAAAAAAACTACTCTTAAAAACGGATTAAGGATTATCACTGTTCCTCAAAAAAAGACTCTTGCTGCAACTGTTTTAATTCTTGTCGGTACTGGTTCTAAGTACGAGACAAAAGAGTTAAACGGAATTTCTCATTTTTTAGAACATATGTTTTTTAAGGGGACTGAGAAAAGGCCATCTCCTTTAGATATTGCTGAAGAATTAGATAAAATAGGAGGTCTTTTTAATGCTTTCACAGGAGAAGAATATACAGGATATTATGCCAAAGTTGAAAAATCAAAAATTGATATAGCGTTAGATTGGGTTTCTGATATTTTCTTAAACTCTACATTACCAAAAGAAGAACTTAAAAAAGAAAAAGGAGTTATCCTAGAAGAAATTAATATGATAAACGACCATCCGATGCATTACCTACAAACTCTTTGGCCAAAACTTCTTTATGGAGATCAACCAGCAGGTAGAGACATTGCAGGAACCAAAGAAAATATTTTAAGGATGGGCAAAAAAGATTTGATGGGATATAGAAAAAATCATTATGTTCCTTCAAATACAATAGTTTGTGTCTCAGGCAATTTTGAGTCTGAAAAGATAATAAAAAAAGTAAATAAATATTTTTCTAAAACACCTTCTTGTCTTTCTCCTGAAAAAGATGGAGTTATAGAGAATCAATCTATACCCAGATCTCTCTTGGAATTTAGAAAGACTGACCAAACTCATCTTATTATTGGAGTTAGAGGTTATAGTCTTTTTCATCCGATGAGGTATGCTGCTGAAGTTCTTGGTGTTATTTTAGGAGGCATGATGAGTTCAAGATTGTTTGTTGAGCTAAGAGAGAAACTCGGATTGTGTTATTATATAAAAACAGGATCAAGCTCTGATTCTGATACTGGATTTTTAGCAACTCAAGCTGGAGTTGATAATAAAAATGTGGAAAAAGCGATTTCTGCTATTCTGAAAGAATATAAAAAAGCTTGTAAGAAAAAAGTGAGTCTCCCAGAACTAAAGAAGGCTAAAGAAAACATTAAAGGTAAAATGGCTATTCAGATGGAGTCTTCTGATGCATTAGCTTCTCTTTATAGTTCTCAAGAACTTCTTCAGGGAAAAATTTTAACCCTAAAAGATATTTTTAAAGAAATTGACAGAGTTTCTTCAGGCGATATTTTAAAAGTTGCTAACGATTTATTTAAGTCGAAGAATTTGAATTTAGCCTTGATAGGACCATTTAAAAATAAGAGTAGAATTAATAAGATTTTAAAGCTATGAATGATGAAAAAGTATTAGATATATCATGGGGGACGATTTTAAAAATTGCTTCCGCTTTTGTCTTTATCTATTTTGCTTACCTTGTTAAAGATATCTTAATTTGGATTGTTTTTGCTTTGGTCATTTCAGTCTTAGCTGATCCTGCTATTGACTTTTTAAAGAGATTAAGATTTCCGAGAGTTTTATCTACTATTCTTATATATGTTTTAATTTTTAGTATATTTGGAGGATTGATTTATTTTATTATACCTTTCTTCGCTTTTGAAATTCAGCAATTTACACAACTTTTTCCTCAATATTTTGAGAAAATAGCCCCTCCTTTAAGCGGGTTAGGCGTAGAGGCTTTTGAAAGCATGGAGGTTTTTACTGGGACCATAGAGGGATGGTTAATGAGAGCGTCTTCTAATATTTTTAATGCTATAGCGGTTATATTTGGAGGAATTATTTCTACCATGACCATATTTATGCTTGCTATATTTCTTTCCATTGAAGAAAAGGGAGTTGATGACATAATAGCTCTTCTTTCCCCAAAAAAATATGAAAGGATAGTTTTAGCTATTTGGAAAAAGAGTAAACTCAAAGTTTCAAAATGGTTTGGGATGAGATTGATTCTTTCTGTTTTTGTAGGTCTTCTCACTTTTATTGCCTGTCACATTCTAAATGTTAGATATGCTGTCTCTTTTGGTTTGCTTGTGGGAATCTCTGATATTATTCCAATAATCGGACCTGTCTTTTCTGGGGTAGTGATTATTTTATTTTGTGCTCTAGAAAGTTGGGTAAAAGCTCTTTTTATAATGATTATTCTTGTCTTAATACAACAGATAGAAGGAAGCATCTTAACTCCCATACTGACGAAAAAAGTCATAGGGCTTCCTCCCGCCTTAGTATTAGTAGCTTTATTAATAGGAGGAAGACTTTGGGGTGTTTTAGGGGCAATATTGGCCATTCCTCTATTAGGACTTTTCTATGAATTTTTTAAGAACTTTTTAAGAGAGAAAAAAGAAGCTCAGGCTGAACTACAATAAAGTGATATCAAAAACAATATAATATTGAGAATTACCAAGAATAATTTGATAAACATTTTTTAGTTTATGGGAAAATTCTACATTACAACAACGCTACCTTATGTTAATAGCAAGCCACATATTGGCTTTGCTTTAGAAATTATCCAGGCAGATGTAATAGCAAGATATCACAGGATTTTAGGTGACGAGGTCTTTTTTAATACAGGGACAGATGAACATGGTGTAAAAATATATCGTAAAGCTAAAGAGAAGGGAATAAGTACTCAAGAATTTTGCGATATTAATGCAAATGAATTTAAAAAACTTAAAGAGGGTTTAAATTTAAGTTATGATAATTTTATCAGAACTACTGATCCGGATCACATTAAAGCAGCTCAGGAGTTTTGGCAAAGATGTGAGGATAACGGAGATATATATAAAAAAAATTATAAAATTAAATATTGTGCAGGATGCGAATTAGAAAAAACAGAGTCAGAATTAGTTAATGGAAAATGTCCTCTTCATCCTAATCAGGAATTAGAAGTTATTGAAGAAGAAAATTATTTTTTTCGCTATTCAAAATACCAAGAGAAATTACTAGATTTATATGAAAATAATCCTGAATTTGTTTTACCTAAATCAAGATTAGGCGAGATCCGAGAATTTACTAAAAAAGGATTGAAGGATTTTAGCATTTCTCGTTTAAAAGAAAAAATGTCTTGGGGCATATCCGTACCTGGTGACGAGACTCAGGTGATGTATGTTTGGTTTGACGCATTAGTTAATTATATATCTTGTTTGGGTTGGCCTGATGATTTAAAAAGGTTTAACGCCTTTTGGCCTGGTATGCAGGTGGCAGGAAAAGATAATCTACGCCAACAGTCTTCTATGTGGCAATCTATGCTTATGTCAGCTGGTATTAAATCTTCAACTCAGATTTTTATTCATGGATTTATTACTTCTAATCATAAAAAAATGTCAAAAAGTTTGGGTAATATTGTTGATCCTTTTGAAGTGGTCGAAAAATATGGAATTGATGCAGTAAGATATTTTCTTTTAAGGGAGATTTCTCCGACAGAAGATGGAGATTTCACTTATGATAAGTTTGAATTAAGATATAATAGCGATTTAGCCAAAGGATTAGGGAATTTAGTTTCAAGGACAACTACTATGGCGGATGAACTAAATCTTGATTCTCTTACTTTAAATTCCAAAATTCAGGAAGTTATAAGTAATGGTTATGAGAAATATAGAAAAGCGTTAGATAGTTTTAAGTTTAATGAAGGATTAATGGCTATTTGGGAACTAATTACTTTTTGCGATCGTCTTATCGAAAAAGAAAAGCCTTGGGAGGACCTTCAGGGGAAAAAGCAAACTATATTTGATTTGATTTTCTTATTAAAAAATATTGCTTTAATGTTAAATCCTTTTTTGCCGGATACTTCAGAAAAAATACTGGACCAGATTGGGGTTAAAGAAGATTCAAAAAGTAATTCTTTTAAAGTAAAAAAAGGAAAATCTCTTTTCCCTAGAATTTAAGATATTTTATTTAAATTTCTTTGACGCAAAAAATAGCGTCTTTTTTATTTCTTGATTTAGTTGAATAATATTTGGTTAAATTTTTTCCTTCTTTCATTATTTTTTCCTTTACCCCCTTTTCTTTTATATAGCTTCTTATCAAGGTTAAAGGACCAGGATAATTTTTCATTTCAATTAAAATGTCATTCTTTAATGCTAATTTTTTTATTCTTTTGTTTTCTTCTTCATCCCTGCCAATTATAATTTTGGCTGAATCTTTTTTAAAATGTCTCCCTATTTTTAAAAGTTTTATATCATTTTCCCAATATTTTTTATTTCTTTTATTTTTTTCCCAGATTCCTAATAATTCTCTCATTTTTTTTGAAAAATCTTTATCGGTCAAAATACATCCTCCTGCTGGAGTAGGGAATGATTTTAATTTAAATTTTTTGGCAAGTTTTAATTGTTTTTTTCTTGATTTTCCCGAGACATCAAACAACCCTTTCCTTTTAATAAAGTTATTTTTCTCTGCAAAAGTTGATTCCAAAAGTTTTGCCGAAAGGGGTCTTACTATCTTATTTTCTAAATCGCTTTCTTTCTCTATTATTTTTAAGGCACCCTTATTCTGGCTCATAGGTCTTTCTCCTAAAACTTCTCCCGTTGCTATAAAATCATAATTTTCCATTTTCATTATCTTAGCAGCTTCTTTCAACATTAATGCATGACAGTCAATACAGGGATTCATATTTTTTCCGTATCCGTATTTGGGATTCATAACGATTTTTAAATGTTTTTTTGAAAAATTAGCAATCTCGAAAGGAATTTTTAATTCTTTTGCCGTTTTTTTAGCTTGTTCTTCATTAAAAAAATAGCTTTTAAAAATAAGAGCTGTTAATTTAATCTTTTGTTCTTGAAGGATTTTTACTACGAGAATTGAATCTAACCCTCCAGAGAACAAAACTAAAGCTTTTGCTTTTTTCTTCACCATTCTCTCATTATATCTTTTAATTCCTTTTTTAAAAGTTAGGATGGATATTTTCATCCAACGTCTATAGAATACTTGAAAAAAGATTACTTATGTGGTATGATATATAACATAGAATTAGTAAAATATTTTCTAAAGAACATTAAAAAAGGAGAAAAAAAATGAAAAAGAAGTTATTTTTTTTGGTTTTCTTGGTTTTTTTGTTTTTATTTGTTTTAGGAGGAACGGTGATTAATGGAGCTACTACCCTAGAAGTGGAAATTTATTTTTTCGATCAGGAAGATTCTTTAGTAAGTGTTCCGTGCTTGATTGAAATTCGTGATTCTTATAATGCAGAGATTATAAGAAAAACAATAAACATACTTCTCAAGGGTGCTAAGGAACCTCTGTTTAGCTTTATTCCTAAGGGAACAAGGTTAAATCATGTAGTTTTAATTGGAAAATCTGTTATTCTGGATTTCTCAAAAGAATTGCAGAATTACGGAGGTGGGAGTTTCAACGTTCTACACATTAGAGAACAGTTCGAGAAAACTTTATATCAATTCTCTTTTATTGAGAACGTGATCTTCTTTGTTAATGGCGAAGGAGAAAAAAGCGGAGTTTTGCAACCCTAAATTAAAAACCCATTTAATAATTAATTTTATTAAATGGGTTTATTTTTTTATTGCTTCTCTTATTCTCTTTACAATTAAGTTTTTTTCGATGTTGAATTTTACCAACTCATTCTGTGAAAAAGTGTTTGTTACTATAATCGGTTTTATTTTAAACCTCTTGGCTATATTGATGTCGCCTGGTTCATCTCCTATGTAAATTGCGTGTTTTGAAAAATCCTCTAAATCTCTTCCCATTAAATTAGCAAAATAGGGAATGTGTTCTATTTTATTTATCTCTCTTCCCTTTAAGACATCAAAGAATTTAAATACTTTTTGCTCTCTTAATCTTTTTTCCGTTTTTCTATTATCAGATCTAGTGCTTCCAAAAATTCTTATTCCTTCCTTGTGTAATAATTTTAGAAAAGCTGTTACCCCTCTAATTTTTTTCACCTTATTACCATCTGTAATTTCACTAATTTTTTGGAGAAAAATTCTTAATATTTTTGGTGTTTTTCCTTCCCAGGTATTTAGGTAAATCTGATACAAAATAGAATTAGGATTAATTGTTTTTTCCACAATCCATCTGTAAAGTCTTTTATTGTTTAATATTGTCCCATCAATATCTAAAATAACAAATTCAATATCTTTCAATTTTCTTCACCTCTCTTTCGGAAATTTAAATTATAAACGAACTCTGCTGTAAAAATATCATAACATAAAATTTATTATTTTTCAAGTGAGGTGTCTTCAATAAAAATCGGGGCATTAAACATTGCCCCGATTTTAAAATAAATTTTGCAAAATTTATTCTTTCTTTTAGCTACAAAGATTTATTATCCTTTGTAGTTTTTTAATTGTGGGGGGCTCTGTAAAACAAGTAACTTGCTCCCCCCTGTGCGTTAATTCTAAAAAACAGTCTACTTTTTCTAGCTTAAAATCTTCTGGTAGCTCCACCCTTATTTCTTTTATTGATAAGTCTTTTGGTATCCCTGTTTCTAAAATATCCACTTTTTTCTCCTTTTTAATTTAAAAAGTTTTAACGCAGTAAAAATTAAGAAAATATCATATTGACGGATAAAGATATTTTTTAAATCATTTTAACCCCTCCTTTTTAATGGACAAATTCGCTTTATTTAAAATCTTTTTATTTTATTTAAAACGTGTTTCTATTATAACAGAATAATAGAAAAATATCAAATAACATTCAATAAAAAATCGGTGGAGATTAAGCTTCCATCGACTTAAAGCGATAATTTCTATTTATATTAAGCCAATTAAAAGTTTAGCTAACTTTTCAGTATTGTGTTCAGTTGAATTGCGCTTTAAGAGGGATTTTCCTATAAATTTTTCTTCTTTTAAATCTTTACTCAATTTTACCATTCCTAAAAGTTCTGGATTTTTTTCTTTCTGTTTTTTCATTAATTCTTCTGATGGTATCTTGTTGTTATAGATAACGTAATCTAGTTTTGAGTCTAAATATTTTTCAATTTCTTCTGTAAAATCAGAGACACTAAATTCATTTGTTTCTCCGTATTTCTGCATTAGATTACAAACATATATCTTTTTTGCCTTACTCTTCTTGATTGATTCCGAAATTCCTTCTGTTAATAATATTTGAGCCAAAGAAGAATAGAGATCTCCTGGTCCTATTATTATTAAATCAGCTTTTTTTATTGCCTTTATAGTTTTAGGATATGCTTTAGCTTTGGGTTTTAAGTAAACTTTCTTTATTTTTAAATTTCCGTCATGTCTCGGATTATCTATATTCTTTTCGCCAGAAATAATTTTTCCGTTTTCTAAAATAGCATAAAGATTCGACTTACTTAAAGTTACGGGTAATACCTGGTGCCTTATTTGTAGAATTTTTTTCAATTCTTTTATGACTCTATCGTAATTATTAGTATTAAGTTCCAATGCCGTAATTAAAAGATTTGCAAAATTGTGTCCTTTCAAATCTCCTCCTTGAAATCGATAATTAAAAAGATGTTCTATCACTGGAGAAGTGTTTGCAAGAGCAATTAATGATCTTCTGATGTCTCCCGGAGATGTTATTTTATAATCTTTTTTTAACCTTCCTGAAGATCCTCCAGTATCAAGCATTGCGCAAATTGCCGAAATTTCTACGGGGTATTTTTTAATTCCCTTTAATATTGCCTTTGGCATGGCATTGCCTCCTCCTAAACAAACTATTTTTTTCCCTGAAATTTTTTTTAATAGTTCTTTTGTTGGTTTCATAGTTTCATTCAACGGTTACGGATTTGGCTAAATTACGAGGTTTGTCAATGTCTTTTCCTTTAAGATAAGCAACATAATATGCAAAAAGTTGCAGGGGGACAACCGAAAGAATAGGGTTTAATATTTCTAGTGTTTTTGGGATATAGAAAACATTATCAACTTTGTTTTTTATATCTTTGTTTCCTTCTGTTGCGATTGCTAAGATTGGTCCTTTTCTTACTCTAATTTCTTCTATGCTGGATATCATTTTATTATAAACACTATCAGAAGGAGCAATTGCAAAAGTAGGGAAGTTTTCATCAATTAGTGCGATTGGACCGTGTTTCATCTCTCCTGCTGGATAACCCTCTGCGTGGATATAAGATATTTCTTTCAACTTTAGAGCTCCTTCAAGAGCTATTGGATAATTATATTTTCTTCCAAAATAAAGAAAATTTTTATAATCTTTATACTTTTCTGCTAATTCTCTTATCTCAGGATGGTTTTGTAAGATTTTAGATACGGAATCAGGAATTTTTAAAAGTTCTTCTGTTATTTCCTTTGCAGTTTCTTGAGAAAGATTGCGTTGTCTTCCAAGGAAAAGGGAAAGAAGACAAAGAATTAACAATTGGGAAGTGAAAGCTTTTGTTGATGCTACTCCTATTTCGGGACCCGCATGATTATAGATTCCAGCATCAGTTTCTCTAGCTATAGAAGATCCAACTGTGTTAACAATGCCAATCGTTAAAGCTCCTTTTCTTTTTGCTTCTTTTATTGCTCCGAGAGTATCTGCTGTTTCTCCAGACTGAGAAATAGCTATTAATGCTGTATTTTTATCAAAAATTGGATTTTTATATTTTAACTCAGAAGCTACATATACAGAAGAAGGAATACCCGCTATGTTTTCCATCAGGTATTGCCCGATTATTCCCGCATATGAAGCAGTTCCACAAGCTGTAATAATTAATCTTTTTACGTCTTTTAATTTTTTTTCTATATTAATTAATCCTCCAAAACAAAAATTTCCTTCTTTCCTTATAATTCTTCCTTTTAATGCATTCCTTAAACTTTCGGGCTGTTCCATTATTTCCTTCAACATAAAATGTTTATATTTCCCTTTCTGAACATCTTCAATATTCCAGTCTATCTCTTTTGCTTCTTTTTCTCTTAATTCATCTCCTTTCGTTATTATAAAAGTTTCAGGAGTTATAACTGCCACTTCACCATCTTCTAAATAAATAACTTTTTTTGTCCTTGCAATTACGGCCGTTGGATCAGAAGCTACTATATATTCTCCCCCTCCTATACCTATCAAAAGGGGACTAGACATTTTGGCAACAACAATTTTATTTGGATCTTCTTTTGATATTACAGCCAATCCATAGGTACCTTTAAGATAAGGGAGAGCTAACTTAACTGCTTCTTCAAGGTTTCCTTTAAAAAACTCTTCTATTAAATTTGCTATTACTTCTGTGTCTGTTTCAGAATAAAATTTATGTCCTTTTTTTATTAACTTTTCTCTTAAATTCTGGTAATTTTCAATTATTCCATTATGAACCAGCCAGATATTTTTTTTGCAACCATAATGAGGATGAGCATTTTCTCTACTTACCTTCCCTGTGGTAGCCCATCTTGTATGTAATATGAGAGGGTTGGCCTTTTGATGAATGTTTTTCACCTTCTTCTCTAAATTAGATATTCTTCCTACTGCTTTTTCAGAAAATATTTCATTTTTTTCCTCATTAAAAAAGGCAAGTCCAGCAGAGTCATAGCCTCTGTATTCTAACCTTTTTAAAGCTTGAATCCCCATCTTTAGGGATTCAGGATTTTCTTTTAAGGATATGTAGCCAACTATCCCGCACATATTTTAAAAAACAATATTAATTAATTTTCCTGGAACAAATATAATTTTTTTTATTTCTTTTCCTCCTATCCATTTCTTTACTTTTTCCCTTTGGAGGACTAGTTTTTCAGTTTCTTCTTTTAAAACATCAGGACTAACCTCAATCCTATCTCTTAGCTTTCCATTTATTTGAATAATAAGATTTACTAAATCCTCTTTTATAAATTCTTTATTGTAATCTGGCCATTTTTGAAAAGTTACACTTTCTTTGTGTCCTATTATCTGCCATAATTCTTCTGAAATATGAGGCGCAAAAGGGGAGAGAAGAATAATTATTTTCTCTTTTTCATCTTTTCCTAATTGCTCTCGAGAACAGAAATTAACGAATTCCATAAATGCAGCTATTGCGGTATTAAATTTCATTTTATCTAAATCCTCTCCTATCTTTTTTATAAGTTTATGGAGATTTTTTATGGTCTCTTTGCTACTTTTTTCATCAGCTGAATGTTGTTCAGTTAAGTTCCAGACTTTTTTTAAAAATTTATAACATCCCCTTACTCCTTTGTTGCTCCATAATATTGCTTGGTCAAAAGGCCCCATAAACATTTCGTAAATTCTCAAAGTATCTGCTCCGTATTGATCAATAATTGCGTCAGGATTAATTACATTACCAAATGATTTTGACATTTTTCTCCCGTCTTCGGCCAATACTATTCCATGACAGGTTCTCTTTTTGTATGGTTCTTTCTGTGGGGCAGTTCCGATATCATAAAGAAATTTATATATGAATCTGGAATAAAGTAAATGTAAAGTTGTGTGTTCCATTCCTCCGTTATACCAGTCAACAGGCATCCAATATTTTAATTTCTCGGGACTTACTATGTCTTTATTATTATTAGGATCAATATATCTCATATAATACCAATTAGATCCTGCCCAATTTGGCATAGTGTCTGTTTCTCTTTTGGCTGGTCCTCCGCATTTAGGACAGGTTGTATTAACCCACTCTTCAGTTGAAGCTAGAGGAGATTCTCCTGTTTCAGTTGGCTGATATTTTTCTATGTATGGAAGTTCAACAGGAAGATCTTCTTCGGGGATAGGAACTACTCCGCATTTTGGACAATGAACAATTGGGATGGGCTCTCCCCAATAATGTTGTCTTGAAAAAATCCAATCTCTAAATTTGTAATTTATTTTTTCATTTCCTAATGATTTTTCTTTTAGCCTATCTATTATTTTTTCTATCGCTTCTTTACTTTCAAGACCATTAAATTCTGAAGAATTTATAAGTTTTCCATAATCAATAAATGCTTCTTTTGAGATATCTCCACCTGAGATTACTTCTCTTATTTCTATTCCATATTTTGTAGCAAAATCATAATCTCTAAAATCATGAGCAGGAACTACCATTACAGCTCCTCCTCCATAGGTTGAAATGACATAATCTCCTATCCAGACAGGAACTTCTTCTCCGCTTAAAGGATTAATCGCTTTTATTCCTCTTAACTCAACCCCCGTTTTCTCTTTATTCATCTCGGTCCTTTCAAATTCGCTCTTTCTCTTTGATTCTTTTATATATTCTTCTACTTCTTTTTTGTTTGGGACATTTTCTTTTAGTTGAGGAACAAGTTTATGCTCTGGGGCCAATACGATAGCGGTTATTCCAAATATAGTATCAGCTCTCGTGGTAAAAACTTTAATTTCTTCGTTGAGATTTTTTAATTTGAATTTAATTTCTGCTCCCTTACTTTTTCCTATCCAGTTTATTTGTTGTAATTTAACTCTTTCTGGATATTCAACATCTTTTAAATCTTCTATGAGTCTGTCTGCATATTTTGTTATCTTTAACATCCATTGTTTTAATGTTTTTTTCTCTACTTGGGCTCCGCATCTCTCACACTTACCAGAGATTACTTCCTCGTTAGCTAGTCCTGTCTTACAAGAAGGACACCAGTTGATTGGTATTTCCGATTGATAAGCCAGATCATTTTCTAAGAGTTTTAAAAATATCCATTGGGTCCATTTATAGTATTTAGGATCAGTTGTATCAATTTCTCTTTCCCAATCAAGAGACATTCCTAATGATTTAAGTTGTCTTCTAAAATTGGCTATATTCTTTTTAGTTGCTTCTCTTGGGTGAGTTCCTGTTTTAATAGCATAATTTTCTGTGGGTAAACCAAAAGCATCCCATCCTATTGGGAATAAAACATTAAAACCTTCCATTCTTTTTTTTCTTGCTATTGCATCTAGTGCAGAATAACTTCTAGTGTGCCCGACATGAAGTCCATCTCCGGAAGGATAAGGAAATTCAAAAAGAATATATTTTTTTGGTTTTTCAGAAAAATCTTCTGCATGATAAAAATTATTGTCTTCCCAATATTTTTGCCATTTTTTCTCTATTTCTTGATGGTCGTATTTATCCATAAAAATATTAATCTTCTATTAATGTTTGCTTATTTTATTCTTTTCCTCTCTCTTTGTCTATTTGTTTTTCGTTCAAGAATCAGGGATATATTCTCTTGTAAGTTTTAAAAATATTAAATTCCAAAAAGATTTTTAGCGTTATTCGTAGCTGCTTCAACTAATATTTCAGGTCTTATATTTTTTGTCTCGGCGACTCTTTGGGCGATGTATTTTAAATTTAGAGGAGTATTTCTTTCCCCTTCGAAAGGAGAAGGAGTTAGATATGGGCAATCTGTTTCAAGAAGAATTTTTTCAAGAGGAATTTTTTTAATATTTTCTTTAAAATTTATTCCTTCAATGTTTTTAAAAATTATTCCGTTAAGCCCAACAGAAAAACCAAATTCGAGATATTGTTCTAATTCTTCGGTTGTACCTACAAATCCATGAGCTACTGCTTTTTCTGGAATTAATTCTTTATTCTCTTTTAAGATGTCAACTAAATCTTGATGAGCCATACGGCAATGAAATATTACGGGAAGATTTAATTCTTTTGCCAGTTTGAGTTGTTCTAATAATAACTCTTTCTGTTTTTGTTTAAAAAGTTTTTTTCTTATCTGGGTTTTTGGTCTCCAGTAGTAATCAAGACCGATTTCTCCAATTGCCACTACCTTCCCTCCATTGTTGACATTCTTTACCGCTAGTTCTTTGTATTTTTCATAATCAAATTGTTTTTCTCCTATTCTTTCTTCTGTTTCGTTTGGGTCTGCCTTAATTTTGACAAGACCTGTCTCAAGACTCATTGGATGTAATCCAATGGCTGCATAAACCCCTTGTTCATGTTTTCTTGCCATCTCGACAGCTCTCTTGCTGGTAATATATTGGGTGCCGACATTTATCATCCAAATATTGTCTGTAAGGCATTTTTCTATTATCTCAGATGAATCTTCTTTAAAAGCGTTAAAGTTTAAGTGGGCGTGAGTATCTATATACATAATGGTAATAATTAAACGG
>Ga0208769_1000999_pt1 | contig 12958 bp, 24 predicted proteins | sample AntAceMetag02UKC_FD_184768 | JGI IMG/M metagenome (GOLD analysis project Ga0208769, IMG submission 184768) | Saline lake microbial communities from Ace Lake, Antarctica- Antarctic Ace Lake Metagenome 02UKC (SPAdes) (version 2) | ecosystem: Environmental > Aquatic > Non-marine Saline and Alkaline...
TTCTTTCAACTTGTCAATAGCTTGTTGAATTTCTTCTTCAACTTCTTGTTCTTCTTTTGTTACAGGAACTTTAGTATTCACTTTAGTCGTAACATCTTTCCCTTCTTCAGAACTAACGTCCTGTTCTGAAGGGTTGGTTAAAGGTTTGTTTTCTTTTTCCATATTTTTTTATGTTAAAACACTTAGTTAATCATCTTCACATTCGACTTTTAATTTTTATATGAAGGTTTGATATTTACATTATTTAAATCTTCTCACAATATCATTCGTTTTCTCAATATTCTCGTCTATAAAATCATTGTAATTGATAATACCTAATATATCATCTAACCATTGTTCAATGATTTCTATCGCTTTCTTTCTAGCTAACTGTTCTACTGCAATATTTCTATAATTAATTTTAGTATTGTCTATATCTCTAACCGTGTCTAGCTCTTTAATACGTAAAGCCAAAAGAATAAGCAGTTCTTTAAAATCTTCTGATTTTGCTAGTCTTTTGATTCTTTCTGATTCTTCTATTTTTTTTTGTTCTTCTGGTTCCATAATTATTTTTCTTTATTAATTAATTTAACTTTTTTTAATTACAATGATGGAACTAATGCTCCTCCTGTTCTTTCGGCAGTATTAGCTTGTGCAACTTGTTCTGTTTCTGAAATTGGTCCTTTTGGAAGAACTCCAGAAGCACCTTGTTTCGACATAGCTTCAGCAGCGGCTTTTTGTTCTAATTCAGCTTTTTGTTCAGGACTTCTTAAAAATCTTTCAGAACTTAATCCCATTAAATCAATAATTTCAGTTACAATCTTTTCACTATCAACATCTACACCTGCAATATTGCTATAACCAACCAATAAATCATTAAGTTGTTTTGCTAATACGACTTTATTAAATGATTCGGCTGTAACAAATACTTCTATATAATCTAATAAATTCTCAGGTTTAAATAATTTTTTTCTAACTTCCAACCATCTATCTCTACCTTGTTTTCTATATACATCAAATTGTTTTTGTTTAAGTTGTTCTATCTCTTGAGTAGTTGGATAATATCCTTTTGCTTTTTTAAATTTAATAACTTCATCGGCTACCATGCTATCTGTAACAGCATTATCAATAACCTTTAATTCTTTAGGATCTCCTGTAATTCTTAAGAGTTCTTTATCTTTTAAAGAATCAAATATAGTTGGTAGAATTAAGTTTTCCATAAATTGACTTATAGAAAATCCCAATTCTTCTTGTTGAAGAGAAAAACCACTCTTCATTCCTTTTTCTTGTAATACCGCTGTAGTAGCTGGCATTGATGCTGGTAAGCTTTCTCCTCTACCTATTTCCCAAGCTCCTGTCATTCTTTGAGCCCAAAGATAAGCCATATCTTCATCTTTATATGAAGAAGGTTTCATATCTGATGTTCTTAATTCTGCAATATCTTGATTAATACGAGAAACTTGAATACCATGAGTCCCGTGTAATTGATTTAATGATTGAGGAGTAATACCAGATCCTTTTCTAATTTGAAATAAACCTAATTGTTTTATTCTATTTGTATTTAATCTCATATTAAATATTTCATTAATATATGATTGTAAATCAAATAAATCTTCACCTATTCCTAATCCTAACCATCTTCCATCATACATTTTAGTTCTAAATTCTTGATATGGTCTTTTTCCTGATTTATTTTCAGCAATTAATTGAACAATTGGTCCTCCACTTATATTTGAAATAATAATTACACCTTCTATAAGTTCTTTATCTTTTTCTTTATTTGTAGTTAAAAAATATTTAGGCATTAATCCCCATCTTTCAGTAACCCCTACATAAGGAATAGAAGTTGAAAGAGATATGTTTGGAATTCTTTCAATAGAGGTTGTTCCAATCAAATCATCTAAACGACTCCAATCAGTATAAGATCTAGCTTCATCTATTGTTAAATAGTTATCTTCAATGTTACCTGAAGATTCACATAAATAATTAGCAGTTGGATCAGTATAAAAATTTAAATTTTCAAGTAATTTAATTCCTACCTTACCTTCAAATTTGGTTTTCTTAAGAACAGCAACTCCTTCAACTCCAGCTTTTCTTATTGTTCTATTTAAAATCTGACCAAATCTCATTTTATCTAAATATGATCCTAAAATATAGCGAGTTAATATTGCTAAATTATATCCTGCAGGATTCTTAGCTCTTACTTGAATATCTTTTGTATCAATATCAATATTCTTAACTGTAGTTTCAACCATATCTCGAGTTAAGGGAACAAATAACTTTTTACGATTAGTTACTGGATCAAATTCTTTATCAAAAATACTGAAATAGTTTTTTCTAGCTCTTTTTATTATATTACGACCTTGAAAACGAATTTTTTCAGTAAGATTCGTTTCCATCGGTTCCCATTCTGATCTCTCACCTCTAACAAGAGCTATAGCTTCTTCTTCTATTGTTGCTTTATTTATATTCATTTTATTCTTGCCCCTCTTATCTATTATTCATAAAACTTTTGAATTCTTGCAATATCTCTTAATACATTAGGATATTTTCTAATATCATAATCTCCTTTTTCAAATTCTCCTATTCCTGGAGTATATGATGCCATTACGTTTTCAAAAGTAACTGGAACTTTCTTTTTTGTTAATATATCTGGAATAACTTCATAAATATATTGAGTTCCATACATTCTATTAATTTCTGGATCTTTCCAATATTTATCATAACTATATATTTCTTGATCATTTTTTTTACGATAAGCACTAATATCTTTCCAAGTAGGTTCTTCTAATTGCATTAATCCTCTAGAGGTTCTTTTTCCTTTAGGTGTGTATTCTGCTGTTGCTACTCCTGAACTTTCTTTTTGAATCATTGCATCGATTAATCTTTCTTTTTCTTCTGGTCCCATTGGTAATCTAGATCCTATTTTAGGAGCCCATTGTGGAGGAAGATTTGGTTGAACTAATGCTTGTCCTTGCATTGCTGTCATAGGAGGAGCAATAGGTTCAGCTATGGGTTTTTGAACAGCTCCTAGAGTAGAGTTAAGAGGAGTAGGAGCAGGTTGAGTAGGAGTAGGTTGAGTTTTCTTCATTGCAGATACTACTGGAGCTATTTGATTTTGATTTTGTTTAATAAGGCTTTGGCTCGCACCACCAGGAGCCTCAAATGTTCTTGATGTTTTACTTATTAACCAATTCATTAATTTTTGTCTGAAATTTTCATCTTCCATATTTTTTACCAATCTGTACCTTCGCGATCGAAGATTAAAGGTTTAATTGTTCCGGGTCTTTCATTTGGTAGATCCCATATTGCTAATGCAAGGGAGGCTACACAATCATCATAAAAGCCCGCTGGAGCACTATAAGTTACATTCCCTTTATCTGTTTTTGTATATGCGAATGTTTCTAATTCGCTAATCAAAACAGGAATATTAGGAAAGGTTAACTTCTTTTGTTGTATAAAAATAACTAATTTGTCAATTAAATGTCTTTTTGATTTATTTGTGAACTTATAATCCTCTACCGATAGATTCATATCGACTAAATCTTCGAAAATAGGATCTCCAACTCCTGTTGAGTCAACAAATACTAAAGCGTCATTGTAATCTTGAGCGATTGCTCTAATTCGTTTCTTCTGTAATCCCCAAGGAATCGTTTTAAAGCGGTCCATTTTAACTAAATGATGATCTTCTCTATCTATTACACAAACAACGGTATAATCTTTAAGACGACCTAAGTCTACACCTATTACATATAAATGATTTATTTTAGGTTCTTCTTCTTTTCCACCAACACAACTTGAAATGTTACGGAAAAGAGTCGTTGTTCCATCTTCGAAACTAGCTTCATATTCTGTTAAGAAGATTCCACGCGGTAAAGATTCTCTAGCTTCTGCAATATCTTCTTCTAAATTAGGAATAGTTGGATTATCTATTGTTTTAAATTGAAATGAAATATAGTTTTTATCTTTTTCATCTCCTGTTTGTCCTCTATTCCATAATCTATGAAACCAATTCTTTCCAAGAGGTGTTGAAATGAATATAGCTCTTCCATTACGGTCTGTTAAACATGGTCGTAAAAATGATTGCCATATTCTCTCTTGAATTCGAGCTGCTTCATCCATTATTAAAAGATCTAAGCTGTCTCCTATTAAACTATCAGGGTTTTCTGCGGATTTACACATTACAAATGATTTTGTAGCTAAACAATGAATCACTTTTTCTGAATAATTAATTTTAAAATCTTCGGGATCAAAGAAGTTCACTACCCAAAATACTAAATAATCGAATACTTTCTTAGATAATTCATAGTTTGGTGCAACAATCCATACCTTCTTTTCTGCTCCCCATAGCTCTCTTAACGCGAGATAAGCACATAGGATTGTCTTTCCAAATCGTCTACCCGCACAAATTATCGTAAATCTTCTTTGTTTTTTAAGAACTTGTTCTTGTCCTGGATGTGGTTTAAATTTAATAAATTCCTTTAATTTTTCTACATTTAGGCTATATCTCATATAAAAAGGCTATTAATACTAATATTGTTATAAATACTAAAGGCATGTTGTTATTTTATTATACATTCTAATTTTCTGACTAATTCCTCCTCAGCTCTATAGCAATCAGCAGAGGTAAACTCTTTGGATGTCCCATATTCTACTAATCTAGCTAATAATACATGAATAACTTCATGCTTCGCTAATCCTTTGATATAATCGGTTCTACTTACTCCTATATCAAAATCCTCAATATCTAAGTCCTGTGTTAATCCAATAATCCCTGTAAAAGAGGTGATATCTCGCGATAAATTCGCGTAATTCCCGTGTCCTGCTCTATGTTCGTAGACTATATCCCAATGACTAAGTTCGAACCTAATTAACCATAGTTTGCACTCTTTTTTAAATAATTCAAAGTCTTGCTTCGTTGTTTTCATATAAATAGGTCCCACGCTGGTTTTTTTGTTAAAAAATTTTTTTAGGTTGTTTTTAAATGTGTCCCATTAATAGGTCCCAAACTGGATTTTTGTAAAAATCTATAAGGGGATGATAATTATATATAGCGGGGCGTGAGGGGAGGGGTGGGGGCCTCATAGGTATCGCCCTATTGCTTTTCTTTTTATTATGCCTTATAATTACGTTGATTTTTATTTATTTTCTCCTTATAATATGACTCATTGGAGGGAGGTGCTTTTTTTCGTAACTTATTCTCTAATATATTTTACTATTTGATTTTATTTTTAATTCGCCTTATAATATATTTCTATAGTATAACATATTTATTTAACTTAGGCAAGTTGATTCTTATTATATAATATGTTCTAATAGTTTAAGTTTCTCTTAATAAAGTTATGCGCAAGTTATGCGTTGTAATAGTTTTAAGAAAATTATATAATTAAATTATAAAAGATTATTATTATAAAAAAGTAATAATAATATAATAGAGAGAAGGATAGGTTCTTTTATAATAAAATAATGACTAAAGTAATAAATCCTAATTTGAGTGTTAAAGATTCTAAGTTATCTCCAACTAATTTCTACGATGTATGCGATGTAGCGATAAGACAATTAAAGTTTAGAAACGGAATGACAATGAAACGAATTTTATTCTGGTGTGTAGATATCTTAGATGAGTTAGAAGAGAACAAACAAATTGATGAGAAGAAAGTTAAAGAATTTATTGAAACGAAGAAAGCGTTAGAAGCTTTATTAAGTAAGTAGATTACTTAAGAGAATACTCTATATTCCTATCCAATGTAGAGTATTTTTTTATTGCGTAACTTAGATTTAACTTGTTGACTTGGACTCTTTAATCCTTCACATCAAGTAATGCAAGTTCTAGCAACTCAAAACCTCTATGGCGATATGGAATTTGAGATAATTCTTATCAGGAATCGCATTCTTTCGAAGCTATAAGTGTATATATGACTGAAATGAGTCAATTTTTAAGGTTCTTTGAGTCAATCTCCGGTGATTTGCGACACTGATGACTCTATATGTGATAATTTTAGTGGTGATTTCTGTCGTTTCTTCGCAAAACTCAAGTTTTCTTAGGATTTTGATGCTTTTTTGTGAGAATTTGGCTATTTCCCTACATAAATTAAATAATTTTTTTGATAAATCTCTAACAAAAGAATCAAATTCGTCTAATTATAGTAACAAATGAATTAAATACTTAGAAAAAGGGATATATATAGTTCTATATGTATGTTTATATTGAATTAACTTAAATTACCTTTTTAAAGATTTAATTTTTATCCCACGCAAACTATTGAAATTCGCTAGCAAGCTACTTATATATTAGTTATCCACTCTCTTCTCTTGTATTCCATTTGTATTTAATATATAATAATAATATAGAATGTTCTCTTAATAATTAATTAATAATAATAATATGATTATCAATTACAATATAAAAGAGTTATTACGCGCAACTAAATACATGTCTACGCTTGAAAGAATTAAGTTTGTTGAAGATTTAAAGAAGAAAGATAAGATTTATAGAAGAATGGAGAAAACTTTAGAAAAAGGTTCTAACATAGCTACTAAGTATTCATCACCTAAGAAATGGAGTTGGAATCACAATGATATATTCAACTAAGTTATTTATATAATAGTTATCCTCGTTGGACTTTTGATTTACTTTTTAAATAATATATAATAAGAATATAGTTCTATTATATTATGAGTTCTTAATTTTAAAATAATAACGTCTATCTTTATAGAGACAATCAATTAAGGACTCGTAATATAATATAATTATACAGCGAAAGGAGTGAGTTCGTTGACAATAAAATGACTAAAAAGAAAAAAGAAACTAATAAGAAAATATGTTCTATTTGCGGATTTGAGTATGAAGGATATGGGAATAACGCAGAACCTATTAATGATGGAAAGTGTTGCGATACTTGTAATATAATGAGAGTTATTCCTGCAAGAATAAAAGTAATACAAGAAAGAGAGGTGAAAGAGAAATGATAAAGAAACTAAATAAAAAGCAAATTGAATTATTAATGTGGTATTTTAAAGACGGAGTTAGAAATTCTAATAACTTATCAATGGGGCAACGTGAAACTTTAGAAAACATTAAAGTTTACGAAGATATGGATAGTGATATTGATAGACAATTAGAATACTTTAAAGATAAAGGATATTAAACGAGTAATCTTTTATTGAGTTACTATTATGTCTCACTCTATAATAGTAATTCTATTAAGAGATTAACTAATCTCAGCGAAAAAGGTTGGTTCGTTGACAATATAATGATTAAAACTGATTTAACTAATAAGAAAGAATCTACTCTTAACAAATATCAAATCAGTGACTGGAAAGATATAGAAGGTATATTCGAAGGATTTGACAATGAACTAAAAGATTTTGGTTTAGAGTTAGATTATGGCAATAACGCTGATGATAACTACTGGTTCCGTATCATTAAAAGAAAAAATGTTATAGAAATTAATTATTACTCTTCTAAAGATTTCCCAGCTATTGATGAAATTATTAAAGAAGGCGGAAAGAAATATAAAGTAATTTGCAATTCAATTCGTAATGTCACGACAGCAAAATTAGTAAATGATTAACTTATCATAGGGTTTACTATAGATTACCAACCTATTTATAGTAAATCTTATTGATACGTAAATCTAATTATAGTTATGCAGAGTCCACTCTTGATTTTAATTCTTATTGGTATATAATTATAATATAAGTTCATTCAACAATATAATAATCTAACGAGGAGGTAAGCTTCTCATTATCCGGCTGTTATACTAAAGTAGGTAATGGCGGAATAATTCTTATCTCTTCATTAGAGTATTATATTAAAGGTCGTTCTTAATAAATTAAATAAAGGAAATTATTATGGCTAACATTATAATTACTAAAGAAACGTTTGAACAATATGAGTCAATTCGCCAAAGTGGAGCGACTAATATGTTTGACATAACCCAAGTGATAGCTCTCTCTCAAGATTTAACTCGTGAAGAGTGTCTTGATATAATGAGTAACTATGGGAAGTATAAAGAAGAATTTGGTGAAGAAAATAATAATTAAAAAAGGAGATTAAAATGAAAATAATTATTAACAAACCATTTAACAGACAAGTTGCTTTAGTAAGCGAAAGCGAAGATAAGATAAATTCTTTCTTAGCTGAGCATAAGATTAAAAAATGGATAATTGATAAAGCATTATTCGTTTTAAAAGAAGGTAGTCCTCAGGTAACGATTAAACACGTTTATAGAGGACGAGGAGATACTATAGCTTACTTTGTTAAATAGTTTACTTCTTAACTCAGTTCATTTATGTGGACTGAGATTAGGAAATAATCTAAGGAGAGGTCGGCTCTTTCAAAACTTATGGCAAGATTAGGAACTTATACAACTTTTGATTGTCCAACTAAACAAATAGATGAAGCTTTTGATTGGCTTCAAGAAGAGTTTAATAAAATAGAAGGATATGTTCGTAAAATATCTAACGCTCACGACTTCGGTTCTTATCCATCTTTTGAAATTGATTATCCATTAGAATTAAATGATATTGATATGGATGATGAAGATACGCCTGAAAAAGATTATGATAAAAAAGATGAATGGCACGAAAAAGCAGAAAAGATATACAATGAATATGTTGAACTATTTGAAAAGTATCTTTAACTTATTATATATTGCTTATTAATTACCGACCAATTAGTAAGTAATAATAAGGAGTCAAGGAACTTCTGGTCGTTCTTTATAAAATTATGCAAATAAATAAAATGAATAAACAAGAACTCGTAGAAGCTATCTTAGAAGAATCTTATATTCATCATAACATTTCTATTAGCAATTCAAAACTAAGTGAGACAACAGAAGATGAAATTGACAATGAAGAATATCAACAGATAATGGATGGAACGGCTGAATCTTTAGTAGAAATGTTTGCAACTGATTGGGAAACTAATCATTCAGGTAAAATATATGTTTGTGGTCGAAGTGGAGCAACTATCTATTGGGATCAATACTGGAACGAATCTGATTTTAAATATCCTGATTATCAATTAAAAGAAGATGACTGGGAAAAAGAATCGTTATGTGAGATATTAAAAGATATTCGCGAATTTAATAAAGCAGTTGAAGGTCTTATGATTGATTTTTATTCAAACGTTAACGATAGCGTATCTGATGCAATGGTAGAAAAAGCTAGACAAGATACTCACGATAAGCTCTACAACAAAACTTTAAAAGTAATTAAGAAAAACGATTTTACTAAGCGTCTATTCTATGATTTAATTTACAAAGAACTATGAGTAGGTTGCTGACTCTGCCTGTTATATGACCAGAGATAATAGGCATAGATGAGAAACCTAATTAAGGAGTTCGTCGGCTCTTTCAAAACTTATGTCAACACGATGTCAAATTGCATTTTATGATGATGTTAAGGAAAAAGATTTAAATAACTTTAAGGCCTTAATCTATCGTCACTCAGATGGATACCCTGAGGAACCGGGAACATTGCCTGACTTACTATCATTTTTTATTAAATGGAAAGATACAGGTCGCTTAAATGATATGGAATATACTTCGGCACGATGTCTTCAATTCCTAACTAACTTATACGATAAACAAACGAAGGAAGATATAAAAGGAAATCTTTTCAAGAAAATGTATCCTGGACAAATTATCAGTGTAGGTTACGGAATATCTAATCAATTTCACTGTGATATTGAATTCTTATATGCTATCTACTCAGATAGAATAGATGTTTATGAAGTCGGAGGTGAAGATAAAGATATCAACAAACGAGTAACTAAATTAACTGATAAAGATTATACTATTAAGTTTTAGCTATTGTATCTGTTAATTATTTTATTGCGACGAATAATTTAATTAACAGTTGTGAGTAACTAATACTCGGGCAAAACTATGAAGCTACTTACCAAACAAATAATAAACGAGTTTCGCAAAACCGGTAGTCAAGAAGGAAGTAAAACTCATAAGATCATTGTCAAGTTCTTTAATCCTGCAGGAGCTGGAACTTGGTATGCTACTGAATATAATGAAAAAGAAAGAATGTTTTTCGGTTATGTTAAATTACTACCTGGTTGTGATGAATGGGGTTATTTCAGCTTAGACGAATTAGAAAGTATTAAAGGAATGTTTGGGTTGGGCATTGAAAGAGATTTACATTTCGGAGATTATACAATTGAAGATGTCGTTTCAGGAAATGCACCTTAACTGTTTTATATATCGTCTATCATTTAGGTATTACCGAGTTACCCAAATGGTAGATGACAATAAGAAAGTTATCCACCGACTGCCCTTGATTTTAGATTTTAAATGTAATATAATAGAATTAGAAATAAATAATATAGTGGTGCTAACAGAATCCTTAGGAGCTCGTTAGTAATGCAGGAGCGAAAAGTCGCACTCTTCAAAATAAACAGCCACTACTTAGTAATTTATTTCGAGGTGACTATTGAAGTGGACGTCCTATAAACCAATCTTTTGGTAATAGTCATCTCTAAATAGATTATTATAATTTAAAGAGATGGTTCGGCTCTTTCAAAACTAACTATGGAAAAAGATTTACAACAATTAAAAAAGGAAGTTTTAGATCTTGTTGAATATGCCGATAATGAAACTTTTGCTTTAATGCTTGATGATATATTTGGAGGAACTATGATAGAAGAAATAGACAATGAACTTGAATCGTGGGATAAAAATACATTAGAAAGTTTCATTTATAAATTTTCAAATAATACAGATGAATTAGTAGATGAATTTAGAAGCAACTTAATAGATGATATTCTTGATAGATATAATAATTCTGAATACTGGGACCCTGAACTAATAGATATGTTCTGTCAAAACAATAAATTAACCGATAATCAGAAACACGATTTAATTAAAAAATTAGGAAGTTAGTCATTAACTTTGCTTATCAATTACCGAACTATTGGTGAGTAAAGATTAGTTACTAATAAAGGTCGTTAATAATAATATAACATCTCAAAACTATGTCAACAAATAATAATAACAAAAAAATCTGCTCGCGTTGTAAAGAACTAAAACCTTATTCTGATTTCTTTAAAGATAAGCATAATAAGAAATATGGACTTAGCGGTTATTGTAAAGTTTGTAAGGTTGCTTATCAAAGAGGACTTCGTAATAAGAATAAACCCATTAAAGAATCTGTCAAATCGCTAAAAAGCGACAATGAAAACTCTAATCTTATCAACTCTCAAAAACACGGACCTCTTAAGAAAAAACATTAACTGCTGTATTTGTCTATCAACTCTTTTATATATTGGTAGACAAAATAGAGAAGTTAACTAGAGCTAAGCTACTTTAGTTCATTAAAAATTATGAAAGAATATATAATCTTATGTAAAAATAAAAAAGAATTAGATGATGTAGAAAAGGAAGCTATTAAATTAGGGTATGAGAAGTTTGGAGATTGGTTTGAAACGGATTATCCTATTATTGTAGTATATCTTGAAGAAGATAATAAAAGTTTTAATACCTATGAGAATGTTTCTTATGATGATCTAAAATATAATAAAGGACTTATTACTACGCAAGTATTCCTTGGTGGAAAAGAAAAACCTTATACTCATTTAGTCACTTGGGATATAAAAGATTGCGGTGATCCAACAGAATTCTTCTATTCATTAAACGAAGCAAAAGAGAAAGCTACTGAATTATCAAGAGATAATGATGTTGTATTATCTTCTATAAAGATAGTTGAGATTAAAGAGATGTGGGAAGTTGTTCCTAACATTACTATCAATGAAGTAAAATGAAATGTTTGATGAGATAAGTAGCTATCTCATCTAACTTTTAAAATAATGAAAACATTTAATATAAATGATGGCGGAAGAAATAAGGCAGGATATAAGGGAGCTACAGGTGATTGTGTTTGTCGTTCAATAACAATTGCAACAGAAAAAGGTTATAAAGAAACATATCAAGCCCTTATAGATGTTAAAAATTCTATGCGTCAAACTAAAAATATAAAAGATTCTCATCCAAGAACTGGAGTTACTCGGAAAGTTTATGATACTTATTTAAAAGAACTGGGCTGGTCTTGGATTCCTACTATGAAAATTGGAACTGGTTGTCGCGTCCATCTAAAATCTGATGAGCTACCAAATGGAAAACTAATTGTGCGATTATCTAAACATATAACTGCTGTAATTAACGGAACTATAAATGATACATATAATCCGTCAAGAGATGGAACTCGTTGTGTGTATGGATATTATATTAAAAATTAAAAAGGAATTTATTATGAAATGCCAAAGATGTAAAAAAGATGTAGGAATTTTAATCACTCTAAGATGTGGAACTGCTTTGGAGTGGAATATCTGTGGAGAATGTTTTAAAAAATTAAAAAAGTTTTTAAAGGTCGTAGCTAATAAGAAGGAGAAATAAAAATGAAATGGAGAACAAAAGACAATAAAATAATAGACATTAAAGATATGTCAGACAGTCATTTGAATAATACTATTAAATGGCTTGAAAAAATAGAAAAAGAAAAGTTTAAAAATACTTTTGACTTTGATTATTTATCACCACAAGGAGAAGGGGCAACAAGCGAGTTTTACAAAATAAGAACATATAACGAGCGATTGCTTAATAGTGTATATGAATATATTAATATGTTAAAAAAAGAGAAAACAAGAAGAAAGGTCGTAGCTAATAAATAAAGGAATTATTATGAAAAAATGGATATGCGATTTATGTGGAGAGGAGTTTAAAACTAAAAGAGAATTAGTAGAACATTTAGAAAGTGAGGCAGATGAGGGTGATTATTTATTATCAAGAGCAGAAGGACAATTAGAGGAGTTAAAGGTCGTAGCTAATAAGAAGGAGAAATAATTATGAAAAATATACACAATATGGAATTACTAACAAGAGAACAGCATATTGAAAAACACGAGAGAATAAACATTAAAAGTCCAGCAAGTGATAGAATAAAAGCAGAGGTAAAATATGAAAAGGTATCG
>Ga0208769_1001008_pt1 | contig 12905 bp, 10 predicted proteins | sample AntAceMetag02UKC_FD_184768 | JGI IMG/M metagenome (GOLD analysis project Ga0208769, IMG submission 184768) | Saline lake microbial communities from Ace Lake, Antarctica- Antarctic Ace Lake Metagenome 02UKC (SPAdes) (version 2) | ecosystem: Environmental > Aquatic > Non-marine Saline and Alkaline...
CGTGCCAGGCGCCGACGCTCCTGTCCGTAGTCCGCCCCGAGCCAGGGCGTTCTTGACTTCGGCCCGCCAGGTGGGACCGGATTCCTTCTCTCCCATCGCGGCCTGCTGCTTCTGCTTCCTAGGGGCCGTCCAGACGTCTCCAGGCCCGTAGGTGTCGATACCGGGCGAAACAATCGACTGGCGCGGCGGCTGGGGGCCTTGCTGGGCCTCTGGGGGGGTCGTCAGTCCGGCCTGTTGTTCCAAGTCTGCCAGAGAAGTCCCAAGCCCGTGCTCTCTTTCCAAGTCTGCCAAGGTGGGCATAGGATTACTCGCGAATCAAATACGGTTGGACTTCATCGGCGGCGATGATCTGCTCGATGGGAATCCCGGCCTCCATGAGTCGCTTGATGCGGTCCTGTAGGCTCGGGGGCGTATCCTGGCTGAATCGAACGGGCATGGCGCTCTGGTCGGGCTGCTGTGCAGTGGCCTTTGCTTGCGGCTCGCTTCCCATTGTATCCATCAAGTCCCAGGCTTGCTGCCGACCAGAGGCCATTCGCGTCTTGCCATTCTTCGCCGCGCTCCGCGCCGTGCCCGGCGCCGTGCCGCTAAGGTTTGGGTCGATCGGCCCGCCGAGATACCCGGCTTGGACGCCTCCGCCTGTGGTCCCTTGTGCGTCACCCTTCTGGGAGTTTGTGATATTGTCAATCGCCTCTGCGAGGGCCCCTGATACTTTCTCCAGACTCTGCTTTATCATGGGATCGGAGTTATAAAAGCTCGCCACGGAAAGATCGTTGACCGTCCTGCTCAAATCCCCAAAGACTTGGAAATTGGGATCTCCCGCCAGTTCCAGCCGTTTGATATTGGCCTCGATCTGACGCATCTCTGGTTCGTGCATGTCCGCGGCGCGACCGGCCTGGGCCTTATCGGCCTCCTGGCTGGGGGTGGGCATTTCCCTTTCGGCTATCCCCGACATCGCGTGCCGCTGCATGGGAGAGGTCTGGGGCGGAGCCGCACCCCCTACAAGGCGATCCGCAATCCCGCCAAGGCCACCACGCCGTTCCGGAGCGATTGTGCCGACCAGGAACTTCTCGACTTCCTCCGGCTGGGCCCCCTGCTGCAACATCCCGGTCGCCTTTTCGTCAATCTCCCGCTGGCGTCGCGCCTCTTTATACTGGCCAATCTGGTCAACGAGAGCGCTTAGGCGGTCGTAGGCTTGCATGTTTGACATCGGTCAACTCCATTGAAGTAACTGCATTCCCTAAGCACGGCTCCCCCACTCAGAGCAACATCGCTATTTTTGCCGCCGTGTCTATTCCTGTAACCACCTTCTCGTATTCACTGGGCTGCTCGACCGCAGAGAATTTTGCCCCGAACGCAGTTCCGGCAATCTGGGGCTGGGTGTTGTACCGGAAATTGATAGGATCATATTCGTTCTGGTATTCGGCTTCCATGCGGGCCGCTTGAATGCCTCTCAGTATCGAACCGACGCGCGTCCCGGTCTCTATGTTGCTCTGAGTTGTGGCCGTGCCCTGAGTATCGAGCCCCGCGAGTTGGTTGATCGCTTGCTGCTTTTGGGTCCGGGCGGCTTGCAAAAACGGGGCGGCCGCGGCCAGCATTCGTTCCTGAGTCTCGCTTGTACTCCGTCCCAACACATCCCGGCCCGCCGACGATCGCCAGGACGCATTACCGGACATGATGTTGCCGCGCTGCAGTCGGTTTCCTTCCTGCTGCCCGTAGGCGGCAACGCGGTCCATGACGGCTTTCAGTTCGGGCATGTTCTGGACATCGATCGGCGTGGTAGCCGTCTTCGTGGCCTCAGACAGCGCCGTCGAATAGGCACTGGACGGCCCGGACTTCAAGAGTCCTTCGGCCTTCTCGTACGCTATCCCAGTGACGGGGTCCACGTCCGGCGTCTGCCGTTGCGGGAAGCTCGGGGCGTCTTCCCTTGCTCTTTGGGATAACATGCCGACCAACGGCTTTAATCGGCTCGGATATTCCTGGTCAATTTTGGTGTCAAAGAATCCAGACATAGTTATGGCCCCAAGTTCTTTAAGTCTTCAAACGCTTTTTCGTGCATCGTACGGATCTCAAGCATGAATCCTCTGAGGACTCGTTTCAGGTCCTCGATCGTCTTGGCTCGCTCCAGCTCCCCAAGCGGAAGATCGATGGTCTTCGGAAATATCATATTGGGGTCGCCGACTCCCATAGCTATCGCAACCCATCCAGTTCAAAGTCATCGATGTACATGCCGACGAATTCGAAATAGCCGTCGGCGACGATGCGAATCGTGAAATGCTTGGCGCGAAGGTCGGCGTCTACATGCACGGCCACCTGCCGCGTCTCGCTGCCGTCGCCAACCAAGCTGCTGGTTCCTAGAAGAATCCAGTCTCGGCATCCGTCCGTCTTGGCATAAACCGAGACGTGGGTGTCGGTATTCCGAGCAAAGAACAGATCGATGCCCTGGCTGATTCGCTTGAACATGGCCAGGTGCTTGCCCGGCTCCATCAGGCCGGTTTCATAGATGAGTTCCCGGTCCATGGTAGTCCCGGCGTCAGAATCGCTCTGATCGTACTCGTACGTGTATCCGCTGTAGTCGGAGGCCAAGAGCAATGGGAATCCTACGCTGTTGGCGTTCGCGTCCCAGACGATCCAAGCCGCCCCCCATTCGTCGTAGGTGTCGTAAGGGAGTGTGTCCCACGTATAGATGGCCTGCCGGGAATAGCTGCCGAAGGCGGCCACGGGGATGTCGTGGTAGACGATGGCTTGAGAGGAAGCATCAATTTCAATGACAAGATCGTTCGTGTCTGACTCGGCCGTGGGCACAGCGAACAACAGACGATCGATGTTCTCGTAGTAGACGGCTCGGGCGTCGTCAATCACCTCTGGGTTCAGTCTCCTGACGGTCTGGGCGGCCTGGGGGCTCGTGATCGCCGTGCCGGTCTCCAAGTCACGAATGGTCATATCGGAAGCCAGGAAGTACAGCTTGCCCTCTCGGTCGTGAACCATCGTTTGCGGGGACTTGCACCCGACTTGGATGCGCTCGGTCACGAAGTACCAGGGGGTATCGGTCGCGGTGAGCCACGCTCGCGTGATACGATTCTCCGAGGCGATGATGACGTAGTTGCCCACGTCGGAAAAGCCGGTGACGAAACCGCACTCGTCGTCCAGATCCTTGACGCCGGCGTCCCCGGCCCCGTCCACGTCGAACGTCGCGGCCGTCACATCGGAGTAGCGGGTTCGGCGGGGATAGGAGGTTCCGGTTTCGGTGGTTCCTCCAAGCCAGAGGTAGCCGTGCTTGCTGTAGAGGCACTTGGCCGCCGTTAGATACACTCCGGTGGCAATCTCAATGCCGCTGGCCCCGGTCACGTTGGCGAAATCGCCCGCAATACTGGTTGTCGAATCCCATTTCTGGACCTTATCCACATTGTTCGTGGCATAGACGCAATCGAGGTAGGTAGCCATCGACCACCGTTCGACAGACGTTGGTGTGGCGCAGGTGAATTTGACCGTCAACGTTTGATTGGTATTGTTCCACAAAAGGATATGGTAGGCCGTAGCCAGCAAGAGATGCTCGGCGCCCGTGGACTCTTTGACGTACGTGTGATAGGCCAGGACCCGAGTCGCCCCGATGAACACGTAGCCATCCACGGTGGCGTCTGCCAGGGCCTCTGAGACGACGATGGCCGTGTCGCCACCGGAGTCCGTCGCCGAGACCAGCGTGTACAGAGCATCGTTGCCGGTCGATCCCATGAGGCGGACGTCGTCGCCCTGAATCGCTGCTGCAATGGCGGTGGCATGGTTGCCGGCGATGGTGATCGTCTTGGTGCCCTGGGTCACGCCGGTAATCTCGTAGACCAGCTTCGGCGCCGCAATCTGCACGTTGTTCGCGTCGTAGAGGGCGGGGAGTCGGCCCCGTGCCGCTCGGTAGTCACCGTAGAGTTGACGAACGTTCCGACTCTCGCTGGCAATGAACGCCCCAGAGAGCAGCGTCTTGGGGACGTGTTCCCCCACACCATATTTGGGCGTTGTGATCGCAAAGGATGGCATCTATTCTGAAGCCTCCTTTAGTTCAGTAACGCTAATGCTGGATACACAGACACTGCCAAAGATGCGCGAACTGTGACCGTTAAGTCCAACGACATTTGAACCATCGGCTCCAGCGCGAAAACGGAAGGTTGTCTCAGATGTCGTCCCCGCTACCATCTCATAATGCAAATGGACCTGAACATAACCATAGGTTGACGAAAGGCCCAGTCCAGCCGCTAAGGCACCGGCTGTATCGTCCTGAAATAGGGCACCGATGATGCTGTGAGCGTTCGTACAATACAGTGTCGCCAAGACGTCGATAACAAGGATATTGGTCTCGCTGGTGGGCGTGATGGCGCACGTCATAAACTCCGTGCCCTCGGTGATCTGCGGAATGGTGTCGTCCAGTGGGATGATAGTGTTGCCAGAGGCGTAAGCTCCCGTTTGAGTGTTGACGATCTGCACCACGCCGCCTACGTGCGGGGTCTTATCGACGTAGGCCTTGTGGGCAATGTCCGTGTCCTCATTCGGGTCGGCCGTGCTCGCCAGGGCGGCGCCGTCCTGCAGGACGGGTTCATCGTCCGTGTCGGCCTTGATGAGATCCACGTAGCCATCGCCCGCCGCGTTGTCGACGCGCAGATAGACATTATTGGTCCCAAGATAGAGACGGCCTTCCTGGGTCAATTGCAGGACGTTGTCCTCGTCGTCTATCCAGTGCAGCTCGGGAATGTCATTGGTGTCTTTGGTGAACGTCATCCCTTCGCCTGCCAGAACGCTCGTGATATTGTTGGGCTCGGTGTAGGTGACGAACCGATGCTTGCCCGTGTTCGGATCGTCGTAGATGCTGGCGGCGGACTCGGTCCAGTAGTGATCGACGTCCAGACGTTCCTGGGTGGCCAGCTTGGCTTCCCGCATCCTGTCATCGCCCTCGGACGGGTCGTCGGTCCCGGCCGGGGTATCGACGCGATAGGTCGTAGAGAAGGCCAGCGTCAAGGTCAACAGCGAACAGAGCAGTGCGACCACGCTTATGATTTCGGTGCGGCGTTGTTTCATGGTGTGACATCCTCAGTCAAACAGGGTAAGTCGATTTCGACTCCCACAGCCGTTGTCGGGTCTATGGGTATCTGGCCAGCCATTCGCGTCAAGGCGTTCAGTTCGGCCTGGCTCATTCCTACCAGATACTCGGCCGTGCCGTTGGCCTTAGGCATCGGATTAACGCTGACGATCCTCATCAAACCGCGCTCCTACAGATGGGCGGCGTGTCGTTTTCTCGGGTCTGTCGCTCGGCATAGTACAGCGGCCCCCAGTGATTCATGTACTCCGTGTTGCGACGTAAGGCCGCTTCCCAATAGACCGATCCGAGATTGAGAAGATGCTGGAACTTGGCCGGGTACTCAATCGCAGACTCGGGATGCGTTCGCCAATAATCGATCTCAACCTGATAAATCGCATCAGATCGGGGATAGAGCAAAATGCCCTGGTCTTCGTGGCTCGGCCATTCAACAAAGTATTTCGGACGGTCAGGGGCAGAGCTGGCCGCTTTCAAAGACCGCCACTTCGCCACGCCTCCAGGCAACTCGATAAGCGAGTCGTAGGTCACGGTGCCGCTCCATAGTGTAATGGCTATCATGCTTTTGTAGTTCGCTGGCTGCGCGAAATACCTGTTATTGACGGCCAACTCATCTGTGGCGTACCCGACCAGAAGATCGCTCCCGTTCAGATCGGACAGGCAGGCGTTGATGGCGGGGTCCAGCGTCGTCCCGGTGAACGTGGTCTGCCACGCCCTGCCGGCGAAGGTCAAAATGGATGCTTTCGTTGCGTTTGCCATGCGTCACTACCTCTTATTCCATCCGACAAGGCCCGTCTGTTTCTGCCACGCGCTGCCGTTCTTGTTCCAGGCCGGGGGTGAGACGTGCCATCCCGTGGGCGCCGCTGGCTCGGGCGCCGCTGGCTCGGCCACACTGGTGAAGGTCCAGACGTCGCCCGTGGTCGTCTGGGTCGCCGTGTTGGGATCGATGCGCCACTGATATCCGGTCTCGTAGATCATCGTGGGGTCGTAGTTCGGATCGGTGACATTGGAGACGTACAGGTCGTTAATATCGTTCGCGTCCAGACCGAAATACACGTTGTAGTTCAAAGCCCCATCGGCGGCCGCCCAAGACAATAGACTTGCAATGGCCACATCTGTCGCCTCGTCGGCCGGACTCGGAGTGGTCGCTTTGGGGAGGGGGGCTTCGCTTTCAAAGATCGAATTGGGATCGGAGGTCAGAGCCAGCAAGGCCGTAGCCCCGATATGAGCATCAAAGATATACACCCTCGTGACCGTACAATCTCCACCAACCGTCAACACGGCATCTGACATTGATGTGCTCGGGTTTGTCGCCTGTTCCTGTGAGCCCAAAGAAACACCGTCGTCATAGGCATAGGCATCGTCGGATGTCGTATTCCAAGCCAGGGCCAACATTTGAGAACTGCCGATATCGGCCATGTTCAGCGTTGAAAGTGTCTGGTAGGAACCGGAGTGATAGATTCGGATCCGGTCGTTTGCGTTGTCCCGTTGCCAAACAAGAGCTGATCCGTCGCCGCTACTCCAGAACTCAACGATGGCACCGTACGCTGCCAATGTCATGCCGTCATGCCAAACACAAATCGTATAGGCCGAACCAAAATCGTTGTACCAACTCTGGAAGCTCTGGGTGATCGGGGTGTCGAAGCCATCGGCGTCTTCAGTCGTCCCGACCATCGTACCGGTCCCGGCGATGTTGTTGCCGTCGTCGGCGCGATTGTCGAAGACGTAGATGCCCTTCATGTTGCTATACAGGGCGTGCTCGCTGTCAAGGGTGTAGCCCGAGACAGCCGAGACCGAACCCAGGAAGGCCAGGCACGCCAGAAGCATAAGTACAATAGACTGTCGCATCTTACCGTCTCCATGCTTCGTCAATGTAGAGTCGAATGAGAATCGCGTCGGCCGTGGCCGCTGTGGTATCGGCTACAGTGACAACCAACCCGCCGACGAACGGCAAACGCTGCCCGTCATAAGCGACGACGCCGGCCGTCATATCGAGATCGTTCGCATCAAACAGCGTCCCGCCCCAGGCATCCTCGATCGTCAGACTCCAGGCGGCATCGGTGCCCTCACCCGCGATAACGATGCGCTCCAGATAGCCCGAGAGGTACTCGTCTATGGTGTACGAGTCGGGCAGGCCGTCAGGAGTGACGAGGTCCACTGTGGTCAATCCCTCCCGGGGCTCCAGGTATCGAGCCGAGTTGGCGAACGGTCGCTGTGATCGCTCTTTCGGGGGCCTGTTCTGGAAACCTGGGGAATCATAGACCGGCAACTCCGGCTCGCTGACCGTCCCCGTCGTGAACGTCCAGACCGGGCCCGTGGTCGTGCCGGTGGCGTTGATCGTATCTACCCGCCACTGATAGACCGTGCCTGCGTTCAGCGTGCCAGTGGCCATCGAGAGGCCCGTGGTCGTCCCCAGCGTCGTGAGCGACGTGCTTCCGAAGTAGACCTTGTAGGAAGTGGCACCCGTGGCAGATCCCCAGGAGAGCGTTAGAGAGGTCAGGCGGTCCGTGGCCCCATCGCTCGGCGTGGGGTTGGTAGCTGGATCGGGTTCGACGTCGACCGGAGGCTCTATGATTGTGTCCGCCACCGTGGTGAAGGTCCAGGTTGTACCCGTGGTCAAACCGTAGGCATTGTTCGGATCGACTCTCCAGCGATACACGCTTTCAAAAGCCAAGCCGTACGGATGGGTGTAGGTATTACTGGTTGTGTTCTCAACCAGGGCCAGGGAGTCTCCGAGCGCCGCAAAGTAGAGATTGTAGTTGTCGGCATCTGATACGATGCTCCAGGCCAGTGTGGGACTAAGCGAAACATCTGTTTCGGCATTGGAAGGGTCGGGGTTTGTCGCACGGGCCGGCGGAGTCTCAGTAGGCGGGGCCGCCGCGTTGTATTCGTAAGCCCCAACGTCCGGGGAAGCATCTCTTGCATTCCCGTCGATGTCGATCGTCGGAGCCGAATAGCTTGTGGTGCCGGCGTCAATGAGATTCGATCCTTCGCGCAAGGTCATCACGCCCGAATCGTAATCCTCGAACTCTGCAAAGAGATCCAGTGTGGCGGCGTCAATGTTGTTCTTCCAGGTATAACCTCCGTTGACCTGGTCGGGTCCATTGTATTGATTATTGAAGTAGAAAACGTTATTGGTAAGAGTGATGTCCTCCCGGACCCCGATACCCTCGGATACCATCTTGTCTTGGAAACGAATATAGGAAGCGACATCACCATGCTCAAAAGGACGAACGATGGTGTTGTTGTTTACGCGCAAGCCGACGATAGACCGGCCTTCTGGATGGGCGTCGCTAGGTCCATATCCGAAGGTGATGGCATTCGCGGCGTTTTCCACCATCACCACATTGTTTTCAACCAGCGCGCCGTCTATGTTGCAAGTCAGGGTCAGGCCCTGGGCCCATCCTTTCACTGTTGTGATGTCGTAGCACGAATTGATGTAGTTTCGGGACACATTCAGGTTCTTTGCACGCCAACCGCCCCCGGAAAGCTGAATAGAATCAGGGTGAAAGTCGCCGCATCCCCACTCCGCAAGAAGGGCGTTGTTATGGTTGCGCGAGTTGATAATCGTGTTGTCCGTAATCGTCTGGTCGTCGTAACCGCTGCTCTCGAATCCATTGTCCGAAAAGCCATTGATGGTATTGTGGGTGATGACACACCGAGCCGTCGGCGCGGTAATTCCCGATTGAATGTTCCGAATCAAACATCGAGTGATGGTGACATCTTTGGCGTATAGGCGGAAGGCGTGATACGTCTTTTCCGTCCAGTCGTCAACCGTCCATCCGCTGCCGTCCGGGTCGTCAATACCGAACACATCCAAGCCCGTGAAATAGAGGTGTTGGGCACCGGAACCGCTCTGGGCATAAATGATTGTCCATCGGTCACAAGGTTTATGGGCCGCAGGAGCGCCGTCGATAGACGGGCTGATATCCATGTATCCACCCGAAGCCGCTGACCCATCGAACCTGAAGTACTTGCACGCCTCCAGCCTAGCCCCCGTCATGTTCGGCTCTGCATCGGCGACAGCCGCGATCGTCATCCAGTCGGTAAACTGCTTTTCCCACGTGTCGGCGGTCAACAGATCCAGCTTGCCGTGCTCTCCGGTCTGAAGCTTGATCCGATCTCCGGACCGAACGCGACCGTTAAGAATCCCCGCCACGTCGGCGGTTCGCACTTCACTGAGAGGCCCCCAGGGCAACGCAGACGTTCCCAGACGGGCGTTACTACCGCTGGGGCTCATGTAGAAGGTGAAAGGCCGGTTCGCGGCGTAGAGGTACTGCCCGGCTATGATGTCGTTCATATCTTCGAAACTGAGGGCGTCGTCAAACACGGCAATCTCATCCAGGTATCCGGTGAAGGCCGGCCCGAAAACGAGATCTTGCGTATTGACGGCATAGTCAGTCACCACGGGCGTATTGACGTCCGTGCCCTGAACCCCAGTCCCGTCCTTGTAGAGTCGAATGAGCACGTCGTTGGGTTCCCCCGGATCAACGGAGACTCCGAACCAATACCACGTTCCTGCCACCAGGGCCGTCTGATGCGTGTAGGTGTCGGCGTTGCCGGCGTCCCCGGTCTTGCCGAGTCTGAACGCCAGTTTCGCACTCCCGTCAATCGCCAGGTCGGCCGATAGATTGGTCGTCCCGGTCGCCCCCTTCATCATCAACGTCTTGGCGTCCGTCGTCGCCAGCCGGAGCCAGCCACAAATCGAGAACTCGTCTCCATCGAGCACGCCGTCCGGCTGATTGGCATCCACAAACGTGATTGCCGCTCCAGCCCCGCCGAAGAGCGCACTGCTCGAGTATTCCTTTTTGTAGGTCGTGTTCCGCGTGACCGTCGCCACTACGCCGTCCGCCGAGGCGGCCCCGTTGGTGCCCAGTGAGGCCGTAGACTCGAAGCGCAAGAGCATGGCACAGTTCGGGTCCACTTCAAAGTGGTTCGTCGCATTGGCCAGACTGCTCGTGCCGGTCGTGAAGGTCCACACCTCCCCGGTCGTGGCCCCGTTCGCGTCGTTGGGGTCAATCCGCCAGTGATACCCGGTGCTGTACTTGAGGTCGCCCGCGATCGTGTAGGCGTTCGTGGCGACGTTGTCCATTAAGGCCAGCGAGTTTGAATCTTCCGCGAAATAGACGTTGTAGTCGTTCGCGTCGGTTAGGGTCGTCCATTCAAGCTCACTGGTAATGGGCGTCTCAGTGCTCCCATCGCCTGGCCAGGCCCCCGTAACCTTAGCGAGGATGTCACTTGAGGCTGTGGGAGCGACTCCTACGGTCGCGAACGTCCAGACCGTACCCGTCGTGGTGCCATAGACGTTGTTCGCATCGATCCGCCAATGGTAAGACTTATCCGTTGCTAGGGTCGGGTCGTAGAGCGTGGCCGTCTGATTCCCGATGGAGAGGCTGTTGATGTCCGTGGCGGCCAGGCCAAAGTACACATCGTAGTTGGTGGCTCCGTAGGCGGTCGCCCAGGAAAGATTCGCCGTCGTGGCCACGCTGGTGGCCGCTGTGGCCGGACTCGGCGTCGTGGCGGCGTCAGGGGCCTCCTCGACCACGGTCAGTGCCCCGATCGTCAGATAAGAGATGGTGCCACTGGTGTTGTTGAATGCCAATGCTTTGCTCTGGTCTCGGCTCAAGGTAGCGTAGGCATAGCGGAACTTGCTCTGATAGGCCGCTGGAGAATCGACCGTGACGGTGCTCACCAGCGTGCCGCCCTGGCCATAGTGGGCCGTCGTGCAGATGTAGAGCGTGTAGAGCCCGGTCGAGTTGGCTCCCCCGGTGTACTGTTTGAACAGAGAACAGTAGTAGTCCGTGTCTACCGAGAGGGCTGTAGAATTCCCCCAGCTCGCAGAGGTTCCAGAGCCAATTCGCACCTTGAGGTTGTATTCCCCGGCGGATTGGTTCCAGTAGACGGCGGCGGTGGATTGGTACCAGAGATTCTGCCAGTTCCCGATATTATTGGCCAAGACAAAGACGCCGGCCCACGTCGTGTTATCGTTGGCCGAGTCCGTGCCGCCGCTCCATGTGAAGTGGAATTCCTCGGTTTCAAAGTAGTCGGCGCCGAAGTCGTAGTAGGTGTACGTGGTCATCCCGCCCTGGATAGGATCGGCGGCGATGCTATTGGCATCGATCGTCAGTTCCGTCCCTTCCTGCTGGGCGGTCCAGGTCGTAAAGTCTTCCGTCGCGGCCTGCCCGACGTTCGGCCACAACAGCAACATGGTACATGCTAAAATGAGAAGTGTTTTGGAGGCTGTCATAACCAAACTCCTTGGAATGGATGTTTCAAGCATGGGCCGGCCCGATCGTGGGCCGGCCCAACACGCAAAGGAACGTTGTATTCAGTGATTACGCCATTGCAGCGCCAACTTCAGCCATGCACGTATCTGCCACGTACACACCGAAGTCGTCACCTGGCGTATTGGTGCTTTGATTGGCGGCCGGATCTCGGAAGACGGTTTTCTTGACCGCGTAGATGGCATCGGTCCCGACACCCGCTTTACGGCCATAATCGAAGTTCTTCGTCAATCTCCGCCAGTTCTGCCCCCAGGCAAGCACGCAGGCTTGCGCGCCGAGCAGGGCACAACGACCCACGCGGGCCGTGCCATCCACGATGTTGGTGTCGATGGTGTCGGCCGAGTCGAGTACTTCGCCAGCCACACGGGTGGGCATGCGCTCCGAGCAATACAGAATGACGTCATCATAGATGCCGTCGATGCCGTTGAACATGCGGTCCTGTCCAGATCCACGTTTGCCCATCAGGAAATTGGCATCCCCACGGAGTCCGGCGTTGGCCTGGATGCGCTGCCAGCCGGCTTCGCCCGTCTCGGCACGCAGAGCACGCCGTTGGAGCGGGTGGTACACCAGGACATAGTAATGCTTCCCGTTGATGTTCACCGGCTGAATCTTCGGCGTGGCCAGTTGCGCGGCCGTCCGTAGAGCCTCGATAACCTTGGTGCCGAACAGGTAGTTCTTGTAATCGGTGGCTCCACCGTCTCCGAGTTCGGAGTCTGCATCGACCGAAGCGTAAACACCCGCTACCGTCTGACCCCCCCGAAGGATGCGGTTGGTACTGGGGGCCGATGCGTTGACGGTCGCGACTGTGCCGCCTTCGCCCGCGTAGCCGCCCTCGTTGCCGATCCCGGTAATTGCATAAATGAGATCGTTTTCGACCTGCTCGGCGGCCCACCGGCCTCCGGCGTAGATCCCGGCGCTGAGAATGTTGATCGCCGCACGCTTGTCCGTCATAATACCGGCAGAGACGGCACCATTCACACGCTCGTGGAGGGTCATTGGCATGTTGTGGAAGGCCATTGTTTCTTCGCTGCCTTCCAACGTCCCGTCATCGCCTAGCCCCACGCCCGTCCACGGCATAGGCATCTTGAACATCACCTGATCGCCTGGGCGGCCGACGAGACTTCGGTCGATGATGATCGGCATATCCGATCCTGGTTGCCCCATCATCTCACTGAAAATCATGTTCTGGAGCATGTACTTGAACATGGTTTCCGGCCATGCGGTCTGAGTCAACGCATTGGCGCTTAGTATTGAAGTGGGTCCTGCCATCGTTCAAATTCCTTTCGGACCCGGACGGACCCGGACGACTCTAGCCTTTGAACATATAGTCCAGAAGAGCTTTCGTTTGGCTATCGACGTCGCTGTGTGGATCTTCATCAGGGTCGGTTTCGGCGGGCTTGGCCTTCGCCTTCGCCTTGCCGTTGGTTTTGTCTCTGGATGCCGCTGCTTGCTCGTGACTGGGGCTCTGTTTCGCATCGGGAAAGGCCGATTCCAAGAAAGACAGTTCTTCGTCGGCACCAAACGCTTCCAGGCGTTCGCGGCTGATC
>Ga0208769_1001009_pt1 | contig 12893 bp, 4 predicted proteins | sample AntAceMetag02UKC_FD_184768 | JGI IMG/M metagenome (GOLD analysis project Ga0208769, IMG submission 184768) | Saline lake microbial communities from Ace Lake, Antarctica- Antarctic Ace Lake Metagenome 02UKC (SPAdes) (version 2) | ecosystem: Environmental > Aquatic > Non-marine Saline and Alkaline...
AAAGAGCCATTAAAAGAGCGCGCCATTTAGGATTGCTTTCTGCTGTTAAAAAATAGAAAGTTTTTTCTATCTTCTGTAAATAATATATTTCAATTTTTATTCCCGCGAACAAAATCGCGGGTTTTAGTTTAAAATAAAAAACGCTTTTGATAAAAGCGTCTTATTAAAAAAAGCATTCCATAACCCAAGATTGTGTTATTGATTTAAATTCTTTTCAGTAATAGCTTTTTTAATTTCTTCAGCTATTTTCGAATTTGCTCGTAAAAATTCTTTAGCTGCTTCTGCTCCCTGTCCTAATTTTACGTTTTGATATTGAAACCAGCTTCCAGCTTTTTTAATAATATTATGGCTGATGCCAATATTTAACAAATCAGCGAAATAAGAGATTCCTTCATTATAATAAATATCAAATTCGCAAATTTTAAAAGGAGCGCCTACTTTATTCTTATCTATTTTTGCTTTAATCCGACTACCGATAATTTCATCGCCATGCTTTATTTTGGCAATTCTCCTTAAATTAATCCTTACGGAAGCATAAAACTTTAAAGCCAGCCCACCAGAAGTTGTTTCAGGATTGCCGAACATAATGCCAATTTTCATTCTTGTTTGGTTTAAGAAAATAAGAGAAGTTTTAGTCTTAGAAACAACTCCGGATAATTTTCTTAGAGCAGAAGACATTAATCTTGCTTGTAGACCAATCCGAAATTCGCCAATTTCCCCTGCAATTTCAGCCTTAGGGGCTAAAGCAGCTACAGAATCAACAACAATAACATCTGTTTGACCTGACCTGACTAAACTTTCAACAATTTGTAAAGCTTCTTCTCCTGAATCCGGCTGGGAAACCAAAAGGTCATTAGTATTAACCCCAATTCTCTTTGCGTAATCAGGGTCAAGCGCATGCTCGACATCTATGAAAGCAGCTACACCTCCTTTTTTTTGAGCCTGAGCGCAAATATGCAGAGCAAGCGTTGTTTTGCCCGTTGACTCGGGACCAAAAATTTCAGCTACCCTGCCTCTCGGAATTCCACCAACACCCAAAGCCAAGTCTAAAGAGATAGAGCCTGTTGGTATTACATCAATATCAACAGCCCGAGTATCTTTAAGCTTCATAATAGCTCCTTCTCCAAAACGTTGTTTTATCTCAGCTATAGCTTCTTCTAAATCATTTTTTTGGACTTTTTCTGGCTTCTTCTTTGGCATAATTATATATTACCAATAAAAAATCTTATCCACAAGTTAGTCAAGACCCGAGCTTGACCAAAGTGATCATTTATCAGTTATCATTAATCATTGATCATTAATAATTAATCATTTTAAATTTTCTTCCATCCTTCTTCATTTTCTTCTTCTGGAATTTCTTCTGCTTTTTCTGCAAAAGTTTGAGTTTCGGCAATAGCATACACTTCCCTTGGTTTTGCTCCATCTGCAGGTCCAACTAATCCTCTTTCTTCTAAGATATCTATCAACCGAGCTGCCCTTGCATAGCCAACTCGCAATCTTCTTTGTAGTAAAGACGCTGAAGCTTTATTGGCTTCTATCACAACTCTTTTTGCTTCTGCGTAAAGAGGATCTTCTTCTTCATAGGTTTCATTGGATTTTCCTGCTCTATTTTCAGTGACCCTCTCCATTTCCTCAATCAAATCAGACTCTACTTCTGTTTTGTTCTCTCTCTTTTCCTCTTCTAAAACTATATGGGTAATAATTTTTTTAACTTCTTTTTCTGAAATATAAGAACCTTGAACTCTTTTTGGTTTAGTGATATTGGCTGAAATATAAAGCATATCTCCAAAACCCAAGAGTTTCTCTGCTCCCGCTGCATCTAAGACAGTCCTTGAATCAATTTGCGAAGCAACTTGAAAAGTAATTCGCGAAGTTATGTTTGCTTTGATTAATCCTGTGATAACTTCAACAGAAGGTCGTTGCGTAGCAACCACTAAATGAATTCCAGCTGCTCTTGCCATTTGAGCCAACCTAACGATCTCTGTTTCAATCTCTCTGCCCTTTGTCATCATTAAATCAGCTAATTCATCAATAATAAGAACAATGAATGGTAAAGGAGCTGTCCCGCCTTTAAATGCTTTTTCGTTGTATGAATATACATTTCTTGTTTTTGATTCTGACAACAAATCAAACCTTCTCTCCATTTCTTTAACCAACCACTTTAAAGCATTCAGCGCTTGCGTTGCATTGTAAATAATAGGACATAAAAGATGAGGCAAATTACTATATACAGAAAACTCAACCCTTTTAGGGTCAATCAATATAAGCCTCAAATTTTCAGGACTAGAACTCCTTGTGCCAATGCTGGGCTGATACAACAAGCTTTGAATTAAAGAATTAAGAAAAATCGTCTTGCCTGTTCCAGTACTCCCAGCAACCAAGAGATGAGGCATTCGAGCCAAATCAGCGTAAACAGGAGAACCCGAAACGTCTCTACCCAAAGCAATAATTAAATTTGACGAGAATTTTTCAAATTCCTTGTTTTCTATCAAATTTCTTAATTTTACTTGAGCGCGGACTTTATTTGGAATTTCAATTCCAACCAAAGACCTTCCGGGGACAGGGGCTTCTATTCTAATAGGATGACTGGCTAAAGCTAAAGATAAATCATTAGAGAGATTTGTTATCTTAGATAATTTTACCCCTTCTGATGGTTTTAAAGTATATTGAGTTACAGTTGGCCCGACATTAATTTCTGACATCGTTACATCAATATCAAAACTTTCTAATGTCTTTTTTATAATCGCTGAATTGAGTTTAGTGTCTCCGCTGTTAGGAGCACCATGTTCAGCCTCTAAAAATTCAATCGGAGGAGGTCTGTAGGAAGAAGTTTTAATCCCTATCATTGGCTTAGCGTCTATCTTGAGAGATTCTGTTGATTTTTCTGGCATAGCTTTTTGCCCATAATTAATTTCGTCTGAAGGAACTTCTTTTATTTTAAACTTTGGAGCAAAAAACTTTCTAATAATAGAAGGTTTCGGGACATCACCTTCTATGCTATCGGAAGAATCATCCTTTTTTGTCTTCGGCAAACCAAAACAAGAACGTAGAAAATAATAAAATATCAAAAGACCAATAACAATTAGAGCTAAAAATATAATTTGGGTTGCCCAAAATCCAAAATATTTCAATATAGGCCAACTCAAAATATAGCCGAGCCATCCGCCTTTTTTAGCAATAGGATCAAATGAATTGACTATACCTGTTAATCCAAAAGTTAATATTAAAATTGATAATGCTATGGGCCAAAAAATATTTTGTTTTTCCTTAGGAGAATCTGGTTTGTGTTTTGATACCAGAAAAATCAAACCAGCTAACATAAAAATTAATGGAATTATAAAAATTATTTCTCCGATTAAAAATCGTGCGCTTCTCATAAAGAATCGTCCCATTGAACCAGCTTGATCAAAAAAACTTAAAATTACAATTACTGCTAATAAAATCGCAAAAACTCCCCAAATTTTTTGAGTAATTTCGTTTGGCAAAGAAAACCTCTTAGGTCTCTTTTCTTCCACAGGAGATTGTTTAGGTTTTTTCTGATTTTTTTTCTTATTTTTAGACAATAAAAATAATGAACAACAAACAATAAACAGCGAACAATTTTATTCATTGCATATCACTCGTTACCCACTCATAACTACCTTAGATTATAGCATTTTACTGCTTTTTAAATCCAGTACCACAGGGAACTAATTTTCCAATTATTACGTTTTCCTTTAATCCGTGCAATTTATCTTCTTTGCCCTCAAGAGCTGCTTTAATTAAAACTTTTGATGTTTGTTGAAAAGAAGCAGAAGATAAAAATGAATCTGTTGTAAGCGCAACTCGAGATATTCCAAGTAAAACAGGAACAGATGTTGCAATTTCTTTATTTTCTTTTTTAAGTGATATATTCTCTTCTAAAAATTTTGCTTTTTCAACAACTTGATTAATCCCAAAAGAACTATCGCCAGGATCCTTAACTTTGACGCGAGAAAACATTTGACGTGTTATGATTTCAACATGCTTATCGTGGATAATAGCTCCCTGAGAAACATAAATAGTTTGAATTTCATTTAGAATATATCTTTTGGCTTGTTCTTCGCCTTTAATTTTAAACATTTCTTTTAGGTCTAAACTACCTTCGCAAAGCTGTTGCCCTATTTCAATATTTTGGTCTTTGGACACAAAAATTGCTGACTTGCGCGGTATTTTATATTCAATAATTCCTTCTTTTTCTTTTTTGTTTTTTACTGATTTGCTTTTACTTTTGCCTTTTACTTCAACACTTTTCTCAAGGCTCTCAACAACATCGTTAGGATTGTCTTTGATTTTAATCTTGATTATTTTATCTTCAGTTATATCAATGACCTTACCTGCCACACTAGAAATTTCAGCTTTTCCGCCAGGTATTCTGGCTTCAAAAACTTCTGTAACCCTTGGAAGTCCTTGCGTAATATCAGCTCCTCCCACAACCCCACCTGTATGAAATGTTCTAAGCGTTAATTGTGTTCCCGGTTCACCAATTGATTGAGCAGCTATAATTCCAACTGCTTTTCCCAATTCTACCAATTTATTTACGCCAAAGTCCCAACCATAACATTTTTGGCATATTCCTCGCACAGATTTACAGGTTAAAGGAGACCTAATCTTAACTTTTTCAATGCCAGAATCAATAATTTTTTCTGCAATAGCCCAATCAATGATCTCTCCTTTCTTTAGAATAACTTCTTGATGCTTTGAGGCTTTTTCAGTCGTTGCCGACTTTTTACTGCCTTTAATATCTTCCATAGAAGTTCTACCGAGAATTTTATAAAGGAAATTCTGGCCTATCTTGTCAGAATCTTCTCTAAAAATTTCAAAACCTTCTGTGTCATTACAATCTTTTTCCGAAACTATAACTTCATGAGAAACATCAACAAGTCGTCTCGTTAGATAGCCTGCCGTTGATGTTCTCAGGGCAGTATCAGCCGTTCCTTTACGTGCTCCGTGGGTAGAAATGAAATACTCTAATACATTAAATCCTTCTTTAAAAGAACTCTTGACAGGCAGTTCCATAATTTGACCCGAAGGATTTATAACCAAGCCTTTCATTCCTGCCATCTGAACTGGTTGAACCCAAGAGCCTCTTGCGCCAGAATCTATAATAGCAAAAACCGTACCTTCTTTTGGCAAAGCTTTTGGAACTAATTTTTCAATTTTTGATTTAGTTTTTGTCCAAACTTCAATAACTGTATTTGTTTTTTCTGCTTTTGAAAGTAATCCTTTTTTAAAATGGTCTTCAATTTCTATTATTTCTTTTTCAGCTGCTTTAATAATTTCTGGTTTTTCTTCAGGAACAACCAAATCATCCATTGCCCATGTCATTCCAGACAATGTAGCATTTTCAAACCCTAATGTTTTAATTTTATCTAAAGTCTTTTCAGCTACTTCTTGGTCATAACCGGCAATAATCTTGGCAACTATTTTTTCTATTTTCTTTGAGTTCATCGACGTATTTACGAAAGGATAGTCTTTTGGCAATGATTCGTTAAACAATATTCTACCAACAGAAGTTTCTATGACCTCCTCGAAACTATTCGATTTATCCAATGCCTTTTCAGATTTTTTCACAGAACTTTCTGTAGCCATAGGCTCATAATTCTCAATTCTAACTCTAATTAATTCTCTTAGGCCTATGGTCCCAAGCTCATGAGCTAAAATAGCTTCTTCAGAATTTGACATAAACCTTCCCGTTGAACTCTTGTCATCTGTTGGTTCTTCTATCTTTGTCATCCAATAACACCCCAGAACAATATCCTGCGTAGGTAGAGCAATTGGAGTTCCTGTTGTCGGCTTTAATAAATTAAGACTCGACAACATCAACTCTCTTGCCTCTTTTTGCGCTTCGCGACTCAATGGAAGATGAACTGCCATCTGGTCTCCGTCAAAATCAGCGTTAAATGCCTTGCAAGCCATTGGATGCAGTCTTATGGACTCACCTTCAATCAGAACAGGTTGGAATGCTTGGATACCTAAATGATGAAGAGTCGGGGCTCTGTTCAGCAAAACTAATTTATTTTTGACGACTTCTTCTAAAATTTCCCAAACTTCATCTGTCTGTTGTTCTATCAATTTCGAAGCTCCTCTGACATTATAGACCAATTCTCTGTCTAAGATTTTTTTAATAACAAAAGGTTTAAATAGCTCTAAAGCCATTTTTTTAGGAAGTCCACATTGGTGCAGTTTAAGATTTGGACCAACCACGATTACAGACCTGCCTGAATAATCAACTCTTTTTCCCAAAAGGTTCTGACGAAATCTCCCTTGTTTACCTTTCAAAATATCAGCTAATGATTTCAAGAATCTTCTTCCGCCTGTTGTTGCAGTCGTGAGAACTCCTTTCCGCATTCCATTATCAATCAAAGAATCAACTGCCTCTTGCAGCATTCTCTTCTCGTTTCTTATAATAACCTCGGGAGCGTCAATTTCTAAAAGGTATTTAAGGCGATTATTTCTGTTAATAACTCTTCTATAAAGGTCATTTAAGTCAGACGAAGCATAACGCCCTCCGTCTAATTGGACCATTGGCCTTAAATCAGGAGGTAAAATAGGCAATACCGTCAGAAACATCCATTCTGGCCTAACCCCTGCCTTAACCATTCCCTTAAAGGTTCTCAATCTTCTCCAAATTTTCTTTCTGTTTGTCAAAATTGCCTCATCTGCTTTTTTTCGTAGAATTTTAATTTCTTTTTTTAAATCAATCTCTTGGAAAATTTTCTGCAATACTTCTGCTCCAGTTCCAGCTTCAAAAATTTCTCCGTATTTTAAAGAAAGTTCATAGTATTCAATTTCAGAAATAATGTTGAAAACTTGAATACTTGAGATTTCCTCTTTGGCTTTTTCTTTTGCGATTTTCAAATCTTCTAATCCTGCTTGCAATTTTGTTTTTTCTTTCACGCTCATTTTATCAATATCTTTATAAACTGCTTTCTGTTCTTTGACTTTTCTTTTGTACTCTTTATCAATTTCTTCCAAGCTTTTTTCTTTCGCATCCTTATCAACTTTAGTAATAATATAATTTGCAAAATAGATTACCTTTTCTAATTGGTGCATTGGAATATCTAAAACCATTCCCATTCTTGAGGGAACTCCTCTCAGAAACCAAATATGCGAAACAGGACAAGCCAATTTTATATAACCCATCCTTTCTCTTCTGACCGAAGATTTTGTGACTTCAACTCCGCATCTATCGCAGATAACGCCTTTGTAACGAATTCTTTTATACTTTCCGCAATAACACTCATAATCTTTTGTAGGACCAAAAATCTTTTCGCAAAACAGCCCATCTTTTTCAGCTTTTTGGGTCCTATAATTAATTGTCTCAGGTTTAGTCACTTCGCCATAACTCCAACTTAAAATATCCTCTGGCGACGCAAGCTTTATTCTTATTGATTCTAAATCAGCAACACGCATATTATTGATTATTTATTATTGATCATTGATTAATGTCCCTCTCCCCGAGGTCAGTCCTCCACGACCACGTGGAGGTCTGACCTCTATAATGATCAATGATTAATTATTCGCTGTGCTTGGGTCTTTCTTTCACTTCAATACTCAATCCAAGCGATTTTAATTCTAAGACTAATAAATTAAACGAAGCAGGGATATTCGGACTTTTGATTTCTTCTCCTTTCAAAATTTCCTCGTAAGTCGTTGCCCTTCCAGCAACATCATCTGATTTTATAGTCAACATTTCTTGTAAACAATGAGCAGCGCCATATCCTTCTAATGCCCAGACTTCCATTTCTCCAAATCTCTGTCCTCCAAATTGCGCTTTACCTCCCAATGGCTGTTGCGTAATCAAAGAATATGGTCCAATTGATCTCATATGAATTTTATCCTGAACCATATGGATTAATTTAATCATATAAATATACCCAACCATAACTCTGTTAGCAAAAGGCAAACCTGTCCTTCCGTCATATAAAACCACTTTCCCATCTTCTGCAAAACCGGCTTTCTTTAATTCTTCTTTTATGTCTTCGCTAGTAGCTCCAGACATAGGTGGCGTAATCGCAGTATAATTCAACTTCTCTGCAGCCAATCCAAGGTGAGTTTCTAAAATCTGTCCTAGGTTCATTCTTGAAGAAACACCCAATGGATTTAAAATAATATCCACTGGAGTCCCATCTTCCAAAAACGGCATTTCTTCCATTGGAACAACCTTAGAAACAACTCCCTTATTTCCATGCCTACCTGATAGTTTATCTCCTGCTTGAACCTTTCTAACAACAGATATTTTAACTTCAATCCTTTTTATAACACCTTGTTCTAATTTGTGTCCGTTTTCTCTGGAAAAGACCTTCACTCCTGTTACTCGTCCCTTTTTTCCATGTTCCATTACCAAAGAAGTGTCTTTAATGTCTCTTGCTTTTTCTCCGAAAATAGCTTTCAACAATCTTTCTTCAGCCGTCAAACCAGCTTCTCCTTTTGGAGAAATTTTTCCAACCAATATATCGTTTGGCCCAACTTCGGCCCCAACTCTTATGACCCCTTCTTCGTCTAAATCTTTTAACTTTTCCTCTGAAACATTTGGTATGTCGCAAGTAGTAATTTCAGGCCCTAATTTTGTCTCCCTGACATCACACCTAAAGCTTTCAATATGGATTGAAGTAAAATAATTATTCTGGACTAATCTTTCTGAAAGAATAATAGCATCTTCGAAATTCAATCCTTGCCAAGACATAAATGCCACAAAAACATTTCTGCCTAAAGCAAGTCTGCCTTTAGCTATTGCTCCGCCACTTGTCAAAATATCTCCTTCCTTAACATTCTGTCCTTTTTCAACTACAGGTTTTTGGTGAAAACAAGTATATTGGTTTGTTTTAAGAAAAGTTCTTAGGTTATAAGTTTTGGATTTATGTTTTTGGTTTTTTATTACTATATGTTCGGCATCAACTTCAGACACAACACCTTCTTCTGTACATATGATTTCTTGGCCAGAATCACGCGCAATTTTTTCTTCTATTCCAGAACAAACCAAAGGCGGCTGAGGATTAATCAAAGGAACAGCTTGTCTCTGCATATTTGAGCCCATGAGCGCTCTATTAGCATCATCGTTTTGCAAAAATGGTATCAAAGAAGTTCCAACAGAAAAACATTGTTCAGTGGAAACATCCATAAAATCTACCTTGTATTTATCAATTTCTCCTGGCTTGCCCTTTATTCGAGCTTCAACTTTTTTAGGAATAATTTTTCTTTTATCGTCAATTAATGTATCCCCCGGAGCAATGTTATGCCTTTCGTCTTCAAAAGCGCTCAGATATTCTATTTTACGAGTTACTTCGCCTTTTTCTACTTTAAAATAAGGCGTTTCGATAAATCCATATTGGTTAATTCTAAAAAAAGACGAGAAATGATTAACTAATCCTATATTCGGACCTTCTGGAGTCTGGATAGGACATATTCTTCCATAGTGAGAGGGCTGAACATCTCTTACTTCAAACCCTGCCCTTTCTCTTGTTAACCCTCCCGGTCCAGTGGCAGACAATCTCCTCTTATGTTCAAGTTCTGCCAACGGATTTTCGTTGTCCATAAACTGACATAATTGAGAAGAAGTGAAAAATTCTTTAACAACAGCCATTATAGGACGAGCATTAACTAATTGAACAGGAGTTAATGTATGAATATCTAATGTTGACATTTTGTCTTTTATAATTCTTTCTGTTCTCATAAATCCAACTCTAAATCTATTTTGTAAAAATTCAGCCAATGTTCTTACTCTACGATTGCCTAAATGGTCAATTTGATCAGGCTCAGCTTCAGGGTCATTGCTTAATCTTATAATCTCCCCTATAACTGCTTTAATGTCTTCGATTGTCAGAACTCTATCCTCTGGTTTAATTTCTTTGTTGTCTGGTTTTTTAATTTCTTCTAATCTTCTTCCCATTCTCCATCTACCAACTTTAGATAAATCATATCTGTCAAAACTGAAAAAAGTATTTTCAATTAATTCTTTGGCAGTTTCAGGACTAGCCAAGTCTCCTGGTCTTAATCGTTTATAAACTTCAACCAAGGCATCTCCTTGATTTTGAGCAATATCTTTTTTAAGAGTTTCCTCTATATAATCAATCTCTCCCTTGTTAACATCTTGGAAAAAACTTTTAATCTGTTCATTATTCTCAGCTCCAAAAGCTCTTAATAGCGTAGTTGCTGCTACTTTTCTCTTTCTGTCTATTTTTACCCCTATAAAACCAGTTGGGTCTGCCTCAAATTCAAGCCAAGCCCCACGATTAGGAATAATTTTTGCTCCAAAACAATCTTTTCCACGAACGGTTTGCTGGGTAAAGAAAATTCCCGGAGAACGAATAAGTTGCGAAATACCAACTCTTTCAACTCCATTTATAATAAAAGTTCCCCTTTCTGTCATCAAGGGGAAGTCTGTTAAGAAAATTTCCTGGTCTCTCGTTTCCTTTGTTTTAAGGTTAACCAACCTTGTTTTAACTCTTAGGGGAGCTTCAAAGGAATCATTATTTTCTTTTGCTTCAAGGTCGCTTTCATATCTAGGTTTACCAAATTTGTAATCCAAAAACCAGAGCTCAAGCTCTTTTCCAGAATAATCTCTAATAGGAGAAATTTCAGAAAATATTTCAGATAGTCCTTTCTCGCAAAGCCATTTCCAGCTGTCTTTTTGAAGGGTCAACAAATAAGGCAAAGGTAAAGAAATTTTTGACTTTGAAAAATCTTTTATCTTTATATTTTCCATAGATAATTTTTAAATTGCGAAATACAATTTTTGTCTAAAACTTTTATATCAAAAAGCATTTCGTAATTTAAAAATAAATAAAATAAATTACACGAACAAAAAACGCGTTTTGTTAGCGTTTTTAGATTGAGAAAATCGAGTATCTAATTTTAACTACAATAATAATATTATTTCTTTAGATTCCTTGAATTCTATAATTTAAGGAATAATCAGTTAAATAACACTAAATTCCCTTTTTGCAAAAACAGAACACCATTCAACACCTCTTGGGCGCAAAGAGAATTTAACGCAATTCAATTAACTGCACAGAAACATTTTAGATTCTATTTAGATCCTATTATTTTTTTGAAAATTTGTCAAGCTCTACTATTATCTTTTTCAAAAATCAACTCTTTATTCCTCTTCTGGCTGTAACTCTTCAGGAAGCTCTTCTTCGATAGGAATTTTAGGAGGCTCTTCTTCAAGAATATTTTCTAATGCTCCTCTTCCATTTCTTAGGTTTGCTAAAATAGTTTGAACTTCTGAATTATCTGGATTTAATTCAGCAACTTTTCTGAACTTTTCAATGGCCATAGAATTTTGGTCAAGCTTATCATAGGTAAGCCCTAAGAAATATAAAGCATTTGAATAATCAGGATTAAGTAAAATTGTTCTTTCAAGCTCATTTTTAGCTTTTTCGTAATCTTTGTTTTGATAATATATCAATCCCAATTGGAAAGACAAGCCAACATCGTAGGGAGCAATACTTTTTGTTGTTTCTAATTCTTCAATGGCTTCTGTTTGTTTGCCCTGCGATTGATAAGCCATTGCCAATTGGAAACGCGCTGGAGCATAATCAGATTTTAATTCAATTGCTTTTTTAAATTCGTCTATGGCTTCATTGACGATTTTATCCTTTTCTTCTTTTTCTTCTTCTGTTAAAAACGACGCTCTACTCAACAAAGCTATACCTGTTTGTGTCGAAAAATAGGGATTATTAGGCTCAAGCTCCAATGCTGTTCTGTAAGATGTTTTTGTCCAATCTTCTGACCCATCTATTATCCCTATCATATTTTGATAAATATATCCTCTCACAGACCAGTTCGCAACATTGTTAGGATTAATATCAGTAGCTGTCTTGGCAGAAATAACAGAGTTGTTTATTAAAGTCTGAACTTGTTGGCTAATCTCTTCTTTTGTCAAATCTGTTCTGTTGGCAACTTCACTTATTCTTTGGATATAAATTTGTGATAATTCTCTCCAATACAGGTCAATCTTTGGATTTATGTTCACGGCTTTTTCCATAGAGCGAATAGAATTTTCGCTTTCTCCATTTTGCCAAGACCTTACTCCTTTTACGTAATTTGCATCTGCTATGTATCTCTGTCCTTCCATAATAAAAATACCTAAACCGAAAATGAATATCAAAGTAAAAACAAAGGTAGTGGCTAAAGTTGTGAGCGAAGAAGATTTCAGTATAATCTCTTTTTTGTCAGAAGATGCCAAGGCAATAAAACTTGCCATTAATAAAAAGAATAGAAATTCTAAAGATAGATTGGCTTGATAGAAAAAATACCCAAATATCAAAACAATAAAACTAATAAAAACTCCAGCTCCTAATAACCACAACAATCCTGCGTCTTCTTCCTTCTTTTTTGTATTTCCTTCATCTTTTTTATCTTTGTCTGTTTTTTCGTCTTTACCTGTTTTTCCAAAAAAAGATTTTATTCCATAAAAAATGAAAAAGAAAATAAGAGCTAAAAACGAAAGGGTTCCCAATATGCCCGTTGTGCTAAATATATCAAGGAATTTTGAACCGCTATTCTCAAACCTTATATTCCACAGCGAATTTTCATTAAATTCAATCTTCTTGTATTGCGAGAAGCCATAGGAAAAAGTACCAGGACCTGTGCCCAAAACAGGATTTTCCTTGAGCGCTTGTTGTCCAATATCAAAACTTGTTTCTTGGTTTAAAAATACCTCTATATTCCGTGCAGGCATTCCCGGAACCTTAAAGCCAAAGAAAATAAAGAACAAAGACAAAACCAAGAAAAATGTCGGCAATGCCAGCCAACGATTATCAAAAAACTCTCTTTTTTGAGCAACCAAAGTAACAATTAAAGCAGAGCCTATTATCACTAACCACCATGCAATTGAGAAATTTGCCAAAACTAATAGAACAACACTT
>Ga0208769_1001010_pt1 | contig 12891 bp, 25 predicted proteins | sample AntAceMetag02UKC_FD_184768 | JGI IMG/M metagenome (GOLD analysis project Ga0208769, IMG submission 184768) | Saline lake microbial communities from Ace Lake, Antarctica- Antarctic Ace Lake Metagenome 02UKC (SPAdes) (version 2) | ecosystem: Environmental > Aquatic > Non-marine Saline and Alkaline...
TGGAACACAGAAAATTAACTGGAATATGTGTCTCAACCTTCAACACTGCTGCATTTGCCATGGAATACCTTGGAATACCTCTTATTTAAGGCTTTTGGTTTAGAGGGCTTCGTGCGTCCAACCCTTATCATCAATATAAGTCCCCACAATCTCCCCATCCTCACGTATTCCGAGGAGGACAATACTGACAAACGCCTTCCCCCACTTGAAAACCTCGCCCTCTTTATACTTTGGAATCTTCTTAAGTTTCAGTAATTTTCTTAAGAATGGCATAATAAGACCTTTCATTTTTATACCATAGGATGATGTGCTTAACGTCGGCATAAGTGTCCGAAGAACAAAATCAAGTGATTCTTTTGGGAATACGTATTCCTTGACGCCGAAGGGTAGGTCTCTTATTTGTCCGGGCATCCATACGCCCCGCATCTTCTTCCCCTTAGTCATAGGCATTAAGTGTTTCTGTGCCTCCATGTCCCTCAACATTCTCTCAACACATCCCCTCTCTCCGTAGGGAATAAAACTAACGTGCATTAATCCACCATAGCAGGTTTATTTTTCTCGGCTTCCTTCTTGATTTCTTCCTTAGCTATATCCATAACCGCTTTACCGATTGCCATGTTTCCCTCTGCTGTTATGTAGCTTGTCTCTGCCTTAACTAACTGATCTCTCCAATACTTTTCCTTCTCAGAAATAATCTCAAAACTCTCATCAGTCTCCTCAGCCATTATGCAAACCCTCACTCATTTCTTTTTCAATTCTTTCTGTATATTCCTTAGGAGTTTCTTCCTTAACGACTGTCTCAACCCTTCCCCCAGAAGTTCCGGCTAGTGCCTGTTCTGCTATAAGTGTGTCAAATTGTTTTAACAACTTCTCAGACTTTTTATTGCCTTCTTCTATCCTTTCCGCGAGACTTCTTGCCTCAACGAGCATCGGTGGAGAATCGCCAATAGCTTCCTCAGCAGATATATTAACCTTATCTCCCTCTGTGTCAGGCGTAGTTGTTTGTTCATCGGTCATAGTATATGGTGTGTCACCTACTTTATAAATGTTTTGGTGTTTATGGTTAGTCCGGCTATTGCTGCTATAATAGTAAAGATTGCTGTTCGAAATGTTCCATTAATCCCGTAGTGCATGGCGAAGCATTCCATAATCGTTAGACATATAATAGCGACGCTACCAGTTATCCAGTTTATTTTATTCATTCTAAAAGACCCTCTCCGTTTATAGATAAAGGAACGCCTGTCTGCATAGCAATAGCTAACTTCTGTCCATAGACGTCTGCTATTCCACCTGTTTGTAAGAATGCGTCGAAGTCTGCGAGTTGTTCTCGACCATCTTCCATCCATGCGTTAAGGTCTCCTTGAACCTCTGCCTTAGTCTGTCGTCTTGCTTGATGTATTCTTGTGAGTTGTTGATTATATTGTTGAATATAAACATCTGCGTTTGCTGGGTCTTGACTTGCCAACATTGCCAACTGCCTCATGTTTGTTCTTGCGTTTGATAATTCTATATCTGCCGCTTGAAGTTCTCCTCGCTGTTGTTCTTTAATGTTACTTAATACACCGCTCACAAATCCTCCAACTGCGCCTGCTACTCCAACTGCTAACGCCCCCGGAGCGGATAAAACCCCCCCGCTTCCTACAAGCCCGGCAGCTGCCCCTATTGCTGCCCCCCCCGCTGCGGCTGGTACTATGCCCGCCGCCCCTGCTGTGAATGCTTGTGATAAATTAATGTCTGCTTGTTGTGCTGGGTTTATTTGTCCGAGTTGTCCTATCTGTGCTATTTGTTGTTGGATTTGTTGTTGTCGTATTGCTTCCGCTTGTGCTGTCCCTACTGGGGCTGTGCCTTCTGGTCTTGCTGTCCTTGCCTGTTCCCCTGTTGCGACCGCTTGAACATCCTCCGGAGATAGTCCTAAGAATGTACTACCGTCTGGGGTTGTTATTCCACTCGCCCTCCCTGTTTCTGAACTCGTGAATGTTTCTAATGCATCTACTTTTGGCGGTTCTTCTACCTTTGCTGCTTCTGCCGCCGCTTTCTTTTCTTGATTGACTGCCACTTGGTCTCTAACATTCATTATACACGTTCTTGTTGCTGCGTCCCACTTCCCACCTTTCTTCTCACATTCTTGCTGAGGAGTTACTTCTAGAGGTTCTTGTGAGATAATTCTATCTGCTGGGGTTGTTGGTTGGGATGTTGTTGAGATTGCGGGTGAGGTTACCATTATCTATTTACGCTAGGCGTAGCCTCCTCTGGTTGTATTGTTGTTTGTCCTGTGTTTTTCTCTTGGTTCTCTTGTGTCTTCGGCGCCAAACTTGGAGGTCTATTAAATTTAACTATCCTAAACATTTGGTTATCTATACTATCTTCTTCGTCTGATGCTTCCTTCCCTGCTGTTACTTCAAAAATAAGATGCCCATTGATTCCCCCGACCTCTGTCGTTCCGTCGCTGGTTATCATACTTCTAGGGACTCCTAATGTTGCAAAAGTAAAGTTCTCTCTGCTTGAAATCCATGACTGCCTATCCTCACTTGACTTGCTTGGATATGGTTCAATCTTTGCCGTGTCTTCTGGTAGACCTATCATTTCCCCGTTCTTAACTCCCTTCTCTATTTGGGTATTAGCATAAGTAATTTTGCCCTCGTTGTTTGTCTTGTAGTAGACAATTCCTAACGCCTTATCTCTATGTTTGATTACTCTCTCATCTTCCTCAGCCTCTTGTCTTGCGTCTATAGTTTTTCTGATTGCGTCGAGTTGTGAAGTCCCGTGAATTTGGTCGCCTATTCTTTTATTGCTTGTGTGATACATATGGGTAGTTTTTATTGTCTTCCACTTCTTACCGTTCCAAACTTCATATCTCTTAATCCTTCCACGTTCTGAAACAATCTTAACTCTCTCCGGTGAAATGGGGACTAGGTTAGCCAAGGCTTTCTTATTATCATTGTCTTCCCAGATAATCTCCATAAAAGCATCTCCTACAATTAACTTAACAACTTCGTGATTCCACATAAGCGTAGCGAAGGTGTCGTTTCCTCTCCCTGTAATGTGTTTAAACTCTTGTGTTGTGTTGTCGTCTTCTGCCGTCCATCCTAATGAAAATGCCCATGTTGATAGTCCATTTACTGCGGAGAAAACTATAGGGTCGTTTGCATAATAGCCCAAATCTGTTACTGCGTTCTCAAAATAAGTATACGTTTCTGTTACTCCATTATCTATATCGAGCCTCTTGGAATCCATAATGAAGTCCGGGACTTCTGCTGAGAAGTCTGTTGTTGTTGCGTTGTTTAAGTCAAAGTCTGCCATTATATCTTAAAAGGAATATAAACACTTGATGCTGATAGCGTCGCTGCTCCCCCCCCTGTTATTGTGTATGAACGGTTTATTGGGTCGAAGCCGATGGATGAGTAAAGAGTTGCGTCTGTTGTTGTTATTTGAACCGTCACTCTTAAAATCTCTCCTGCTTCAAAATGCTGATAAGGTATAGTTATTGGCATTGATACCATATAATTAAAATCGGCACTTTGGGTTATGGTTGTTGTCTCTGACGTTGCTGTTGCGATTTCTGTCTCACTTGTGCCGTCCCATTTCCTAATCTTAGCAACTACAAAAATTGTACCTGTGTCTGAATTATTTCTTGCGCCTATTGCAATATTCACATAGCCCGTCCCTTCCATATCCTTCGCTAAGTGAAATGGGGATAAATCAAAATCTAAATCATGTTTTGGTGTCCCTGCCCCTACTGCTCCAAAATGGATGCTCCTTGAATAGATAGCGTTTTCTGTTAAAATATTATCTGCGCCTGTGCTAATCTCTGCGCCAACTAAAAAGAATTTCTGTATTCCAGTACCTTCGGCGACGTCGGTAAAATCATAACTCGCTATTTGTGGGCTTGTCGTTGTGAAAGGTGTTGGTAATACCATTATAATCCCATCTGTGCAATAATATCTTCGTCTTTAATATCTTTTTTAAATTCTTGCCAGATGTCATTGATAACATTTAATTTTGATTGAGCCGCTGCTAATTGCCATGTGTTTTGGTTTTGGTTTATTGCGAGGAATGCTGCTCTACTAGAAGCTACCATCGCCAACCATTGTTTATAAGACGCTGTTATACTAGCATAATTTGCGACCAAACCTTTCCCATCACTTGCTTTTTCCATGTCGCTCTCAGCCATAAGAATCCAGATGTTAGTATTCGCTTCTAGGATTTGTGTTGCGCTTCCATTCTGTCCTATTGCTAATATGACTTGTGCGGTTGTTGCTAATGTTCCTGAGTCTGTCATACTAAACCCAACCTCGTGTGTTCGATTTTATCTATTAAATCTTGGATTATATCACCGACTGCGAAGGCGTCATTTGAAATAATTAACTTGTCTTTAATCTTTTCTGCGTCCTTCTCGGAAGAATTAACGTATTTTTCTTTGAATTTCATACTTTTATGGAGTATACCTTCATATTTAAGGCTTTTTGTTTCGCTAACCAGCACGCTCTTATCAATCCTTCGACAATATGGGAGTACAAACCACTTATCTTCCCATCCTCCTCGACGATTATACTCCTAAGTGACGCCTTCACCTCATCGTTATCGAATAATTGTAATTCCCCACGTTCCCCCATTCCGAGCATATTGTAGTACATTGCCTCTTTATAGAGTTTTTTTGTTCTTTTTTCGTTGTCTATGACGATTTTTGCGTTGTTTAATCCAATAATCTTCTGTTTTGTTGCGTCATTGTCCAAAAGGTGGTCTAATACTCCGATACCTATTCCGCCATCATCCAATCCAATCTTCTCAAAATCAAACATCACATTGAGGTCTAATATCTTATTTTCTGTGTCTATGGTTGTTGTTTTTGTCGTAATTTCGTGATGGAACTGGAATACCTTATTCCCACTCCTTTTTACACCCTCAAAGGTGGACTCGTCGTCTCCCATGCCGGCAATATCCACCCCTAAGTATAATCCCTCCCCCACCAGTTTCCTAGAAATATCCTGTGGATTATGGGGGAGAGTGCAAACCTTTTCTATCCATTCTTTTGTAAATAATCCTTGGGCGCCTTCAACAAACTCCCCAAGATACATCTGCGCATACTGCCCTTTAGTAAATCTCTTCTTCATCTTCTCTAAAAACTTCGGGTCTATATGTGGACAGTCCTCACTACTCTCATGGAAGTTGGTATAATCTTCATCCTCAAAACAATCATAATAGAAACCTTCCTTTAATTTTGGGGTTGATAATAACCACACACTTCCTTTTGTTGCTGCTAAGGTTGGGATGACGGAGTTCCACACTTCCTCATTAATGAAGGCTGCCTCATCTGCAATCAATAAGTCAATCGTATACCCCATAATCCCATACCCAGTCTCCCCTGCGGCAAAACAATAGATTTCTGTCCCATTTTTCAGGCAAATCTTATGTTTTGTTGGTTTGTTTTCTCCGGCCAATATCATCTTTGGGTCTTCTCTATAAATCTTACTTAATATCTTTGAGAATATCAATAATGCCTGTCTCTCGACGAACGCAATAACCATTACGGTCTTATTCTTATTCTTTAAGGCGTAATCCTTACATTTCTCACTTATTACCTCACTCTTCCCCACTTGCCTTCCACTCCTTAGGATAAGGTTACCTTCCGTTGCTAAGACTTGGTCTTGCCACGTATAGTATTTGATTTTTGGTAATTGTTTGATATACTTAGGCTTCTTCATGTGCTAATCTCTCCATTGCTCTTATATACATTAATGGTTGATTTAATTTTAACCACTTAGAAAACCATAGGGGGTTTTTGTGTGCGGAGAACTTCCCAAAGTTGTGACAATGTACACAGAGGGATATTCCATTATCATCTAATAATCTATACTCTTGAAATTGTCTTGGGACTAGGTGATGAGCGTTGAGCCTTTTGTCTGAGCCTCCGCAAACTAAGCACATCTTATCTCGGTCTCTAACTCTCCTACTCCACTTAATATCTGCTGTCGTATGTTTCATAATATTTTTTTTGTCTGGGATCCACCCCCCCCTTTATCCCCCCCCTAAGCAACGTCGGAGCTCCAGTGGAAATGAAGGTAGGTATTCCGATTTCCTATGGAGTTATTCGGTTAACCGATGGAATACCTGTGCACTAAGGTGGAATACCTGTTAGGCACTACATCTCCATAGGAAATGAAGGTAGGTATTCCGCCTTCCACTCCAGAGCCACGTTAGCTTTATAAGCAAGCGCTTAGCTCGGCTGCTTATCCGAGCTAAGTTAAGCAAGCTTATAAATGTTTTGCTACACGTGGTTATATATTCTATAGTGCACTATACAGTATACAACATAGTAGTCCATATAGATGACAACACATTTATTAACAAGTCCTCATTAGTAAGTCTATGAAAACTAACAAACAGAGAGTTGTAGTACTTGAGAATGTTAGGTCTATAGGTATTCCTAAATATTGTAATGTATGATGTTCATATATTGGTGGCTCCTTAAAAACCCCACCATTGCATTATGATTGGTGTTTATCTTTAGTAAATGAGTGTGTGTTTATACATTATAACGACGTAAGCCATTACTAAAAAGCCCAGCCTTCTTCCCCTACACCGAGGCTGGCGTGAGTTGGGGGTGCGTTAGGGGGGGTGTTTTATAAGAGTCTCTGAATATCAATAGATAGGTTTATATATAAGCACACACACACAATAACATGGTTTCGAATAGTAATGAAAGGAAGTGGCGGATTGATAGTAGTATGGATTTATTACTGTTTAAGGATGATAAAAAAGTGGTTATTAAGTTGATGGCTAAGTGGGGTATATCTCGTAGGGTTGCACGTGAGTATCTTGATGTAATGTTAGAGATGGATTCTAATTGATTATGATTCTCCGTATTTCTCCACACATTCAGCACATCTCTCAAAGTAAGGGTCTTTGTCTGTCTTAGGCCTTAGCTTCTTCATACACTTTCCGCAATATACATTCTTTTCCATGATTATGATTGGCGGGACATTCTACGGTAGCGACCCGTTGCCCGCCCAGTACTGATTATAAAATGTGATCGGGTTAGTATTATAGCCCATACATCACTTTGACCACATCCTCAATAGAACACACGATTAGCCCGAATGCCCGTATGAGTATAAAATGTGGGCTACTTCATTGCCAGCCTCTTACGATACTGGACTTATAGTTTCACCCACATCCTCGGTCTTTCCCGAGTGTCCTTGCTGGGTTTCGCTCCCAGCCAAAGCACACGCCCGGATTTGAACCGGTTCTCGAGTTTCCATTCAGTATATATTTATACTAATCATGTGCTCTCATTTCTGAGTATTAATCCAACAAACTTAACCCAAGCTTATACGCTGCGATTAGTTCCTTTAGTCTTCCACAAACAACCTTCCCGTAGTGTTCCGGAGTAGGATTTTCCCCAGTATCATCCCCAGCAATCTTCAAAAGACATTGACATATAATAGAGTTCCCTCGTTCCGAAGCCACGCTCTTCTGTGCCTGTCTATCAAGAGAACGCTCTCCTTGTTGAACTTCATTATTAACAACGTTTCCCTTAACTGCCGATGTCATATCTACCTTAGTGATGTTCGTCCATTCTCCCTTCTTTACAATCAATACACTAACCTCTCCTCCAATACCTACATCCTTCTCAAGATAATCAACCTCTTGCGCCTGCCACTTTGTATTGAGTGTTGCTTCTTCGTTATTTCCTGTTCCCCAATTATTTGAATATCTAACAATCACAAGACCACTATCCTTCTTATCAATATTATGTATTCTTATTTTTTCCATCTTTCCTCCCTTTCAATTCTTTGAGTATTAGAGTGAGGGTTCTATCAATACAAAAAATATATCTTTCTTGTCTATCTTCCCATTCTCTTTGCTCTTCCTTAATCTCCATCAGTCTCTTAATGAATCTCATATCACCACCATTCCTTTAAATCTCATCTCATCTTTTGTTTCAGTTTTTTCTAAAGTGCCTTGGTCTTCTGCGAGTTGTAGCAAATTCATTTTAACCCTTTCCTCGTCCCCAGCATCATCCTGTAATTCAAAGAAGTGTTTCATATCAACCCCTTCCCTGCGAGTTCGTCTATTATATCTAGCATATCGCTTGGACATATTATTGGGCTACACATCCTATTTGATTGTAAGAACTTCAACTCCTTAATGAATTGCTTGACGTTTTGCGTTTCAAAACCATTCTGGGTTTCCCATTCTGTAACTTCTGGGTTTTCTGGGTCTGAAACATCCCACTTAGTTTCTTTCATCCAATTTGTTTCCTTATCACACAAACTCATTCTCCACCTCTCATAACAACATAGAATTTAACAACATCCAACCACGTATCCATGTGCCGCTTCTTCTTAGCTTGTGCCTTCTTATCAAGGACATCATCAATATCAAAGTTTATGTGTTTTACCATTATGCTATGCACCCCTCATGACAACTATCACATACATCCAAATCGTCGTGGTGGTATAAGTCCCATTCATCCGTTATCTTGTGTCCGCAGTAATCACATTTTGTTTCCATACATATTACTAACTAACTAACTATTTAAACCTTTCGTTTGTGAGTATTCCTTACAATATGCGAGATAATCTTTGCACCTTCTCCACCGACCAAAACATCTCCACTCATCAGTCTTGTCTCGGCAGATATAAATTAGAGGGCATAGATCATTCATATTAACATCAAGCTGTCTCTCTAATTCCCTTCGCTTTCCCGACGCTGTTTTGTTTCTCATTCCAATAACTTAAGAAACTCATTTACTTCTGCGAGTTCTGCGTCTAAAGTTTCCTTCCGTGCTACTAATTGAGTCTTACCAAACACTCGCCTTACTTCTTTCATCCCAACTTCAGCGACTGTTGTGTCATTGACTTTTATTTTGTCTGCCATTAAAATACCTCCTTCCATGTGTCCCCTATATTTACTTGAATACCTTCAACTGCTTTCCACGTGTCGCCTATATTGATTTGAACTGCTGCGATTTCCTTCCAACTATCTCCTATGTTGATTTGTGTGGGTGTGTCTGCTCCTGCTGAGGGGGTGTAGGTTGCAATAACATTAAACTCTCTGGTTGTATAAGTACTGGTTAGAGAGAGAGGGTCTTCCGGAAAATCAGAATAATTCAAGGAGTCAGACATCCCTATATTATATGATTCTGATACTGTGTCATAATAGCAAGAGATAGTCCCACTCCCAAACCCCACTAACCAATACCACTCTCCCGAGGTTATTGAAGCCGTGCTATTGAGAGTGACTTCTATATCCCCAACAAATATATTGTCTCTAGTCCCAGTTCCTAATAGTTCTAAATCGGAGTTGTAAATTGCTACTTTAAAATCGCTACCTGTTGATGCATTAAGGTTCCATGTTATACTTTTTACCTCTCCACTTCCCGGAGCTTGAAAATAAGACCCATAAACCCAGCTCGAAATACTTTTAGTAGTATCCGTGGTACCATCAAATCCAAAAGTTTCATCTGCCATTATGCTGTATACTGCACGTAGAGCGTCCCAACAGGAAAGCCCGACGCTGCCGGCGGGGTGTCGTCTGTGTTGTAGAGAACCATCGGGACGTATGCTTGGTCTGCTGTGCTATTATCTGCTGTTACAGTTAAAGGTCCGACTGCTACGTCTGCACCAGAATTTAGTAAATAGTCTGTGTGTGCTTGGGTGTTGTCTATTGCGTGGGCTGTATTAACAACATGCTCATCATACATCGTCGTCGTCATAACCCCAGCGTTTGTCACATTGGCAGCGGCGATAGTGTCATTACTTCCATCACTTGATTGAACATCCACATTTGTAGGGGCTTCGACTATTGTAATATTTGTCGAGACGTTGGTATCTTTTAATGAATTAGCAACTATCTCGTCCCACTTAACTGCACTCAATACCCCAGCGTTCGTTGTATCTGCTTGTGCTAGTGTTGCGTTAGTCCCGTCAGAAGAATTAACATCAATCGTCGTTGCTGCCAAAGTACCAGCGCTTAGGTTAGTCGTAACGTTGTGGTCTACGTCCGTGTCCTTTAGAGAGTTTGCTACAATCTCATCCCATTTATCACTCCCTAAAATCCCTGCGTTTGTAGTGTCCGCTTCAATGAGTGTTGCATTACTACCATCAGAGGAATTAACATCTATTGTAGTCGGCGCTCTTGTCCCAGCGCTTAGGTCTGTTGAAACATTGGTGTCCTTTGCGGTGTTTAGTCCGACTGCTGTGACTATGTCGCTGTGGTCTGCCCCAGTAGCGTCTCCTCTATGAGCAGAATTACTTGTCACAAAGGCACTCATCCCTGCAATATCAATTCCATCAACCGTCCCATTAGTTGTGATGTTTCCGTTTGAGTGAATAGTCCCAGTTGTAGAAAAATTGTCTGTTGCATTTGTCCAGTCGATATGGTCGTTTGCTGGGATGCTTGCTAAACTATCATGGGCGAAGTCTCCTGCTGTGTATGTGGTGTCCCCTGTGTCTGTGTAATTTGTAGCATGGATTACGGCGGGGGCTTGGGTCACCGTCCAATCAACCTCAACATCCTTAGTGAAACCCATAGTTGTAATATCTGCCTCTACTAATTGTGTATCATTATCAACATAGTTCGCAGCGTTGATAACCTTAGGAGATTGGTCTGCTTCCCAGTCTACTCCCCCTGCTCCTGCCGTATCATCTACATATTTCTTATTAGCAATATCAACATCAGTAACAGGTGTCTTCGTTGTGCCGGCGTCATGTTGTCCCGAAAGATTAGGAATAAATAACCCATCATTCTCCGTCGTAGCTATCGGGGTTCTTTCTTCTTGTATCTTCTCAATAACCCTATTGGTTTTATTCTTTACTGCTAACTCTTGTAATTCTTTTCTTGCGTCTACCATTATAACTCCAACCCAACTCTCTCTTTACTTAACACATTTGAATAATCCTCGAATACTAAATTTTGAGTGTCGCCTATCCCAGCCGGAATATCTAACTTAGAAATATCTTTTGTTCCTTTTGTCCCTTGATTAGGATTTGTCATTTTAAGCCCCTTCAACCGTCACAATCATCATACCTTTTCCCATTCCCAAAGGGGCAATAGAAACAGCAGCACTCGCAGAAGTAGCAGTAATAGCTAAGTCCAAAGCAGTTTTCATATTAGCAGCAGTAGGGTCTTCTACTACCCTAACATCAATATCTCCTTGTCCTGCCATCTTATGGTGTGGATATTAACCCCAAATTTACTAATGCAGCATACACTCCATCCGCAGAATTACTAACCACTGCTTGCCTTGCAACTGGTGTTACTGCGTAGAATCCTATAACCCCCGCAGCGTTCCCAACGTTTACCGTGTTAGAGCCTGCTTCGTTCTCTACCATTATTTTCTTCCCTTAGATTTAACTTCTTCCTCAACCGGCCTAACTTCTTCAACGACTAAGCCCGGGTTTTTCTTGATTAAGTCTGCCAAATGTTTCTTAGCATCAGAAACAATCAACTCATCCCTTACTGAATTACCGCTCTTAACCTTCCCATTAACTAAGGATGTGTAATGTGCGTGTAGCCTCTTGTTCTGTTCTTCTGACATTTTAAGCTACCCCAGTAATCAAACTAATATATTTAGGTTTCTTTAGAATAGCAATCCCATTTGTAGAAACTCTTATCTTCCTACCAATTCCTTCCTCTGAAATTATCCACGTCTGTAATGGCTTAAACTGCCTGTACTCGACTGCTTGTTTTAGGTCTGCAACCATAGCAAAGGTAGCAGTAACATTCTCAGAAACGATTACCTTAAGTCCTGCGATGCCTGACAGAGTACCTGACCCTACCTTCTCACTTGCGAAGTTAGGAATACTTGACCCCTTTGTAGAAACTAACCATACTAACAAATCCTTCTCTCCCTGTGCGTTTACCAATAGAACTCCATTCCTAATACTCCTCTTAGTCTGTTGCCTTATCTCCATCTTTGCTTCCATGATGTCTTCAAATGGGTCTTGTCCACTTGCCGCGTTCCATGTTGCAGTTGCCGCCGTAGAGTTAATAAGACTTGGAGATTGGCTCTCCGAAGCAATGTCCCAAATATCGTTATCCTCATCGTTTGCTATTGACTCAACAACATCTTTTGCATTATCAAGGAATACCTGAACCTCGGAATCACTCTCATCCTCAAGATTAATCATAGGAGAATCTAACATATACTTTATTGTGTACTTTGTGGTTGGAGTCCAAGATGTCTCTGCTACGAATGGTCGTGCGCCCGGTGCAATATTGCTCAACTTTGCCGGAGCGGTTAGTGTCAAATATCCAGTTGTCTTAGACCAATACTTAATCTCTCTTGACTTTGTAGGCTTACTTGAAATTAATGGTTTAAAAATTAAGGCTTCTTCCTCGAAAGCCATTGCGCCCTTAGTAATATCAACGTCTCTAATTAATGCCTGACCTGCTGTCTCTACCATCTTAAGCTAACTGCATCGTAGTAGGACGAAGTTCCATCAATTTACTCTCACCCTCAGTCCCCGATTCTAACATAATACCAAGAATATTCTCATCATCAGCAGTAGCAGTCACAACATAATTCGCAGTTGCCCCTGTCGTTACTGGGTCGCCTACTGTTACAGTCCCAGAACAGGTCACCCTGAATATTCCGCCTCGGTAAATAGCAATAGAATTTTGTGTTGTCTCGGCCGCAAGTTTCTCAGACTGGGCAATACCAGCAATAATTTGATTAGCACTATCAGAAAGAACAGCAGTCATAGGGTCTGTCATCTTACAAATCGCACCCTTCTCAATAGTCGCCGTAGTGGAACACGTAAAATTAACTGGAATATGTGTCTCAACCTTCAACACTGCTGCATTTGCCATGGAATACCTTGGAATACCTCTTATTTAAGGCTTTTGGTTTAGAGGGCTTCGTGCGTCCAACCCTTATCATCAATA
>Ga0208769_1001011_pt1 | contig 12891 bp, 19 predicted proteins | sample AntAceMetag02UKC_FD_184768 | JGI IMG/M metagenome (GOLD analysis project Ga0208769, IMG submission 184768) | Saline lake microbial communities from Ace Lake, Antarctica- Antarctic Ace Lake Metagenome 02UKC (SPAdes) (version 2) | ecosystem: Environmental > Aquatic > Non-marine Saline and Alkaline...
GGCCCTTGATATAGTCCTCTACAATCAAACCAATCGGCTATGTGAGACAACGCTCTGTTCCAGAATCTTTGCGCATCACTATAGATTCGACCATCAGGATAAACATGATCGTTTTCGACTTTATATCGCGCCTCAGGAGCTTTACACATTCCGTAATATTTGTCGGGGTAATAGTATCCGTCCATGCCAAGAACAAATATTCGCCTTGCTCCTAAATGCCATGCGAGAAACAGTCCTGCTGTAATTATGGTGCGAAAATGAAATAGTTGTTTGGTGCTGACTTTGATATCAACAGAAAAAGCATCAAGCTTTTTTATTTTATAATGCTCGCACTCACACCATTGCTTGCGATATTCGTGATCAAGCAGCTTTATGCGATCATCCGATGTTACTATGGTTGTGGTCTTCGGTATTTTACCTTTAACGTCTTGGGTTAACGCCTTGTCAAAAAAAGTCCAGTATGTCGCAGGATATGCCATTATTGCCCGGTTGGTTGCTATCGTGATTTCGCCGTCCAAGACAGAATAGTCAAAATTGTCCAGGCTTGTGCCGCAGCCCAAAATGTAGATATCCTTTCTTTTATGTTTCCCCGTTAGGTTTTCAAGGTTCATGCTTTCACCGGCACCTTTTCGTCACCTGTTAAAACCTTCTTACATTTACCAAGACTTAATTCAATCTCACGAAGCAATTTGACAAGTTTTCTCAAGTCATACATTTCCATGCTCGAATCCTGATCCGCACCGTACATTGATTGATCAAGCGTTACGTGTTTTTCAATCCACTGCGCATTCATAGAAGCTGCAACTACACAGCCGGCAAAACCCACATCGTGACTTGAATATCCAACGCCATCCATCATATGGCAACCATAATAGGTGAAGAGGTTGTGGATGAAATTCATATTCAGTTGTTCTGGTTTTGCGGGATATTGAGCAACACAATGATTTACCACAAAAGGGCAGTTCGTTTCGTGAAACAAGTTAACTATTTTGGTGATCTGTTTCTCTTTATTCAATCCGGTTGAAATAATTGCCAGTTTTTTCTCTAGCGCGATTTTAATCAAATAGTCAAACGATAGAGCCATACAGCTCGCAACCTTATTGAACGGCCTATCAGGATACTTCTCGTGCAATTCATTCAAACTCTGAGAATCAAAACAAGAAGCAGTCCATTCAATGCCAATATCTCGACAATGCGTATCAAACTCGGCGATTTGATCCCAAGATAACTCTCTGCCATAGACTTTATCGGCGACGGTGTCACCCCATGGGGACTCGCAGACAGCAGCAAGGTCTTCTTTGGTGTAACACCTCTCAATACAACGTTTTTGCAACTTTACATAATCACAACCAGCATCCTTAGACTCTGTGGCTAACCTTTTAGCAACATCGATATCACCATTATGATTGATACCTATTTCGGCAATTATTTTCATTAGGCTTCTCCTCCACTCTTCTGGTGTTCTTCAACTCCTCTTGAAATGGCTTGGCAAATAGTTACGTCTATTGGCTCGTCAATCTCAACGCTCTCCCATTGATAATGCACGACAGCGCCACACCTTCGGCCAATTCGTTTTCCTGCTACCCAAAGAGACTTCTTTGCCAAATAAATAGAACCTGTTTCTGTCCAGTAGCAATTGCTATAATCCATTTCTTGTCGTCTTGAGCGTTCAGGCCATACCGGGATGAATTCATTCGAACCCTTTCCTAAGTTGCCCATAAAACGTGTGTTTACAAAAGCACCTATAACACTGTCAAACTTCCCTGTTGCCCATTTATCTAAAGCCTCATTGATATGTTTTGTTTGATAGAAAGGTGAAGTGCATTGGATCACCATTACGGCTTTGACTTCATTCTTTTTGTCATGGTCAGATAGAAATCTTGCGATTGTCTCTTCTGTCGTTGTTGTATCCTGAGAAACAGCCTTAGGCCTCGGAACGTCTATCGCACCATATTTTGTTGCTTCGACAAGAATGCTTGAGTCATCCGAATAGACATAAACCTCCTTCAAATTCGACGCAACTGCTTTCATCGCCGCTCGCCCGACAAGTGTCACTTCGTCAATTTCGCAGAGGTTTTTATGTACAATGCCTTTGCTGCCCTCACGAGCCGGAATTATTCCGATTATCTTTTCCATTTTCCACAACCTTTATAACGTTATCTAAATCTGACCTGGCCTCTTTAAGAAGCTCTATTGGGTCTATTTTTGAAAGATCTTTCCCTGCAATTATTTGCATAATTTGTGGCTTCATGCCTCCGAGAAGCTTGTCCAACATTTCTTGGTTTATCTCGTTTTTCATGCGTTTGTCCAATATATAATAAAAGAATTACCCTCTCTTTGATCAGAACATTCAGACGTAATATTTGCCTCAACCCTATCTTTCCATAATTGCTGCCCCTCGTTGGTCGTTGCGTAAAGAGAATTCTCCTCAATCCCAACGAGACAACCGATACGCGCCTTCGACCCCCATTGAATCGCCTCGTTGATTTCGCTTGGCTCCCAAAGGTGATTCAACACATCGCTATATATTACAAAATCCCACTCTTCTGCACCCTTCTTCATAAGTTGTTTTAGTGTCAGAGGTAGGATCCTATGGCCGTACAAATCCCCACGGAGCAGAGCAATAGAGATCTCGGTTCCAAATACTTTAAATCCGGAAGAGATGAAACCGTTAATCATGCGTCCTCGGCCACACCCAACATCGAGAACATTTCTTACACCAAGTTTTTTTAACCAAGGGCGCAAACCAAGAATCATTTTATGACAAGTAGTTATACCGCGACAATAATCACTGTCGGCGTACAACTTGTCATAATGTTCAGCGCAACTTGGTGTCATATAAGCTCTCTTTTTGTTATGGCTTCTTCGAATGTAATGTTTTTGTAAAGTGGGCTTCTGCAATCACAATCATAGATCTTGACATACTGTACGGTCGTTTTAAGCCCCAACAATGCGTCTCGTGCTTTCTTGGTATATTCAATGCCAAGCAAGAAGAATGTCCGGAAACCGAGCCATACTGCTGCGCGAAAAGCTGTCTCTGTCGCTGAGTAGGTGTAGGGCAAATCTTTCCTCGGATAAGACATTACAATCATGCGTAAGCCATCAATCTCTTCTTCCATTCTCTCGGCGTTTAGACTGTTGGTTATGACTGTCTGTGGATTCCAATGTTTCAGCTTGTCAGCACACTCGAGATAAATCTTCCAGTCGTTGAAGTGCCACCAAACATTTGCTATCGGCTCCTCTTTTTTAACAACCTTCAAAATAGAATCGTCTATCGATATCATGCAGTCGCTCTTAATCGCAGACACATCGAAATCCTTGACATTGGGCCCAACTATCCAGCAATGACTGCCAGAGTAAGCCCATTTGATTTCATCCCATTTGTAGTTCGTTAAATACTTAGAAATGTTATCCTTGCCTCCAACCTGCAGAACAACCACTGGGGCAATAAACACGCGCTTGGTGAAAACGCCCTTGCTTCATCTCGTCTCGCAGTTGTCCTTTAGCCGGCGCTGCCATCTCTTCAACCATTCTTGCGCCACACTTCTGGCAAACCTTATCTCTTGACCGAATCTTGACCATTTTCATTGCTGTGCGACCGACTTTTACGTCACTCATCTTTATCTCCTAATAGTTTCACGTGTCCTAAATCAACCAAATTCTGAAAATACTTTTTCTCTATTTGAGCGTTAACATACTTTGCTCCTGGATCCACGGTCTGTGTCGAGAAATAATGGAATTTCTGATCTACACACCCACAATCAAAACCAACAGCGTAAACTGGTCCCAAGTTTTCCCCAAATATGAAATACGTAAGCGCCACCATGCCACTCGTTGGTTTCTGTATTCCCTCAAAGTGCCCCATATTTTCATATGTCATCTCAATGACTTCTTGTGAAACTTCAGTGAATTTCACATGACGCGATTTACAAAGCTTTTGCAACTCTTCTGTCTGCCGCTCAAGACGCACATTACCAACAACAGCTTGGATTATTTCGTTTATTCCTAAAAAGTTTCTTCTGAACGCTCTATAGGTAAACCATACGTCTGTTTTATTCCCAACGTGTTTCTCTAACCCGTTAACCTCGTAATGATTAAATCTAACGACAGTCCCAAACGTGTTTATTGTGCGACCATATTCGTGTCGCAACACTGAAGGACCGTTACCAACTATAATTAAATCATTTTCGTGCATTAGAAATGTTTCAATCCTGGTTCAACGCAATCGTCTATAATCTTCTTTTTCTTTGAACCCTTTGGCCTGCCAGGTTTTCGTTTTGGCACCTCGAGTTCTTCTGTCGTTGGTGGCGGGACATATTCTTCAGAAGCGTCGTTTGCAACCATTTCTTGAAACGTCTCTAAGTCGATGTTTTGAATAATCTTTTGCTGTGAATATTCCGAGCCGACACAATACTGTTCAATCGTTCCTATTTCGCCAGCATGGGCGACGCGATTAAACCTATTGATAAGGTTTTCCAGTTTTGGTGTGACAAACAATCGCTCGGGGATATCACGGACTCGTTGTCTTCTCTGGATCCTTCTTTCAGTTAGATGGTGGATTTTCGTTTCATCGAAATAATAACTGCCTTTCTCGCAATAGCAGTCCAGTCCAAACCAATAAATCTTTGTAATGCCAAGCTCTTTGGTTACTTCATAAACAGCAGAGGGTATCGAAATTGCCTTTAACTTCTTCACCTTCTTTAATTGCCGTTTTGCAGGTTCCATTGCAGCTTCTACTGAATAGTTGGTTATTTTGTCAGATATAAATCCAGCGCCGTCAGAAAGTGCAGACGGATGTGTAATTACCCAATGTGTCGCTTTCCCAACCCCACGAATCGCAGAGTTGACAACAATGCGCGGCCAATTATCCAAAGGCAGGCTGTCGTCATAATTTTTGAGCGTTGTGCCCGGACAGCAAACGATTGCGATCTTATTCATTAAACACTTCCTCCGGTGGTACTTTCTGCCATGCTTTAATTTCAGAAAGCGGATTTAGATTAAAAACATTTTCGAACTTTTGCTCGTCAAACCAGACCTTCAATTCTGACATTTGCTTGTCCCAATTTGTGTGTCTATCTTGAATAATCTTGCCTTTAACGACTTCATGTTTCCGGTTTTTATTGTTTGGCTTCTGAGATCCGTCGAGATAATATTTATCTTTATAGCAATACCCATCGACGCCCATTATGAAAATTCGTTTTGCGCCAAGCTTGTACGCCATCATTAACCCACCGGTCGCAACGGTAGAATTAACAAACAACCCATTGTCTTCTTTAGTAATACCCTTCGCTCGACTGGTATGATGAAAGACTCGAAGTTGATCTTTGAATTTACATTTATCGTATTTTGTTTCTTTAGCGTTTTTTGCCACAGTGTTCTGGCAAACGATTACCGTGCCCGAGCTAAACTTCAACTTTAGGTATTGCCGAAATAGTTGCGTGTCTGAGTAAAGGTGATAAGTCAAAGGTAAATATTTAATGGCCGCGTTTAATCCGATTGTGATTTTGCCTTTAAGATGCGAGAAATCGAAGTTTTCTAGACTCGTACCGGTGCCAACAACATAAATATCTTCCCCAGTATGTTTGCCCCAATAGTTGGAAATGCTGAGAGGGCCGGCGTATGGTTTCGGTTTCATTCCCAAATCTCTTTGTCAATTATGTCCTTGAATCCCGACGAGCTAATATTCACATCGTCTATTCGATAAGTACAAAGAGGCTTATTCATATGCAAAAAGTGATACGGGATATTGTGTTGCTCTAACCATGACTCAGTGATTAGCCTCTGAGGTTCGCGCCTACCGGTGTGAATTATTACGGTCCAACCTTGCTGATGGGCTTGTTTGACAAGTTTGATCATTTTCTCGTCTGGCTTTCGATATATATACGAACCAGCCTTGTCGTCAAAATTTAAATCCGAACTTGTTGTTAACGTGTCGTCGATGTCAAATTCAATAATTCGTGCATTCATTTATTCCTTCTTCTTTACCCTTCGTGGCAGACAGCTCTTCAGTTTATGCAGCCAGCGTTTCGCACCCAACAGTGTCCCTTGGATGTCTTGAATTTTTTGGCAATCGAATCCCATTCCAGCAAGACGGGTCTTTTCGTCTGCCGGCAACACGCTAATCTTTTGCCAGAGGCTTGCTGTCTTTCTTGTTGCGCCATCAATCTGCAATCCCAATGAATTAACAGCACTAGAAATAGTTTTTACTGAACCAACGGTTTTCGATCCATTGTTGGGCGGTATCGGCGACGGCAATTCTTTGATTCTTTGCATTTATTGTCTCCTGCAAACACATTTAAAAACATTAACTATAATTGCTTGTAGGAGAAATTTCTATTAAAGTCAAGAGAAATATTAAAATAAATTAAAAAAAAATAGCCCGAGCGTTAACCCGGGCCAAAGCAAACTATGAAATCCTTAAGGGTTGATTATAGTTGCAAAGTTTGAATCGAGAAGCTGAACGCCATAAAGCACTTCGAACTTCATTACGATTCCACCATAGAGCGTCTCGTAACTTTCAACCACTCTGATTGAAATGTCACCAGCCGAAGCAACAAAACCGCTAGCACCGATACCAGGCGGAATTGATCCAAGTGGACGAACGACCAAAGTGAGTGCATCGCGTGTGAAGCACAAAGACTGTTCGGTCCCAGCAGTATCGGCAGCCACTGGCACATTCTGACTCATGTAGGAAGTAAACCCGAAAATCCGGCCAACAGTAGCATCCCGAAGAACGCTAGAAGAACCAGACTGGTCAACTCTTTGCATAATATCAGCCCTCAACATGTCGCCATGATGACCAGTACAAAGAACCATAGATCGACCCAGAAAAGGACATTGCTGCGAGTTGAGCGTTTCAACAGCAACAGTAACGTCATCCTCGTCCATCGCGGCTCCAGCACCTTGACCAGTAACAGCCGCATTGCCAACAGTTGAGCTTCCGTCATAGTCGGCACCGGTGCAAAACTCGGTCATGATTGCATCGTCAACGTTTTGCGCAAGAGGTTGCACTGCAGGCTCAAGAAACTCAGTTTTGAGCTCTTTAAGAGAAATTGCAGATTCACGATCAGAGATCAAATAGGACGTATAGTCATGAACGTTGAGCGAAATGCTCAGGTCGGTTGCCTGCAAATTTACAGGTGTGACCTTTTGATCTGCATAACCATCAGTTGCGCTTTGTACGGATTGGGTTTGAACGGATAATTTGGTTGGTTTTCTTGTGTGAATAAGATCACCATAAGCCTGGACTTCGTTCTCAAAATCCCGGTTAACCAAGCGAGCCATAACGAGATTGTCCGAAAGAATAGCCAATGACTGATTGGCCCATATCTCCGGTGGGTATACAGCACTAGTTGATGCCATAGTAGCCTCCTATATCTAACTCAATTTCACACGGCCTTCATTAAGAGCTTTTTCGATTTTCTCTTGATTGGCCATATAAAATTCAGAGTCCCTAAGTTGTTCAATGGTAAATTCATAATTGCCGGACGAGTTTCCATCACCCGAAGCTGGGCTGCCTGGGCGATGAGTACCGCTAAAGAATTCTGGCAACATCTGTTCGCGAACATAATCTTTCACATACTGGTGGGCGGTAAGTTCAACCTCTCCGCCATCAGTATCAACTATCGCATAAACCTTGTTACCACTCTCATCGAGTTTTAATTTGTCTTTAATAACTTGAAAAGCATATTCAGTTTTTACACAACCGTTTGTGTTGAGCGCATCTTTAACTTGCGTCTCAAACCGAAAATCACGTTCCCGTTTCTTCAGATCTCCAACCTGCTTCTTCTCCTCGCCAAAGGACTTTAATAATTGTTCGTGCTCCCTTTTGAGGTCGAGATATTCAGGAGAAATCTGTTTCTTCTTCTCGTTGCCTTTATCGTTATTGTTGTCCTGGTCTTTCTGGAACGGCAATAACGCTTCAATTTTTGATGTGATTGACGTGTTAAACTCGGTTTGGCTTCCCTGGAAACTGTCAAACTGTTCTTTAAGTTTTCGGTCTCTTGCAGCCATGAGAGATTTTAACGTACCGGGCGTTACGTAAGATTCGTTGGTTTGATCTTCAGGCCCTTTGTTCTGATTGTCTTGTTTGTCAGAAGAAGTGGTCTTCGAATCCTGGTTTGCATCGTTTCCAGAATCTTGCGCGGTTTTGTTTACGTCGTCTGGCATAAAATAATTAAATCCTTGTAATAAAAATATGAATGATAATCATATGGACCACACTGGTCAACGAATTATTAACCTTCGTCGCTATCGTCGTCCTCTTCTTCGTCGTTTTCGAAAGGCGGTGGCATATCGAGTGGCACCTCCAAATCCATACCGAGAATTTCATTTTTGTCGATTTCAGAAAAGATCTTATTTAATATTTCAGTACTAGTGTTGCCGATCTTTGAAGCTGCGATGCGCTTATAAATAGTGCGAAGTAGAAGTGGTGAGTTAATCTGCTCTTTAATTACAACTGAATCGTTGAGCAGGTCTTGAACTGACGCCAGATCGAACTCTTCTGGATATTGAATTGAGCCACTGAACAGTTTGTCCTCTGCCGATGCAACGGTAGGGGTTTGATACCTCAGCACGACTTCAAAGATAAGCCTTTCGATATCTTCCATTTTGTCTGCAAGATCAGTCAAAATTCGCGCCTCAGAGGTACCGAAGCTCCACGCTCTGGCGACTCCGGAGGCTTGGAATATATTATTGCTGGCCTCAACAACACCCATGGGATCCGTCTTAGCCTGCCGGTAAACTGCAGCTCGCTTCTCGTTAATCTGGTGTCTCAACGAAGAGAAGCAACTTTCGGGTGGGACAATATAACTAATATCTTCCTTTGGATTCTCAGGGCTGAGTTTATTGTAACTATTTGCCCCAACGCCAATCTCAGACAGCTTACGTTTTGTGTGAACTTTTAAGCTCGGGTGTGCATGCACGTAAGTATCGTAGGCAAGATCGCTCTCGGCTTGAAACTTCTGAATGTCGGCCCTTGCAGAATAACGAATGAAACTCTTACCCACCATTCGTGATATTTTACGCAGGTTAACACAAACCATGGGCACGACACCCAATCCGTGTTCACGCTTGTCGGTGCCAATTCGCGTCCATCTACCTTCTACTTCTTCAAACTCCCACCACTCAACAGTCTCTCTTGTGTATTCAATGAATCGCTGAATCTTTACATGGCTTCGATCTGGTTTTGCTCTTTCTTCGGATTCTATTAGCCGAACCATATTTAAGGCATTGTATTTATCGTAATCCCAGTCAATGACAGAAAGTGGATTATACAAAATGGCGTACTGTCTTACGTTGTAAACCTGTTCTTGTTTCCTGGTGAGATTGCCTTTGATATCGTCTGGATATTTTGTATTTATCAGACAGCGAATACATCCGTAGCCAAGAAGCTGATCCAGGATCTTCTTTTGAAATTCGTCCATCTTCGAACCTTCAAGATCAACGTCTTCAACAAATTCATCCAACCCTGAATGAGGTTTAAGTTCACGCTTGGGCTTGTCCTTAAACAAGGCACCAACCATCTTGTCAATCGCCAAAGGTGAATCTGGGATAAACTCGGCAAGGCTCGTACGAAGCTTATAAAGTGAAACGTTTTCACTCTTGCCTTTGGGCAAATATTGCTCTTTATTGAAAGCTCCCTGATCGCCGAGAACGTCAGAATAAAGCTGCCATTCACTTTTCCATTTATCATACTCAGGATGGTGCTGCGATAACTCATCAAATAATTTTTGATCTGAACTTAATTTATTCATGCGTTAAAGTATGTTAATGAGTGCCGATATCGTCAACTGATTATTTATGCGTCGTACATAGGTTCAGACGTGAATTGGCCATAGGTAATTGAACTGTGAATTAAATATCGAATCGCGTCGCAAGTATGATCAAACGATTTTACCGGGCGCTCTCTTGTCCCTCCGGTGAGTGAATCTTCTTCCCAGTGATAATTAAATAACTCGTGAATGGAGTTTTTCATGTCGCTCATGATTAAAATTCTCGGTTCACCAGTTTCTTCGTGAGGATGAAATAAAGTCGCCAGCGACATAATGCCGTCATTGACATGGTTGTTGGCTCTCGATACAGGTAAGTTCGATGCTTGAAACATTGCAATATTATGACTCGCTTCAGGATCTGCCCAAAAATCCTGAATATCCCAATCGGCCATAAGACTTCTCGCTCGTTTTATCCAACTATCCTCGGTGGGATCCGGATGGCCGACAAGCAATCCCTGAATATATTCTTCGTACAATAAATACCAGCACCCTTCAAAGTCTCTGCCGGCGACAACAATAACCCCAGGGTGGGTGTGTCCCCAGTCAACCCCTGCTGTCACATATTGAAGATTAATATGTTTGTCACCTTCGCCAACTCGCCGTTGTGTCGGCAAAATAAAGGTGTAATCATAACGATCCACAAGATGCACTTCTCGGTTCAACTCGTCGTAAATTTGACCTTCAAACGAATCCCAACAAGCTTCATACATACGTTTGAAATATTTTGCAGGTGTGGTCTTCCTCAAATATTCAAGTTGTTTTGTTGGAAAATATGGATTGTCGGATGTGTTCCACTGAGTAAGAGAAACTTCCTTTTCGCCATCTTCGGTCTCAGCGTAATCCTTTATCCTTTTTTGTGCCCAGCCAGGTCCACGCCTTAAAGTCCCAGTTAAAAGTATCCACCCACCTTTATTTGAAACACGGGTTTCAATTTCGGAAAACATGGTCTCTTTTATCAGCGCGAATTCGTCAACCCAAACACCATAAAGTTCTTGCCCTTGCCAGGTTTCCGGATTGGATGCATTGGCGAAATAAATTAAAGTCTCGCCCTTCAGACCCTCCATACGCATATAATTCTTTGTCTGGTGATATCCCCGGATATGCAACTCTTTCGGGACAATTTTAACTGTTTGTGGCATAACCACACGTTCCATCATTCGAAACGTAGGCGCTGCACAAACAACCGTGTAAGGCTTTCCTGTGAGAATATCTTCCTGCGTATATCCAGGCTGCCTTATGCATTTATCAAAGAATTCGTGCGAGGCTGCTAAGGTTTTGCCGCTCCTGGCACCGCAAACGCAAACCTTGATTCGCTGCTCGGCTAAATGAAAATCGCGCTGAAACTTATGAGGTATGTACTCGAGTTGAATTGTCGCCAATTACTCTTCCTCGTTAAGGTCGTCCTCAAGGTCGTCCTCATTGAGGTCCTCGTTAAGGTCTTCCTCATTTGCTGCGTCACCACAGATTTCGTCAGTGCCACCCTTCACGCATTTATCGTAATCAACATCGATGGCCTCGCCTTTAAGCGATTTAATCTTGTCTTTCAAGGACTGGTATTCAATTTTTAATGCCCGGTCTTCAGTGTCAGTCTGGCCTAAGTTTGCATCAACAACCAATCTTCGACCGGTTTGGATACTCGACAGTGCCCGGGCAAAATCGTTAATATCCTTCAAGTTCATTGTGACCCCGGTTTTTTGGGCCCGTTTTATATGAGAAGCGAGCTGACTTAATATCGCGGTCCACATTTTATAATGCTGGTTTTTCATCTGCTCAATTTCTCGGTGAGCATCACTGACATAACGACCGCTGCCAGTGCCATGACGAGCGTGACCTGCTGTTAATTGCCGCTCCTTTGACCATTCCCCGGTCTTAATCCAATAGTCTACGGTTTGGACCGTGCCGATATTAAATGCGTCTGCTATGTCCTGACGGGTCTTGTACACTCCCGCCATATAGGCCTGTTTAACCTGTTGTTTTAATCTAGACGAATATGCCACATTATCCCTTTAATTGTCTTGCTGTATCTTCTATTGCCAACGAACCAGCGCCGCCCAACGCACAATAAAGAATCGTTTTCACAGTTTCATCATCAAAACCCAAAACACTTTTTAGTGATATCAGAATCATTGCCAACATAATGAGGCACATTTTCCTACCGCCCAATATCTGTGTGATTTTATTTCCGCTCTTCTTTTTAGCAGCCATTACGTCCTCCTATAAAGTTGTTAATGCCGTCACGCCGACCCTGATTGACATTTGCAGGATCTTCCACCACACCTCTGTCCATTTGAGGCTTTCGCGAGATGTTGTGATTGATCTCAAATTCATTGCCTGCGCCTTTAAATGCCGACGATACCTCGCTGCAATCTTACGATTACCGATCGCAACGTTATCCATATAGTGCCCCATGCTGGTGGCGATATCCTTTGCATATATCTTCAAGTCATCGTTTGTGTCCTTAAGCATGTCCTTTAAGGTTCGCGCAACAATCTGCTCAAGCTGTTTCTGATATTCAAGACCCATATCAATCTCCTTTTTCAATCTGTTTACCTCTTTCAGTTAACACCTGACTGTAAGTTTTTACCGTCCGTAACATTAACGTGCGCTCGTTCTCAGACAAAGTTGTGTCAGCGTTTACATACACAACATACTCAGGGCTTACTGCTGCCCAAGTGGCTTTAGACGCCTGATAAAACGCCACATCGGACGACGCACAGCCAGAAAAAAATAACGCAATGACAAGTAAAAAGCAGCGCATTCGACCTCCCGTGTAAAAATAGTTTAAATAATTCTTGCAAATCTACAGGATTCGGTTTAGTATGCTTTTTGTCAATTAATTATTTTAGAAAGATAAGATTTATCAACGAAAAGAGGTTAAACATGGGAAACAAAACGCACGGCAAACGAGATGGGACCGGACCGCACAAAGATTCGTATCAAAAGAAAATTAAGAAGAAAGGAAAACGCAAAAGTAGAGGCGAAAAGTGCCCAAAATGAAAATGAAGGAATGTTGAATACGAGAGAAAGGCGAAAATGAAAAAAGAAAATGAACGGTTGGTCGCACAACCGAAGGGTGAGGGTAAAAAGCCGCTCACTAACCCGGTTGCACCTTGCGCAC
>Ga0208769_1001014_pt1 | contig 12869 bp, 10 predicted proteins | sample AntAceMetag02UKC_FD_184768 | JGI IMG/M metagenome (GOLD analysis project Ga0208769, IMG submission 184768) | Saline lake microbial communities from Ace Lake, Antarctica- Antarctic Ace Lake Metagenome 02UKC (SPAdes) (version 2) | ecosystem: Environmental > Aquatic > Non-marine Saline and Alkaline...
AAAAGTCCGATTTTTGTTTTTTCCCGATCTATAGCGTAAACGAAAGCGAAAAAGGATTAGTAAAATATTTCCAATACACGAGTCTGTTGAATATGGTGCCCATCAATTTAAATGTTGACGAAACGCTTAGATTTGGTATAAAAGTAAGGATATTATAGGATGTTCGCGGAAAAGAAGGTTACAATAAAGAACAAATCTGGATTACACGCAAGGCCTGCAGCACTTTTTGTTCAAAAAGCGAATTGTTATGAAAGTGAAATATACGTATCCAAAGGGGATCAAAAAGTTAACGGCAAATCTATAATGGGCATATTGATGCTTGCAGCTGAAAAAGGGCAATTGGTAACCATTACGGCTAAGGGTGAAGACGCCAAGATAGCAGTTACCGAATTATCAACAATATTGATCGATGATTCTGATTTTAGCTTTGGAGGGAAAAAGAAATAATGGGTGAAGTAAGAATGAAAGGTATAGCAGCAGCGCCTGGGATAGCTATCGGGAAAGCATATCTTCTTGATAGTGAAGAATTTGTAGTCCCCAGACGCAGGATAAAGCCGGAAGAAGTTGAAGACGAGATCGCTAAATTCAGCCGGTGTCTTGCAGAAACACGGAGAGAGCTGCTTGCTATAAAGAACAAAATTTCTGAAGCAATGGGATCAGAGCATGCTGAAATTTTTAGCGCGCATCTTTTGGTAATAGAAGATCCGATACTGATAAACGAAGTTATATCCAAAATAGAAAAAGAAAACTTAAGCGCGGAAAGCATTTTTCTTGATGTTATGAAAAAATATATAAACGCTTTGTCAAAAACAAATGACGAGTACTTAAGGGAAAGAGTCAGTGATATAAACGATGTTGGCAAAAGAGTGTTGAGGAATCTTCTGGGCACCAAAAGAGAGTCGATAGAAAACTTAAAAGAGAAAGTTATTATTATTTCATATGACCTGTCACCCTCAGACACTGCTATGCTGCACAAGAAGAACGTTATTGCATTTGCTACTGATATAGGAGGCAGAACTTCTCATACCGCGATTATGGCTAAATCTCTTGAGATTCCGGCTGTTGTCGGGCTTGAGAACATAACAGAAAATGTTAAAAATGGGGATATAGTAATAGTTGATGGAACCTCCGGTATTGTTTATGTAAATCCAAGCCGTAGTGTACTTTCTCAATATCTCAGAGAACAAAAGAAGCTGGAAAAATTCAACACAGAGCTCCAGGAACTAAAGACCCTACCTGCCCAGACAAAGGACGGCCATCGTATAGAGCTTGGTGCTAATATAGAATTATCCGATGAGATACCAGCTGTATTATCATATGGCGCAGAAGGAATAGGACTTTACAGGACAGAGTATTTTTATATGAACCGTCAGGGCTTGCCAACGGAGGAAGAACACTATAGGGCATATAGGAATGTTGTTGAGAAAATAAAGCCTAACGCGTTAACGATAAGAAGTCTTGATCTTGGTGGGGATAAATTTCTTTCGCAATTAGACGTTCCTAAGGAGATGAATCCTTTTCTTGGTTGTCGTGCGATACGTTTAAGTCTTGCCCGGCCGGAGCTTTTTAAGATACAGCTTCGCGCTATACTGCGTGCGTCAGCGTATGGCAAAGTAAGGCTGATGTATCCTATGATATCAGGCATGGAAGAATTAGAGGCAGCGAATGTATGCCTTGAGGAGGCAAAGCAAGAGCTTAAATCCAAAAAAATAGCTTATGGTAGAGATATGGAGGTTGGGGTCATGATAGAGGTTCCCTCGGCTGCTATTATCGCGGATATATTAGCGACTAAGGTCGATTTTTTTAGTATTGGAACAAATGATCTTATCCAATACGCCTTAGCTGTAGATAGGGTAAATGAAAAGATAGCCTATCTTTATGAGCCTGCGCATCCCGCGGTATTAAGATTAATAAAAAATATAATTGATGCGGGCCATTCAAAAGGTATCTGGGTAGGGATGTGTGGAGAGATGGCGGGAGAGCCGAAATTTACACCACTTTTATTGGGTCTTGGCCTGGACGAATTTAGTGTGCCGGCGCCATCTCTTTTAAAGATCAAGAAGGTTGTGCGATCTGTAAGGTACGATGAGGCAAAGAGTTTGGTAGCTGAGGCGTTAACCCTTTATACGGGTAGGGATATAGAGGCACTTGTATCTAAAAGATTTAAGGATATTGTATTTAAAACCGAGAATTAATATTTATGAAGACGATAATACTCGCAGCGGGATATGCTACAAGGCTTTGGCCTCTTACGCTAAATATGCCTAAACCACTCCTGCCTATAGGTAAAAAGCCTATGGTTGAGCATATCCTTTTAAGGCTTGAGGGAATAGAGAAGGCAAGGGATATCTATATCGTTACGAACACCAAGTTTGTCAAGAATTTTAAAGACTGGAAAAATAATTATCGCAGCGGTAAAAAGATATCTATTATAGATGATGGCATGAAGACGCTCGAGGATAGAAGAGGCTCTATCGGAGATATAATTTTTTCTATAAATAAAAAAAAGATAGATACTGATATTCTCGTGATAGCGGGAGATAATATATTCGATTTTAATTTGAGCGATTTTATAAGTAGAGCAAAGGAGAATTCTCCCAGCGCTACCATAGGACTATTTGATGTAGGAGATATAAGATCCGCAAAAGAATACGGTATTGTAGCGTTGGATAAAAAATGCAAGATAACCTTATTTCAGGAAAAACCCAAACAGCCAAAATCTACGCTTGCGGCTATGTGCTTGTATTATTTTCCTAAGCAGAAGATAAGGTTATTAAAGAAATATAAGGTAGATGGCAATCCCCTTGATCTGGCAGGTTCTTTTATCAAGTGGCTATCGCGCAAAGAATCTGTTTACGGATACACGTTTGTGGGAAGATGGCTTGATATCGGAGATAAGAAATCTTTGAAAAGAGCACAAAATTTAAAATGGAAAAAATAAACCTAAAAACCGAAACAGTTTTTTAATCGCAATAAAGTTATTTTAGTAGCGCTTAAAGAACCTTCTGGCGCTAATAGCTTATTAGTGGCTTTTAACTTGTTCGGGACAGTGGTTATGCAAAAACATTGATAACCGCATTACAATAGGAGGAGAAAAGAAATTGAAGAGAGGAAGACACCTTTTTACATCAGAATCTGTAACAGAAGGTCATCCGGATAAGCTATGTGATCAAATTTCAGACGCGGTACTCGACGCAATATATGAAAAGGATCCAAACGGCAGGGTTGCTTGTGAGACAATGGTCACTACCGGCCTTGCTATAGTAGCTGGCGAGATAACTACTGCCTGCTATGTTGAAATACCAAAGATTGTACGAAATACCATCAAAGACATAGGTTATACGAGCGCTGCTTTTGGCTTTGATTATCATACTTGTGGCGTAATAAGCGCTGTTCAGGAACAGTCACCGGATATAGCGTTAGGAGTCGATACAGGTGGTGCGGGGGACCAAGGTATGATGTTTGGTTACGCGACAGATGAGACCAAAGAGATGATGCCTATTTCTATAAGTCTTGCGCATAAATTGACGCGTAAACTTGCAGAAGTACGAAAAAAGAATGTTATTAATTATCTGCGTCCTGATGGTAAGAGTCAGGTAACGGTAGAGTATCATGAAAATCGCCCTAGTAGAATAGATTCTGTAGTAATCAGCGCTCATCATGACCATAGGGTGAAGATGGCGCAGATAAAAAGGGACATAAAGAAACTTGTTATTGATGCGGTTCTTCCAAAGGAGATGCTAGATAAGAATACTACAATATATATAAATCCCACAGGCAGATTTGAGGTTGGTGGCCCTCAGGGCGATACAGGTGTTACGGGAAGAAAGATAATAGTCGATACATATGGTGGCGTTGGAAGTCATGGTGGTGGCGCGTTTTCAGGTAAGGATCCGAGTAAAGTGGATCGCTCTGCTTCATACATGGCGCGCTATTTAGCAAAGAATGTAGTTGCCTCAAAGCTGGCTAAGAGATGCGAGGTGCAATTAGCTTATGCTATTGGCGTGGCAGAGCCTGTTAGTCTTATGGTAAATACACACGGTACAGGCAATATAAGTGATTTAAAAATACAGAAGCTGCTATGGGAGAATTTTGATCTTACACCAAAAGGCATAATAGACTGTTTAAAGCTGAGAAGGCCTATATATCGCCAGACAGCAGCTTATGGACATTTTGGAAGAGATGGCTTTACATGGGAAGAGACAGACAAGGCGAAATTATTGGCGCAGAAATCAAAAAAAATATAAATTAAGATTATTAATTTTATAACATAAAACAGGAGAATAGATGAAGTATGATATAAAGGATACAAAGCTTGCTAAAGAAGGCAAATTAAAAATAGAGTGGGCAGGCAAGGATATGCCGGTCCTTAAACTTATAAGGGAACGATTTAAAAAAGAGAAGCCGTTACGTGGTGTAAGACTTGCTTGCTGTCTGCATGTTACTACTGAAACAGCGAACCTTATGCTAGCGCTAAAAGACGGTGGCGCTGAAACCGCGCTCTGCGCCTCAAACCCATTATCGACTCAGGATGAGGTAGCTGCGTCTCTTGTTAAAGATTATGGAATAAGTGTATTCGCGATTAAAGGAGAGAACAATAAGACATACTACAAACACGCGAACGCAGCCTTGGATATAAAGCCGAATATTACAATGGATGACGGAGCGGATCTAGTTTCTGCTGTACATAAGGAGAGAAAAGATCTTGTAAAGTATATACTTGCTGGAACTGAAGAGACGACAACAGGCGTAATACGATTAAGGGCTCTTGAGAATAAAGGGCTCTTGCAATTTCCTGTTATCGCGGTAAACGACGCGAAGACAAAGCATTTTTTTGATAATCGTTACGGAACAGGTCAATCAACGATAGACGGTATATTGCGAGCTACTAACAAGTTGTTAGCAGGTTCAGTCTTTGTGGTCTGTGGTTATGGCTGGTGTGGCAGAGGTGTTGCTATGCGCGCGCGTGGCGCAGGTGCGAATGTTATTGTGACTGAGATAGACCCTCTATGCGCACTTGAGGCTACAATGGACGGCTTCAGGGTTATGCCCATTAAGCAGGCTGCTAAGATAGGAGATGTTTTTGTTACCTTGACAGGCAACACTGATGTTATAGCAAAGGATCACTTTAAATTAATGAAGGATGGTGCTATTGTAGCGAATTCCGGGCATTTTAATGTAGAGATAGATATCCCGGGCTTAAAATCGTTAAGCAAGAATATAAGAAAGATGCGCGATTGTGTAGAAGAGTTTACTCTAAAAAACGGCAAAAAGATTTATCTTCTGGGAGAAGGCAGGCTTATAAATTTAGCCAGTGCGGAAGGACATCCTGCTAGTGTAATGGATATGAGCTTTGCGAATCAAGCGCTTTCGGCAGAATATGTTGTTAAGCAATCTAATAATTTAAAGAAGCAGGTATATGCTGTGCCACAGGATATTGATGAAAATATAGCGCTTTTAAAGCTTCGCTCAATGGGCACAAATATAGATAAGCTTACGCCTAAACAGAAGAAGTATCTTAATAGTTGGGAGCTCGGTACTTAACCCGGTATTTGATACTCGGTGTTTGGTGCTAGGAAATAATATAAAAACTGAAAATCAGGATAATCGTTTTAGTGGTTTTGAACACTTTTTTAAAATTTGGGAGTCTATATGAAGATAGATGACTATTTAAGGCAGATGCTTGATAAAGGGGCTTCAGACCTTTATTTTAAGATAGCAAGTCCGCCTTGTTTTAGGGTAAATGATAAGCTGATATCTGCAGGAGGAGAAAAGATTGAGCCATTTGACCTGGATAGCATACTGGACTCCGTATTAACTGATGAGCAAAAGAAGCATTTTTTATCAACAAAGGAACTTGACGCGGCATATAGCATACCCGGATTAGGCAGGTTTCGGTTCAATGTTTACATGCAGCGCGGCACTAAAGCGATAACCTTTCGTTCTATAAAGATTAATATCCCATCTTTCGATGATTTAAATCTCCCCGTAGATGTTATGGAGAATCTTTCCTCTCAGCCCAGAGGGCTTGTACTCGTTACAGGTCATGCCGGAAGCGGTAAATCTACAACAATAGCGTCGATGATAGATTATATAAATACGAACTTTGATAAGAATATAATAACGATTGAAGACCCTATTGAATATGTCCATTCCGATAAAAAGAGTATAATTTCGCAAAGAGAGGTAGGCGCTGATACGATGGATTTTTCAAGTGCGTTGCGTCATGTTATACGACAGAGCCCCGATATTATCGTAATTGGCGAAATGCGTGACGTGGCGACCATGCAGACAGCTATAATGGCTGCTGAGACAGGCCACCTTGTATTTAGCACCTTGCATACTGTCGATGCGACACAGACAGTAGAGAGGATTATTAACTTTTTCCCCCCACACGCCCATAACCAAATAAAATTGCAATTATCCCAGCTTTTAAAGGGCGTGCTCTCCATGAGGTTGGTGCCAAGGTCTGATAAACCGGACAGGGTGCCTGCTTGTGAAGTCATGTTGGCTACGCCTACCATAAAGAAATATATAATGGAAGGAAAGAGCAACCAGCTCATGCCTGTGATAGAAAAAGGCAAGTTATTTGGCATGAGATCATTTAATCAAGCCCTTATGGAGTGGCTTAACAAATCTGTTATTAGCAAGGAATCAGCCCTAAATTATGCTTCTAATCCTGATGAATTGGCCCTTAAACTAAAGGACATCCTTTCAGGCGGTAACAATAATTTTTCTTAAGCTATAAAAGGTAAGTTCACTTAATATATAAGAGCAAGGAGTCGCGCAAATGGCAAGTATAGATATAAAAGAATTACTGCAATATGCTGTGGATAAGGATGCTTCAGATCTCCATCTTACAGAAGGGGTGCCGCCTACCTTGAGGATCGATGGGGCATTACAACATACAACTTACCCTGTTTTGACAAGAGATGAAAGTAAGAAAGCTATATATTCTATTTTAAATGATGACCAGAAAGTGAGATTTGAAACAGAGCTTGAGTTGGATATGTCGCTTTATATACCTGATCTTTCACGCTTCAGGGTCAATGTTCATATGCAGAGAGGTAGTGTAGAGGCGGCGTTTCGTGTTATACCTTCAAGGATAAAGACAACGGAAGAGCTCGGCCTTCCGCCTATTGTCGCTGATCTCGCGAGAAAACCAAATGGCCTGGTACTGGCAACTGGACCTACCGGTATGGGCAAGAGTACTACTCTTTCCGCTATGGTTGATATTGTAAACAGCGAAAGACAGAGTCTTATTATAAGCATTGAGGATCCGATAGAGTATGTTCATAAAAATAAAAAAAGCATTATAAAGCAGAGAGAAGTGGGTAGTGATACAAAGAGCTTTACAAGCGCGTTAAAGCACGCCCTGCGCCAGGATCCTGATGTTATTCTTGTAGGTGAGATGAGAGATTTAGAGACCATATCTACAGCAGTTACAGCCGCGGAAACAGGACACTTAGTGCTCAGTACACTTCATACCCCTGACGCGCCGCAGACGATAGATCGACTTATAGATATATTCCCCCCTCATCAGCAGAAGCAGATTATGATACAGCTTGCGGGTTGCTTGCAGGGCGTTATATGCCAACAGCTACTTCCAAGAAAGGATAATAATGGCCGGGTCGTTGCCTGTGAGGTCATGACAGGAACCCCAGCAGTAAGAAGCCTTATAAGAGAGCAGAAAACAGAGCAGCTTGCTACTGTTATCCAGACAAACGCGCAACATGGGATGATAACAATGGATAAGACATTAAAAAAGCTATATGACGATGGAATAATAGATGAAGAAGTCCTAAAGTTCAGGACAAAAAATAAAGGGGAATTTGACAATTTATGAGTCCCGCGAAAAAAATTAAAAGAATAGCGGTATTGACCAGCGGCGGAGATTGTGCTGGCATGAATACCGCCCTAAGAAGCGTTGTCAGGACAGCTATCTATAATGGCATTAAGCCTTTTGCGGTAATGCATGGATATAAAGGGTTGATAGAGGATAACTTTGTAGAATTTAACAGGCGTTCTGTAAGCAATATTATGAATAGAGGCGGTACAGTAATAAAAACCGCACGTTCAGAAGAGTTTACGACTAAACGGGGCAGAGCAAAAGCTATAAATAATTTAAAGAAACATAAGATAGATGGGCTGGTAGTTATAGGTGGAAATGGATCATTTAAAGGGGCCCATCTTTTGTCCGCAGAATCGGATATAAGATGTATCGGTGTACCGGGAACGATAGACAATGATATTAATGGGACGGATTACTGCATAGGTTCTATTACCGCTGTCGGGGTAGCGCTTGATGCGATTGATAAGATACGTGATACCGTTACAAGCCTTGAAAGAATATTCGTAGTTGAGGTAATGGGTAGGGAATGCGGCTATATAGCAATGAGGGTAGCGCTTGCCGGAGGAGCGGAAGAGGTCCTGTTGCCTGAGATAAAGCCTGATTTTAAGAAAATATGTCAGGAAATAAAAGCTGCTCGTAAAAAAGGCAAGGTTAGCTGGATATTGGTAGTAGCTGAAGGTGCTGGCCACGGGCACAAGGTAGCCCACAATATTGAAAAGATGACAGGTTACGAAACACGGGTAATAGTGCTAGGGCATATTCAGCGTGGGGGCTCGCCTAATGCTATAGACAGGATACTCGCTTCCCGATTAGGCTCATCAGCGGTTACATCGCTGATAGAGGGTGAGTCAGATAAGATGGTAGGCATTATAGCGAACAAGGTAATATTAACCGGTTTTGCAGAGGCATGTAAAAAGAAGCAAGAGGCTGATCAGAATCTCTATAGCCTTCTTAAGGTATTGGAGGCTTAAAAGCAGCATATTTTATAAAAAACGGCCAATGTTTTTTTAATTGGCCGTTGAACTATTTATAGCAAAAAAGGAAAATTTTTATATGCTAGAACGAATGACTATACTTGTGTTGCAGCTCGGTGTCATAGTATTTGCGGCACGCGCAGGTGGAATACTATTTGAGAGGATGCGTATGCCCGCTATCATAGGTGAGATATCAGCGGGCATAATTATAGGGCCTTACCTTCTTGGTGGTATCTCAATACCTACGTTAGGTCACTGCATGTTTCCCATATATGGTAATTTCCCAATTTCGTCTGAATTATACGGTTTTACTACTGTAGCTTCTATTATCCTCCTATTCCTTGTGGGCCTTGAAACAGATATTGAGATGTTCGCGAAATATTCAGTAGCAGGATCTGTTGTTGGTGTTGGCGGCGTATTAGTATCTTTTCTTTTGGGGGACGCTGTCGCTGTTTTGTTCTCAAAGTACCTGTTTGGGATTCAGTTGGGATTTTCACATCCAATATGCCTCTTTCTGGGCGTTATATCTACAGCTACATCCGTCGGAATAACAGCGCGCATATTATCGGAACAGAGAAAACTGCAGTCTCCCGAAGGAGTGACAATAATATCCGGCGCGGTTATTGACGACATATTAGGCGTTATAGCTTTAGCTATCGTTATAGGCGTTGCTAAGAGTGGGCACATAGAATGGTCAAAAGTTTTGCTTATAGGTGGAAAATCTATAATTATATGGCTGGCCTTTACCTCGGCGGGCTTGTTTTTCGCTAGAGATATAAGTAATTTTTTAAAAAGATTCAAAGACACAACGACAATAACTATCATGGCTCTTGGATTAGCGCTTATAATAGCGGGCATATTTGAGAAGGCCGGACTAGCCATGATTATAGGCGCTTATGTTACGGGGCTTTCTTTATCAAGAACGGATTTGGATTATGTGATACAGGAAAAGCTTTCTTCCCTGCATAAGTTTTTCGTACCGATATTCTTTTGTGTTATGGGTATGATGGTTGATCTCTCTACTTTAATGTCGCGCAATATTTTTATTTTTGGTGTTATTTACACAATAGCCAGTATTCTTTCCAAGGTTATCGGATGCGGCTTTCCAGCCTTATTCTTGAATTTTAATTTAAGGGGCGCTTTGCGCATAGGCCTTGGCATGACTCCAAGAGGAGAAGTAGCGCTTCTTATGGCAGGTATTGGGTTATCAGCAGGTATGCTGAATCAGGAAACACTGGGCGTTGTAGTGATGATGACGATGATAACTACTCTTATTACACCTGTTATGCTTACTTCTTTGCTGAAATCAGATGCATCTACTATTAAAAAATCAAAGCCTAAGAAACAGGTAAGCAAGATTATAGTATTTGATATGCCTACTTCCGATACATCAGAACTGGTTTTGAGCAAGATTGTGTTAGCGCTTCATAACGAAGGCTTTTATGTACACAGGCTCGACACAGGGGCTAGGAGCTCAAAATTGTACCAGATAAGAAAGGATAGCGTGTCAATCGGCATGCGCACTACTGATGAGTTTATAGAGTTTGATTGCAAAGCTGAGGATGTTATTTTTGTAAATACCCTTGTTTATGAAGTTCTCTGCGATTTGGAAAATACCATGAGACAGCTCCAGACGCTTACAGACCGTTCTTCTATAGGTAAAAAGATTTTTGGTAAACCGGATGATAGGTCAAAGAGGAAAAGAGATATCGCTAAAAGGATAAATTCAAATGCGGTTGAGGCCAGGCTTAAAGGGGTATCAAAACAGGAAATAATAGAGGAGATGGTCGATCTTGTTATACGGTCCGGGCAGCTTGAATATGGTAAAAAGGAGAAAGTCCTTAAAAGCATCTTAGAGCGAGAAAAGACCATGTCAACAGGTATGCAATATGGGATAGCGATTCCTCACGCAAAAACTAACGCGGTAAAAGAAGTCGTATGTGCTATAGGAATAAAAAGACAGGGCGTCGATTTTCAGTCTTTAGATGGTGAGCCCTCTAAAATTTTTGCAATGATACTCTCCCCAAGAGGTGTGGCTGGCCCACATATAAGATTTATGGCAGATATCAGTCAATTGTTCATGGATGTCGGATGTAGAAAAAGACTGGTTGAAGCAGAAGATAATCAACAGCTTTACAGCATACTTATTGAGCCGACCGTTTAAGAAGTACAAGAGCTATTATAAAGAATACTATATTAGAAAGATGTGCGGCAACAATAGGTGGCAACAGGCCACCTTTTCCCATAGCAAGTACAAAATATATTGAGCCGTAATATAACAGGCCAATTGTAATGCTTACACCTATTCCCGCCATTGCGCCACCCCTGCTTGTAGTCAAAGCGAACGGTATCCCAATAAGCATTATTATGATAGAGACGAGAGGAAGAGCGCTCTTGAAGTAGAGATCGGTCTTTAAACTATTTAACATCTTGGGGTTCTGGCCCGAAAGCCTTTTAATATAGCTTTTTAATTCTCTATAGCTCATATAACCTGTCTGTAGTTCGTATTTTAAGAGATCCTTAGGTGTTTCAAGAAATTTTAGGGCTTTTTTCTTAAATACCAGTGGGTTGCCTATTGTTTCTTCCGATCTGTTGAACCTGTAAATTATGCAGTCATAAAAAACCCATCTTCCATTTTCCCAGGTAGCACTTGAAGAGAGTATCTTTCTGCGAAGCCTATGCTGATTGTCACGTTCGATTATAATTATCCCGGTTAATTTATTTTCTGTGGGGTTAAAATCCTGAGCGTATATAAGATGATTGTTTTTTCCGTATACTGCCAAGTCCTTTACGATTTTAAGTTGAGCGTTTGTGTCATAGGTCTTTTCCATGTATTCAGATTTTATCCTATCTGCGGTTAGAATACCTTTTGGTACAGCATTTTCATTAACGATGAAACTTATAAGGCTTAGCATTATCGCGACAGCAAAAACCGGAATAAGCAGTTGGCTTATGCTTATGCCGCATGCCTTTGCAGCGGTAAGTTCATTATTTTTGTTGAGAGTGCTGAGCATGTAGACTACAGAAAGCAGGGCTGCAATAGGAACTGTCTGGACAAAGATAAGAGGCGTAAAAGAACTGTAATATTGAAAAAGTATGCCGATAGGGACCTTGTTTCGTAATATCTCATCTAAATGTCCAAATATATCCATAATGACGTAAAGAAGCATAAACAGAAAAAGGCAATATGCCAGCGGCAGCAAGAATTTTTTTAAAAGATAACGGTCAAGTATTTTCACCCTGCTAAATTCTCCTTAGTACTTATCCTGTCAATTTTGATTTAACAGGGCTCATTGCTCTATCACAGTGAATGTCAGTATAGCGCCAACGAATAGATATATTATGTTGGCAATCCAAACTCCTACTATAGGTGGCAATATATTTCGCAAAGCCAGTGCCATACCACCAAAGAGTAGAAGGTAATAGACTAGTAGAATCATGAGGCTTATTGCGAAGCCTATCGATTTTTCACGTTTTTTTGTATTTATAGCCAGAGGTAAAGCTACAAGGACAAAGACGAAGCTTGAAAATGCCATGGCAATTTTTCTATGGATTTCTGTAAGCATTTCACGCGTCTCCTTTTTTACGTGATCTGATATGATCCCTGTAGCTTTTAAGCTAGCTATTTCGTCTTTGAGCTCCCTGATATTCATATCTTTGAATTTTTTCCTGAATTTGCCCTTAGAGAGGCTTTTTTCTAAATCCAGAGTCATGCTATATGTTTTAAAACTTAGTTTATAAAATGTGCTAGGGTCATCAGGCTTCGGCTCATCCGCTGTACCATCTGTTAGTTTTAATGTTATTGTATTTCCATTAGGATGTGTTATAAAATTGCCGCTTTTAGCTATAATGGTCCGCGTAGGACCTTTTTCCCCAAGCTGATATATTAGTACGCCTTTAAGTGTATTGCCATCAATGCTATTTATGCGCACGATGTAGCCTTTAAAGCTTTTGATAAATGTGCCGGGTTCCAGGTACGCCGAGGGATTTTTTAAGGCGGCACCCTTTACAAGTTTTATAGACGCGAAATGGGAAGCGGGTAA
>Ga0208769_1001027_pt1 | contig 12811 bp, 22 predicted proteins | sample AntAceMetag02UKC_FD_184768 | JGI IMG/M metagenome (GOLD analysis project Ga0208769, IMG submission 184768) | Saline lake microbial communities from Ace Lake, Antarctica- Antarctic Ace Lake Metagenome 02UKC (SPAdes) (version 2) | ecosystem: Environmental > Aquatic > Non-marine Saline and Alkaline...
TTTTCCTGGGATTGGTGATAGGTAAGATACTCTAGGTTCATATTTAGCAAGAACCTTATATGTAATAACATGACCTATTTTAAAAAAATCTAAGAAAATCCATTCTAGTATTTCAACCAAATTTACATCAAAAGCCCAAGCATCATAAAATTGTTTAATATTAGCATCATCTATATCATTTTCAAAACCTTTAGCAGATAAAGTAGCTAACAGATTTACAACTGTGCCAACCAATGGATCAGTATAATAATATCTATCTGCTCTTTTGAATAAATTCTGTGCTGTGTCCTCATATGGATCTTTTTGAGTTAAATCTAATGACGCTCTATCAAGAGCATCTCTAGTAATTGTTGCGGCGGTTTCTCTAAATACATGTGGAATAGCAGCTTTACCTTTATCTAGAAAAGCCAATGTTCGTTTAGTCGGGTTTAAATAGAATGAAGAGGTACCATCCTCATTAACTTCTACCTTTTTCAGACCTACTTCTGGGTATTTTTCCTGTAATATTGCAGTTATTTTATCAACTGAATCTTCTTTCATATAATTCTCCATTTATAATTTAAAACCAATATATTTAATTTCCTCTTCTTCTGTTAAGGGATATTTATTAAATTTCTCACTATTTAAATCCTTTCGTAAAATTTGTAAATTATCCGGATGATCAGAACCGCCTTTTGAAACTGGCTGAATATGATCTACTACATAATTAGCCATTGTTGAAGCTACTTTATAAATAAAATTGTATTTATCTTTTTCTAAATCTGTTAAAAAAATGGTCTGATTCCTTTTGTAGATCCTACGTTTCGCACTACAAGCATTTACTTTATCGGGGTTATTCTTGCGCCATTGTTGCGACATACAATTACGATATTTTTTATTTTCTTCGTGATGTTGTTTACTATATTCAGGATTATCCAATTGCCACTGTTTTTGGTATTTAACAAAATATTCTTTATTATATTCACGATATTGTTTTTGATATTCAGGATTATTTCTACACCACTGTTTCCTATATTCGGGATTATTTTCATGCCATTGTCTTTGGTATTCTCTTTTGTATTCTTTATTGTCTTTATGATATTGTTTATCATATTCTGGATTATCTAATTTCCACAAATACTTTCTATTAGATTGACATTTTTTACAATAAGAATGTCTCCGATTTTTCTTTATATTCTGCCAATTGAAATAATTCTCAACTAAAAACCGGCCACAATCACTACATCTTTTAATTTCCATATATCAGCTCCATATTCCTCTATACTAAAATCGTACCTTCAGTACCAGAAACAGTTCCACCAAATTCTGTAGCATATTCAGCAGTTACTTTAACCTTGACATAATCGCTTCTACCAATTTTATCATCTACTTCTGGCGGGTCTTCACCAGACCAAGTAGTAGCCCATTGATTAGCTCTATATTTACTTTTATCGTCTAAATAACTTGTAGCCATTTATATTCTCCTTTATTAAAATGGAATTGAAAAATTTAATCCAAACGAAGTACCTTCTTCACCCCACGCAAAGGTTGGTCCTATAAAAGCATTATCAATCAAAGGAACCGGTTTTCCAAAATTCCATTGTATAGGTGTAAAAGAAAAAATAACATCACTATCACCCTCATCATCATTACCTATTCCTATACCAAGTGTTACAAATCTCCAATCCATATCTACATTACTTTTTCCATAAGAAGAGATACTTAAATCTAATGAAGGCGCAAAATAATCACCTGTAAAAACACCACTCAAACCTAATCTTGGATTTAAAAAACTAAAACTTTTAGTGTGGAGAGGATTTTTAGCCCATTTAACTTCAGTTAATTTAACTGGGTATAAAATTCCTTTTGTTTCTTTCATTTGATTGTTTTCTACATTAAGTTCAACATATCTATTATATTTACCAGACTTATCTTCTGTTTCAATTATATTAGTGCTAAACTCTAAAGGATAAGTACCTGTCTTCCATAGTTTATTAGGATCAGGCTGATTAGGGTGAAACATTGCCCACGCTATAGGAAATTCATTACCATCAGAAGCTTTCTTATAAATTTTTATAAAGTGATGATCTGTTATTTTACCCTTTAAATAAACATGTGATGAAGACTGATTAAGTTTAACTGTTTGTTCCAACTTAGCTTTTATAATACCAATCTCATCTATTTTTTCATTACGATCTTTTATTACTTGTAATATTTTACTGTTTTGTTCTTCTAGGTCTGCCCTTAATCTTGCTATTTCAGATTGACTTGCTTCGAATGACACACGCCAAGCATTATCTTCTATTTGTATAATTTGTGGTACTGATGTTGTTGGCTTATTAAACATTCCTTTTATATCAGTCCATTTAACAAAAACAAATATTACTAAAGCTATTAAAGCTATAGATTTAGCCAAACCAAAAAAATCCCACTTGTATTTAATTTCTGGGCTCATAATATTTTTTATCTATCGGTATCTAATCTTTTATCAACTGAATCAGTATCCATTCCTCTATCAATAGCATCTTCTCCTGTTGTATCTTTAAGACTTGTTCTTACAATAATTCTACCTAAAGCTAAAGTTACAAAACCACCACCTAAAAAACTTAATCCTAATGTGGGATTTATCCATCTTTCCATTGGTGAACTATTAGGTATAATATTAAACATTCCCCAAACAATAGGGATATATAACAAAGCTAACCATTGGTATTTTACAGAGGCAAAGTTTCTAAAAATTTTTTGAAACCACAAATCCCAGAAAGAACTATTAAACACTGAAATTTTATTGTCCACTATAAATCTGCCTCCCCTTAACTAAAAGATACCTCTATAAGTAAAGAGGTTACATTATTATTTTAACTATTTAATTCTTTTTTTTCAAAATAGCTGCGGACAGATAAGAACTTTGATATGCTGTTTTTGCAACTGACTGATTATTTTTTATATTTAAAGGACTCCAAGAACCATGACCAGCACGTTGTCTGATCATACCACCTGTGTTATGCAAAACAGGAACACCATCATCTTCCATCTCTTTCTCAACCACTCTTACACCATAAGCAGCTAATATTAAAGCTGAGTATAAATCTTTGTTTTGACTTTTTTTAGGTGTATCAAAATGTAACAAACCACTTGATGTTTGGGTTACTATTATACTTAACATTTGAGATTTCAAAACATTAAAGACATCATAACTAATACCGTATCTATCATCTGCAGCTGACATAGGTGGTTCAGGAAAGCGTAGTCTTTTATCTTCAAGTAATGCTAAAGTATCAAAATTAGCATCTGATATCCATGATGGAGAAAAGTTGACCATCTCTAATATATGAGAACCTTTCCTGTGAACTTTATCTTTATCTGTTCTATCTATAATAGGTTCATACCCATCATAACCATCATCTAATAGATCCATTATAGCCTTACCACCACCACCTTGATCCATAAATATTCTTATAACATTATATGTTTTACATAACTGTTGTATAGATTTTGTTAACTGTTGTGTTGTTTTACTCTTTAATTCTAATACATTAACTATTTTATTAATAGCCCCTATTTTAATAATTAACGCACCACAACTTGCACTACCACCCTGATTAGGATCTACACCCACAATATACTTAGCCGCTGGATCTCCACGTAATTCTATACCAAAACCACTATCAATACTACATTCTCCTAATAAAGAAGCTTTAAAAAAACCTTCTGAATCAGATATCATAGCAGCCTCATACTCCATTTTAAATTCAAAACTAGACATAGTACGTTTAGCTTCTTCTATACTATCTACTTCTAAAAATCCTGTGGGCATAAACCAATAAGGAACTTGATAGACTGCATGCATTGAATCTTCACCAAGTTTATCCATCATTTCCCAATGGTCTTTCATACGTCTCCACATATGATTAAATTTAAAAAACCCAGATGATGTCATTACCATTTTGTTAAGAGTTTCATCTTCAAAATCGTCTTCTGTAGCTAGACCAGCATCTATTAATTTCCGTTGTTGCTCTAATCTTCTAACTTTCTCCATGGGCTCCAAAGAAACAGACGCGAATGGTCTAATTACCAAGTCAATAACTTTATCTGGTACTTGTGCTAACTCGTCTATACATATTAAATAAAAACGAGACCCTCTAATTTTAGCTCCATCTACGCCTAGTGGAAGTGCTTCTATATATGAACCGCTACTACCACCTATAGCTTTAAACCTCAGGTAACACGTGTCAGTGCCTCTTGTGGGTTTTTTTTCACATGCCTGTCTGATTATAGCTGATTTACTGTATAATTTTTCTACTTCGGAAAACATCATTTTGGACTGACGAAAGGTGGGTGCTATTAATCCAACCCTATAACCTGGATATAATAGACAATGTAAAACAGCGAGTAGACCCTGTAAGTAGGTCTTCCCACATCCTCTTCCCATAACACCTATTATATAGTTTTTAAACCACATGTCCTCAAAAACCACTCTTTGAATTGGTGCTAAGTCTGCCCTGCAAAGGTCTAATGCTGCAATACATGGGTTTTGACGATAATATTCTATGAGTTCTGTACCCTGGTGCATAACAATTTTCATATTTTTATTTACAGCCATTATAGAACCTCATTATCGTCTTTTGTTTTTATATCTATATCATTTTTATTTCCTTCAAACTTATTATATTCAATTAAAGCTTCTTTCTCTTCCTGCTTATTAAGCTTAACTCTATCAGAAAATTTTTGTTTTTTCTGTTGATCGTAAGCCACCGCAAGATCAACAATTGAAAAACCTTTATGCTCGTGTGGATTTATTCTATCTTTTCTACGGCTTGATAAATTATCTTTTATTTTTTCAGTTTGTTTTCTTAATTTTTCTATCGCGTTTGATACATCTAACTGTTTAGCTGCATCACCCTTACTAGATTTGAGTAATCTTATTTCTAAAACTTTGTTTGTAGCCAAACTCATTACATCATCCATGTCACTGGATGTAAGATCATCTTTATCAAAATCATTTAGATATATATCTACTAATGAATAATAAATCTTTTTTTCAGTTTCATCAAATATATCATCTATCGGGATTACTTCTTTTAACATTTCTTGTGGTTTTGGAGGGTTCTTAGGTCTTCCCATCTTTTTACTTTTTTTCAACAAACTCACCTCCAAATTAATTTATATCATCATATGCCTCATCCATATCTAAATTGTTAATTTTACAAAATTCCTTAAACAAAACTAGTACTTCAGGTGTTAAATTATGACTGAAATACTCTATATTATTACCACAAGTCATCTCTGTTCTGCCCTTGCTGAACATTGATTTTCTTGTTAAAACATCATCTAAATTATCTAACTCAAATCGTACAGATTGAACCCATCCACAAGTAATATCATCATCAGCTCTACAATATCTATTTTCTATATCTTCAGAAAGGGGATTTAATTTTCTAAAATAAATTATTAAAGATCTAGAAATTTTATCTTTAGTTTCCTGTGTGTGTCTTTGTCCTTCTTTAGCTTCACTTATAGCTTTCTTACTTTTCTCACTTAATCTGTAACCCAAAGGACGACCCCTTGGTCTATTCGTGATTTCCTGTCCATTTTCATTATTAACTTCCACGCAATTTATACCTCCTTTACATTTGTATAAGACTTACAATTATTACAAATAATGCCTACAGTATTTACAGATACATGTACTATATTACCACAATTAGCACATTTCATATACCGTTTGCGCCCAGAATGTTTCGGTTTAGAAAACTCAAAAGGTAAATTTTTATGTTGATCTATATAATTACTTTCCCTATGAATTCGTTCATTAAGTTTTCCAACACCCTCCTCTGGCTCATAACGTCTTTTAGTTGTACCAGGAGAAAGCTCCCCTATCCCTAAATCACTTTCTATTTTAAACTCAGCCATATATTATCTCCTATAATTTACTTCAACACATCTTTTTGAAGCGACATAGTCTGAAATATAAACACATAATTCCTCAAAAGTAAATTCAGATAAGGGCTTGCGCCAATTTCCAGATGACCACAAACCGTAATGATATCCTACCATATTTCTTATCAAATTAAAAGACTCATCACTCAAAAGCATAGTGTCTCTTTGAACTTCTTCTACTAATTTGGCTGCTAAATCAGGATGGTTCTTTGTGGTATGTCCACTTTTAGTTAAACCCTGTTTTCTTAAATCATGTATTATACATGCACTTAATATTTCATCTCTATTTTGTTCACAATCAAGTCCCCTACACAATTCATATGCTAAAGTAAAAACCTTCTTTGTATGTAATATAGTTCCGTCAGGTCCAAGTTCACTAACTGGATGATATTTTCCAGTTGATGACGCAGGACAGTCGGTAAATAGATACTCCGGTGCAGCAAGCACACATAGTCTCGTAAACTCTCTTATATCATCATCAAATATCAATTTTAGTTCTTCTTCAAAAACTTTTCCCTTCTCTTCAAGTGTTATCATATAGTTTTCCTTTCCTTATATTCTTAATCCCTGATATTTTATTTGTTCCCCTTCTGTTAGAGGCCACTTATCATATTTTTCTCTATTTAATTTTTTTGTTAAAATCTGTAAATTATCTGGATAGTGTGATCCACCTTTTGAAATTGGTTGAATATGATCAACTACAAAGTACTTTCCAAGATAATGACTGAATTTATAAAGAATTAAAATTCTTTTCTTTTCAATTTCTGTTAAAAAAACCGTTTGGTTTAATTTTAGTGTCTTACGTTTAGCTTCAGCGGCATTTCTTTTGCCACGATTATCCTTACGATACTGTTTATGGTATTTACTATAATGTTCTTTATTATCTTGATAATATTGTTTTTTGTGTTCTTTGTTATTTTTATACCATTGTTTATTGTAGTTATTGTGATGCTCTTTATTATCTTGACAATATTGTTTAAAATATTCAGGATTATCTTTATAATATTGTTTGCTATATTTAACAAAATATTCTTTGTTATTATCACGATATTGTTTATTATACTCAGGATTATCTAATCGCCATAAATAGGCTATATTTCTACCACATCTTTTACAGTGTGAATGTAACAAACACTTCTTCTTATCTTTCCAATAAAAACAATCTTCACTTAAAAATCTACCACAATTAGAACATCTTTTTATTGTTTTTGATTTCACCATCTCCTTTTCCTTTTAATAACATATTTAATATAACATCTGGAGCCTGTTCATTACCATCAACTATATGATAATCTATTTTATTATCACTTAAAAACTGTCTAATTTTTATAGATAATTTATCAGATTCCTCTTCCGTTTGTACTCTACCATAATCTTTATACTCTTTAACTCTATTTATAACAATATTAATATTATCAAAAGAATAATGTAATTCATTCAATAATAAATCATAACTACTAAAATAATTATTTGGTTTATAAATAGTACCTAATAACAATGGAGAATCGGTTATCACATAATCAACTTGATTTCGCAATCTTTCCATTCTACTATATTGTTTAACTGTTACATATATTTGATTATTAGCCAACTCGCTAAATCTACCAGCATAAACCAAATCTTTAGCAAACTCTGTAACTAACTCGGCTTTTTCTATATCCCCACACAATTTTATTTTAAAAAATAAACCCGCGGCTATAGTAGACTTTCCTGCGCCCGGTGATCCAAATAAATTAATAACCCTCATATTTATTCCTTTTCCTTATCTTCTTATCATATTACTATGCTCGTGATTTTCTAAACATCTAATACCAATAGCTGCTACTTTCCTTATTCTATCCAACGCTAACCTTTCACCCATCACTCCAACATATGAATTCATGGCTCTATTAATATAATCATGTAGTAATAATAGTTCTTCTGAAACTGATGACACTGGTCTATGTTTCCATTTATCTTCCTGATAATTTCTTTCATTGTCTATGATTTTATAAACATTTTGCCTATCCATAAAATAAATCCTTTCCTTAATATGGTTTTAATGTTAAACTATCACTCTTTAAATTTATTCTCTCTACACGAGTAGATTGATGATTCGGATTATATCCTGGCTGTTTTATATTCCCACCTCTATAATTACGAGGATAATTTTCGTAATTAATAAATCTAACTTTCTTATCTTCAATACCGGCTATAGTATATCTTGTTTTAAGTCTAATCCATTTAGGCTCACTAAATTCTTCTAAACTAATCGGCATTAGATTCACTCCTTTTTTTAATATAAGTAAGTTCATAATTACCATTTAGAAAATTACTTACTTGTTTTAAATTACTTACCCATCTATCCACATCTTCTTTTTTTCCAGATACTTTTACTCTAAACAAAACACACTTTTCACCTAATCCATTAAGATATTCTTTATTGTATAAATCTTTTAAATCAACATCTACCAGAAATTCTGGTCTAGAAAGTATTTTAACCCAATCCAAAAAAATATCTTTCTCATCTAATACAACACTAAACTCATGGGTTATTTTATTAGTTGTTCTTAATTTATCAAATATTTTACCCTTTTCATTAAAATAAAATTTAAACATTATCACCTTCTCCTTTTCTATCAGTAGATAACTCTAAACTTTTACAAATATCTACACACGATCTGTATATGTGTTTCCAACGACTATCATTTCTATCATACATACTATCTGCTTGGTCTTCACAATGACGTCGGCATAATCCTGCTGTTTCTTATTCATCCTCCAAGTCAGAATCTTCTTTAGTTTTCTTTTTTCCCTTTTTATCTTTCTTGTCTTTGCCCTTCTTATCTTTGCCCTTCTTATCTTTGTCTTTATCATCCTTTTTATCCTTGATCCACGGAGGCATAGCAGATTCTTCTCTACTTAAAAACTCCACATAAGCTTTTTCGTCTAAGACGGTGTTTGGTTTAATCTCACTAGCTTGCATAAAACCCATAAGATCCATTGCAAATCCCGGCACACCATCACCTTCCCATTCATAACTAATACTCATGTATTCTTTATCCCCGCGCTTTACAACAACGCGAGCTGAATTATAACCATCTTTTGATTTAGAAATGTTAGTATACATAACCTCGTCTTTATTAATACTAATACTTAATCCTTTATTTTTTGCTGCCATCTTTGATCTCCTTCCTCTCTAATTTATTAAAAATCTTTTCACTATCAATTAAAAATTTAACAACATCTTTCATACTATTTTTTAAATCATCTAATGTTCCATTATTTAAAACTTTAAAATCTACTCTGTGTCCTTTATCCAGAGCAATCTCAGATATATGTTGTTCATTATGGACACTATCTTTGTTTTCACGCTCAACTCTAATATGATAACCACTTCTGTCAACCACAGCGTCTACCTCATTAATGTGTCTAGCGTCAGTAATTATTACATTCTTATATTCCTTTTCCTCAATAACCCTAAAAAGATATTTAACCCAAAAATCATAATCTATCGTTCTAAAAAATTGACCGTAAGCTTGCATAATTTCTCTTGGGGTCCAGTACCGTCCCTCTTCAAGAACCTCTAAACCTTTACCATCATCTCTATTACCAGCACAAAAAGGTAGAATTGGTCTGGCTTTAGGATATCTTTTATCTGGAATCTCTTTCTCATCACCCCAAAGCTGCTCATAAGATAAATCAAAATCTTTTTGAACCCTCAATTTAAGTTCATGAGCATAAGCCATTAATACGTAAGCTTGACCTGTGGTTTGTTTTTGTAATTCTTCAGCTAACATTTTAGCAAACGTATCTTTTCCTGACCTCGCTTTTCCAGATATACCGATTATCATATCTCCCTCCTTTAAACCGTTAGTTTTATCTTTTCCTCACGTGCATCTATAGGATCTTTAACTGCTTTATACGTCTTATTGTAAACATCCTGTAGATGGTCTCTATGTTGTTGTTTTCTTTGTTCCATTACAGCAGTTCTTCTTTCTAATGGATCTTTTATAATCTTTGGATCTTTAGCCATTATGTTTCACCCCCTATCTAACTTTAAACTTCTTAATGCTTTTTGATAATTCAGTTTCAGATCTTTTTAGTTTTCTAATAGCATTTTTAAGTTCTTGTTCTTCTTTATTCAGTTTAGGAAGTTCCTGTGTTCTTTCAATCTCTATAAACCTAACAACATATTCTTTACATTCTTTATCTCTACATTTACGACTATCATGATTACAGATACACTCAATGTCCATTCCATTAAATTTAAATTTAACCCATAATTTTTTGATCATACCCATACCTTTTGAATATAATTGTATTATACCAAGATTCATGCCAATCTCTGTTAAAATTAGCACGTGAATTACATGATCTACATAAAGTTATTAAATTACTTGGATTACAATTTTTCTTATTGTAATTTATATGATGAATCGTTAAATCATTTGGATTCTTTGAATGACAAATAGGATTTAAACATCTATTTCCATCTCTTTCTTTTATGAAATCCTTGAATTCTTTTGAAGACCATTCAAAACAATACGGTTCACAAGAAATACCACCTTTCCATGCTGGGTTTCCTGGACCAGATTGTTTGATACATTTACACATGAAACATCTAACGCCAGCTGCCCAATTATTCCATGTTACAGTCCCTTTGTGGCCTTTACAACAAATATATTTTAATTTTGTATGGTTGTTTTTATAACTCTTAGAGAACAATTTATATCCTTCTTTTTCGAGCTCATATTTAATAAACTCTATTGTTGGGCTGATATTACCATAACAATATGGACATCTATATCCCTGCTGCCAATTTAACCATCTTATATTGTGTTTATGCCCATTAGGACAAATATATTCTAATTTTTGTCTACAATTTATATACTCCTTAGTTAAAAGAATATATCTTTCTTTTTTAAATTCTTTTTTAACAAATTCTATTGTTAACTTTATTCCACTAGTCAACTTCAGTGCTCCATTCACTAATTCTAATAGCCTTATAAACCATTAAATATTCTTCTATTAACTTAGATCTCTGTGTTATTAAATTAAAAACATCCAAAGATTTTTTATTGGCTGATATTAAATCACTAAGAATACTTATCTTATTATCAAGATTATTTCTTAATTCAATTGCTGTATCTAAAGATATTTTACTGGTACCTACTTCAACCTCTATTTTACTATTGGCTTTTTTTATAAGTATTCTATATTTCTGGTCTTGATCTTCTAATTCATACAATTTTTTTAATGTTTCATTTGTATCAGAAGATCCATCATTGTTAAGTAAGTAAAACTTTAATTCAGCTATCTGTAGTTTAACATAACTCTTTCTCATTAATAATTCAGCTAAAAACATTTTTAACTCCTAATTTGTATGTGACTGTCCATTCTATTTTTTAACTCAATGCTGTGGAACAATTACCACAAAATTTCATTGAAGATTTCCATCTTCTACCACATGTCTGGCATTGAATTTTTGTTTTAACTGTAACAGGTTTTTTAACTTTAATAACTTTATTTGTCTTTTTAACCTCACCAATTAATTTAATAATTATTACTGATGAGTTGTTTTCAAGGGTACCAACACATCCATATTGGAATTGTTGATTAACCTTTGAGCCCTTCACAGTGATGCCCTCGTCTGACAGTGGCTTGGACACTGTATTTGACATAGAATACACCACATCAGAGTTGCCTTTTGTTAACTCCGATGTTTGAGATACATAATTAAATTGATGGCTCCCAAAAGTAGGACCTGTAAAAGTGGTCTGTACACCACTTGTATGCCTTATATTATTAAAATCATATGGAAAACTATTGTATACAATCCATGGTTGTACTTGTTCTTGTTTTTGCTCATACCAGAACTCCACTCTAACTAAACCATCATCTAATCTATCACCTCTAAACTCAGAAATTTCCTTAGTCTTCTTAATAAATCTAAATCTATTTTTAGCATTCATACCCTTAAGAAAACCTTTTAACTCCCTAGTAGAATTAGCAGGAACTATATATTGATGACCAGACATAACATCTTCTCCGTCAATTTCAATATTAGCAACCGCTGCTCTAGAGTCTTTGTTTTTTAACAAAATAGAATATTCAGAACCAAATGGAAACTTTACACATCCATTTAATTCTCTCATTATCTTACCTTTGTGTTTTATTACTGCTATAAAATTATCTTTATACACCATTATTAACCCTCCTTTTTTCAGGCTGCGGACTAAAGCCTCATTTTATTTTAAAGTCCGTTGGATAAAATAGACAGTCACATCTATTTAATTATTCCTCTATTTTAACTTGTTTGGCCTGTAAACCCTTTTCTTCTTCTTCAAGAACAAAAGACACTTTTTGTCCAGCTTTTAATGTTTTAAATCCATCCATCTCAATACTGGTAAAATGTACAAAATACTCTTCTTCGGCATCTTCTCTAATCAAAAAACCAAAACCTCTTTCATTACTAACATTTATATTCACATGGAATCGTTATTTCCACACCGTTCTCTTATGAACTGCTTATAGTTTCCTATAAGATTAGACTATATCAAAATCCTTTTTCAAGGACCCTTCCCATTTCGGCTTCACTTGAAGCCTACGGCTTTCGCCTAGTCGTTGAACGTCCCTCTTTCAAGGTTTCGCTGCTGATTGCCCTCAGCATTATCTGTTAGGGTGTTCCAGCAATTAAAGAAGTTTCGACATGGTATTACCACCATGAAGGGCTTATTATAAACCAGTGGCACATGACGGTGTGTCTGCGTACACCAAAAGTTTGATCTTCTCACTCATAATTTTAAATCTCCTTTAATTAATATTTATAATCATATCTTCTTGTCATTATAGCTCGATACCAATCTGTATGCCATTTACGATCTTTATTTGCGCGCGAATTGCATGAAGT
>Ga0208769_1001031_pt1 | contig 12778 bp, 26 predicted proteins | sample AntAceMetag02UKC_FD_184768 | JGI IMG/M metagenome (GOLD analysis project Ga0208769, IMG submission 184768) | Saline lake microbial communities from Ace Lake, Antarctica- Antarctic Ace Lake Metagenome 02UKC (SPAdes) (version 2) | ecosystem: Environmental > Aquatic > Non-marine Saline and Alkaline...
AAGAGTTCTTTTTCTTTTTCTTTTATTTGATCGTTTAATTTTTTCATATTTCTATCCTCTTTGTTTTATTTGTTTCCTTATCATAACATATGACATAATCATCTCCAAACACTTGTCTAGAAACACTTAATATATCTAAACCTAACTCATCACAAATAGTATCAGTTTTATTAACTCTATCATCAGCTATTTGTTTACAAACAAATACCATCATTACAAAACTACCTACAATAACAAGAATAGCAAGAATTGTTGTGATATGGCTATATAATGTTTCTTTATTCATCGTCAACCTCACTAACATTATACATTTTCAACCAACCATAAAATGCAAGGAATGTCATAAATCCCCATGCTAATACTTCTGGAAAAGTTTTTAATGTGGTTATATAAATTGCATATATTAAATATAATCCTGTTAAAAACATGCCAAATATATTTAATACTTTTTTCATTCCATAACCTCCACTTCCCTAATCTCCCAAGTCCCTTCAATCCTTGTGACATATCTAATTATCATCCCAATTCCCCCAAAAAATCTTCAGCCCATTTCTCATTTATATTTTCTTGCTCAATGGAAGAAGCAACAGTCTCTTTTTCTCTATCAATAATATTCCCCATTGTATTATTGTAGATTCTTTGTGTATTTTCTAAGTCTTTAATTTCTCCTATTCTCATTTGTAAAAGTTGATTTATGTGTGCACCTTTCATTCTTGTGCCTCTGCGATTTTTTCTACAATATCAAAAACTTTATTTATAGTTTCATCAGCAGTTTTATATCCAAGTTTATATTTTGCTCTTTGAATTCTTCGTGCTGTTTTTTCTTCAACCTTGATTGTTCTTTTCATGTTTGAGTATACAAAGTGTTCTTTATATACCTACCGATATAACTATTTAGTGATAAAGTTCTCATTATTCTTGAAGACTTTTCTTAGTAAAGACATATCTAAATCTTGGAATATATTAAAACAACTAGAACAAAAAGGATAATATTTATTCCTAAAAACTTCAATTCTTAACTTACCAAGACATTTTTTTCCGCAATAAGAACATAACTCATTCATTAATATTTGTTTAGGTGTTACCATTTATTAATTAGTTTATAATATCTACCATCCTCCACATTGTTCTCCAGATAAAATTCTTTTAAATATCATAAGTGGAAATATCATTATTCCTATTATTATTAATATTGGAGATATTATCCATATTATTATTTTATTTCTTTGTTCTTTATTTATCACAATACAACTCAATTCTTTTATTTAATTCTTTTAGTTCTTCTTTTATCTGAGCATATTTTGTTTTTGTTAGAGCATTTCTTTTCATTAATAAAAACAATTTTCCACGCTCTATCCATCTTTGGAAGTTTTCTGCTGCTGATGACTGTCTACTATATCCAGATTCAGTTGCAAGTCTATGACGTTCTTTATTAACATCTTTTAGATTATTAACCTTAAGTGATTTTATTTGATATGTTGAAAGATCATCATTAATAATCATATTGACTATTTCATCTTGATAGGTTATAGATTTTGACTGTAAAGCCATTGCAACTTTAAATACAGATATCTTATCTGCTCTTATTAATTTCCATGTTTTACTATTGGCTTTGTCTAGTGATAGACATCTCAAAGTAGTAGTCATTGGTAATTCCATATCATAAGCTAATCTTTGTCTAGTAAAACTTTTCCCCCATATCTTTTTACCTAATTCATAAGCCACAGAGAGTATCTTATACTTTGCCAATGTTTCGTTAGATCTTATGATATCTAACTGTTCTTTCGATTTGAAGTATTTCTTTTTGAGAGCATCTTTTGAACCTGGATTTTTTCTACAATTATCACATATCTTTTGGAATTTTCCTGTAGGTCTAAAAATAACTCCACACTTATCACATGGTCTCCTGAATCGTTTTTGTGGTTTTGTCATAAATCACTCCTCTGGCGATTCTACTGTGTAAGAATCGTCTTTTATTTGTTTTAATGCACTATCTAACCACTTTTGATAGATTGGGCAGTCTAAGGGGTTGTTGAATACACAATCACCTGCTTCTTTATGTGTACATCTCTTAGTGTGTGGATATCTATATGGACATTTTATCTTTGTTCTTTTAACCATTTTTAATTTGACTCCTTAAATGTTGGTGACATTGGATTATCTCTGTTATATACTTAAAACAATCTTTTAGAAGTTTTCCATTGATATACTTAGTCTTGTTATTAAAAACTGGTTTTAATTTTAATTTCAGTTCTTTATAACTTCTGTCCATAGAGATTAGGATGTCTTTGTTAAATTGGTTTATTTGTTCTTCTTTCATGTTAATTTATATTTTACTCCTTTTTCTAACCAATCCCTTTTGATTATCTTTTTCTTAACTAAAACTTCTATTAACATTTCACGTGGTAATTGTTTTAATGATGCTCTAGCCATGTTCTTTATTGTTTGTTTGTATAGTTTTTCGCTATCTCTGGATTGTTTTAGTTGTTGAGTTAGGAGGTTTTCTGTGGCGTTCATTGTTTAGATACCTCTTTTTTTGGTGAAATCATGGATTGTGCGAACCTTTTATGCGATTTAGAACAGGTAGAACAACTAGAACATGCAACCCCCACTAACTTTTCACGTATAGGGTTAACAGACATTACCTGTTCTACCTGTTCTACCTGTTCTATTTTAAAAATCACTCGAAAACCTCACTATTTTTCCACTTTATTCCAACCCAACCTCTACCTTTTTTATTTATATCCCATGGGAGATATTTCAATTTCTGGTCTATATTTAATTGTTTCATTTTACTACCAATAGAAACATCAGAAATTTCTCTAAATCTATTCTGTCTACACCATTCATTCAATTTTTTAGAAAAATCATTCTTCCATATTACCCCATCAAAATCTTCTTCAGTAAATTCTCTCATAAATTTTCCCAAAGGATTACTTTTATCTTCATAATTTTTAGTCCTTTCTTCAATATTTCCTTCATTTGTAAATTCTCTTTTATCAATTAAATCTTTCAATATCATAGAACATTTAACTGCAAGGGCATTATATTCTTCATCTGGTATATCTTCTAATATATCTTTTTTCTCTGAAAATTGGTTAGGGAAATCTATAATCATCCATCTTCTATAAAATCCAATAGTTTTATCTGTAGTTGTAGGTAGATTATTTGTTGCTATTAATATCTTTGCATAATTAATATCTTCAAAGGGATTTTTTCTTTTATACTCAAATCCTATTAAGTCACCACCACTTAATTTTTTTAACGTTGAAGTTTTACTCATTTCATTAAAGTTAGTTTCACCCATCTGACATACTAATTTTTTATGAAGTCTTGAAACTTCAAATCTACTTTGTAATAACGTATCTAATTCTGTTGAACAACAATTACCTCCACCAATAAATTTTCTTAATAAGTTTAAGAAACAACTTTTACCATTCATTCCTCCTCCAATAAAACAAAATATCCTATGTATAGGATAATCTGGCAATAAACAGTATGCTAATATTTCATATAGAGTTTGTACATTATTCTTACCTACCCATTCTTCAAATATTTTATCCATTATAGGAGTTTCATAAAAACCTTCTTCATCTAAATCCCATGGTATAGGATTTGTAACAAATAAATATGGTGTTGCCCTAGATTGTTCACCAGTTTTTATATTAACTAATGTATTATTAAATTGAACAATATGTTTTCCTATAGGAGCTGGTGCAGTTAGCCTACTAACTTGTTTTAATGCTTCTAACATTTCATTTTTTTCTTTTGAATTAATTGTGTTTATAGTTGCCTGTTTATCAACAGCATTTAATATATCTGTTTCATCAACTTTTTCCCATTTTGTTTCTGGATGATTCCATAGCCACCATATTTTAGAATTATCATAATAACATGGTTGTATATCTATTATATGTTCTGCTAGTTCTTTTTTATCAAACATATTACCTAATTTTTCATTTAGATTTTCTATTGGGAAATTTTTTTTTGTAAGTTCTTCACCTTCTCTCTTCTTTTTTTTAAAGTAGTCAAATTGTTCTTTTAATCTTGTAAGTTTTCTACCTGATTCTATTGCAAGTGTCTTAAAAAATTCTTCTTGTTCTAATGGTTCTAAATCAAAAGCTTTTTTTAATTTATCCTTCACTTCTTTCACTGTTAATTCTTCTTCCATCATTCCACCACCCCCAAATCCCTCTTAATAAACTCCTCAATCCCATCTTCTAATCCCCAAACAAACCTACACTCCTTCAGATAGACATCCTGAACCTCACCAACATCCCTAGAATAAACCCTAACCATTAAGAACGCACCTCATAATCACTAATATCAAAAATATCACACAAAAACAATTTCCTCTTTTCACCCTTCCATCTCTGATCCTCAAATAAATAAAACAACTCATCAATTAAATCAGAACGAAACCATCCATTAACAAACCCTTTAGGTTCCTTAACTACATGGCATATTAACTTCTCTCTAAAATAAAAACTTGCTTTCTGTTTCAACCTCAATTCATTTCCATTCTCCATTCTATTCTTTTCCTTCCTCCCCAGCTATTATGGGTAGCCTCAAGAGAGGATAAAACCCCCGAAGGGGTTTACATCTCTTCCCCACCGAAGCGGTTCAGAAACAATTATATCTAAACTTCCTACTTTATATATCTACCGTAATTACTACAAAAATGTAACAATTTATTTCTCGAAAACAGTCTCATTCTTAACAGTCTCGTTATCGACTATTTCTTCTTCGATAACTTCTTTCTCAATAATTTCCTCAACAACTTTTAAACAAACAGAGTCACTCCAATTTCCACCTTCACTTCCACATTCATAAGCCTTAACTTTTTCTACATCGAAACTTTTTCTGTCTCCGTATTCAACCATTTTGTTTCCGTTCCAATCTGTAATAGCAGTTATAACTCCAGCTGGACAAACTTTCCTAGCCAACCCGCCATCGTTTTCAAACTCATCATCATAACCATCTCGAGCATCAACAGCGGATACTAAAACATTCATAGGTTTACCATCACACAAGAAGTTAACATATTGTTGACCAACGGCTTCTTTAGATGCCATGACCTGTTTTTCAAAGACTACATCAACATGACTAAACGTATCAATAAGAATAACTTTATCCATTGGAATTGTTGTAGCTGAAACTAATAAGACACTCATTAAAAATAAGAATCCAAATACATATTTTTTATTCATTTTTCCTCCTGTTTGTTTTAGTTATCATTTTATTCTAAATCACTTAGCCTCTCGAAATTTAAACTTGCGGCAACTGGATTATCAAATACTGCATCACCTTCTAATTGTATATTAGTATTGGTCGTTCTCCATTGATAAGTTATTACATCCCCATCTTCAACTACTACCGTTCCGACTATGTCTAATGTATCCATTCCGTCTGATTTGAAACTTTTACTATCTGCTCTTTGAAGACATCTTGCTTCTATCCCATTAACTAAAACTCTTGCATAAAACGAAGCTTCTTGATTTCCTACATCATCATTATATGGATGAATACACCCTTGAACTCTTATTATTCCTTCAAAACCATTAATTGTTATTGAACTATTTGAATCAGTTAAATTATACCAGTTACTTATTGTTTCTTTATCAACTTCTAAATCATAAGTAATATTATACCATGTATCAGCTGAAGCTGCTGTTGCTGTTGCTACTCTATGAAACTGGGCTACTTGATTTTTTGAATAACTATAGTTTGAATATAAATTTCCCGTAAAGTTTCCATTTCCACTTGCATCAATATCAACAGCCCAAATTTTTGTTATTCTATCTGCTAAACTTCCGATTATATTTGCTAAGATTGAACCCCCAACCTCCAAACTATCCCCGACAACCAAATCATCCCCAACCCAAGAATCAACCGTAACATTAGAACTCCCAACTACATTCAACTTATTCTGTGGAGTTGTTGTTCCTATTCCAACGTTGCCTCCACTTTTAATAAGAATAGCAGGAGAAGAACTATCTTTATTTTCTCCAATAAAAAATTCTGAACCGTCTCCTGTAGTATCTGAATCTGTTTTCCCTAACGCCCACTTATCGACTCCAGATTGTTTAAATATTACTGTTGCTCTTCTATTTACTGCTCCACAATCAATTAAAATATCAGCGTTTCTGATAGAATGAAAATTCATTTGAGAGTTAGCATACCCTCCATATACATCTAATAAAGCCGTAGGGTTCGGAACATTTATACCTATGTTTGCTATTCCAGCCGTCCCTGAATTTTCTATTGTTAATCCCGTTATTGGCGTTCCATTTGTTGATGTTCTAAAATATATTCTATCCCCTCCTGCTGTCGAAAGACTATCAAAAAATATATCCCCTACTGATTGATAAATCTCTAAACCTGAAGCCCCAATCCCTAATCTCTTATTAACCTTATCCCAAAACAAAGCAGAAGAAGCACCGAACGAACCAGCGTCGTTAAATTGAATTTCACCTGTCGAACCTGCGGGAGTTGTTTCTGGAGTTCCTATCAACTGCGAACCATTACCTATGAATTGAGCTGCTGTAATATTGTATATACCAACATCTAAATTAGCACTAGCACCAGTATATGGGATGTAGTCTCCACTAATATTTATCCCAGTTAAATTCAAATTTGTTAGTCCAGAACCATCTCCAGCAAAATAATCAGCAGATACATTAGATGAGAATGTCCAGTTACCATTATTTTCATCCATTGTTGCACCCAAGTTTGATCCTAAGTTTCCATAATAAAAGTTCATTGGATTGCTAACCGCATGTAATTCTAGTTCTCCACTATTTCCCATAATATATCCATATGTAGTTGAACCAGCGATATCCATAAATTTAATAAAATAATTACCAAGAATTACTAAGTGATTAGAAATATTTAATTGTCCAGTTATCTTGTCACCAGTAACATCAACATACAAACTATCGGCAAATGTTTCGTTCCAAGAACTATTATCTCCAGCTGCGGCTGTGGCGATTGTAGTAATTGTATTATTCAATAAAGTATCATTAAATAATAAAGTATCTCCACCTGTCGTGTAAAAATATCCATTTGTTGTATCTATTATCCATTTGCTGAATGATGCTGCGGCTTGTGAAATCCATAGAGATGTTCCAGAATCGTATGTTAGAACTTCATCATCTAATGGTGTCGGTGTATTCACATCCTGCATTTGTGAGAGGTTTGTTATGTTGCTAAAAAATGTTGTAATACTTGTGCCTTGGTTTATGTTCGACGAATAGGGTCCACCTGATACGTCTTGGTTTATGTTTGACGAATAGGGTCCAGCTGATACTATAGTTACAGATAAAAATATCATAACCAATAAGTAGTACCACTTCATGTTGTAATTTAAGAATTTTGGGTTTAAAAATTTTGTTATTTAGGTTCGGTGGGTTTAAATAGTTGTTTTCTTTTTATTTTTTTATGGAGGTTTGTGTGGCAGGGAAAGATGTTTTATTGTTTTCATTATTAATAATATTTAATAATAGGTGTTATTAATTCATCATTCATTTAGATAGTCTAAAAAGTCATCATAATTACAATTATGATGACTTAGGTATAGATAAAATTTTACACTGAGATACATGAAAAAGATACAAGGTAATCCAATAATAGAAGAAGTAGATTTAGATGCACCATTAAAACTATATAAAGTTGTAAATAAAAAGAGAACAGATAGGGGATGGCTACTTAATAAGTTTGATGTGTGGCTAACTATTAATGAAAAGAGTATCAATACCACTACTGCATACATAAAAATAATAGATAAATTAATTCCAAAAGACAAGTTTGAATATCCCAACATAACCGCAAGAAATATTCATGATTTTTTAAATGGAAGGTCTGGTATTTATATAAGTGCAACAAAAACATTTCTCAAGTTTGTTTTTTCAGAATTTGGTAGAAGGTTTAGTTTTATTGAGTTCCCAAAAAGAAGTGATACACGTGACAACAATGATGTAAAAACTTTATCAAAAAAAGATATTTATAAATTGATTCCGTCATTGCCAGAGAACCATCAGCTTTTTACAGAAACACTCTATATTTGTGCCCTAAGGATTAATGAAGCATACAGAATAAAAGTTAAGGATTTTAAATGGAGCGAGTGGGATAATAATATAAAAAAATATGGAATATTAGTAATCCCGATAACAAAATCAGGAAGAAAAAGAAAAATATTAATTAACCCTTACTTCATGACAAAAATATATAAATTTTTAATTAATAGGGATGGTAAATTAATATTAGAAAAGCCCCTGTTTGTGTTTAAAAAATACAAGAAATATTTTAAACAAAAAATGAAATTGTCAGAGGAGATGTGCTCTGGAGAGTTTTTGAATTTATCGGAAAAAGGTCTATATTTGTATAGGGAAGAAAACATATTACACAACTTTATTAAAAGAAAAAGAAATAGTTTTGAAAAATTATTTAGAAAAAGATCCATAAAGATACTTGGAGAACCATCACATCCACATGTTTTAAGAGCTAGTAGATTAACACATTTATTGAACTCTGGAATGCCACTAATACAGGTTCGTAACTTTGCGGGGCATAAAAGTATAATTTCGACAGAATTTTATTTAAGTTCTAGTTTAGAAGACTTAAGAACCACAATGGAGGTTAGTAATTTATAATGAAGTATCCTGGAAAAAAATACTGGAAAAATATTATTTCTATGAAAGATTTTAGATTTTTGTTAGTTGACAGAATTGAATACGATTTGTGCAATAACATACTAATCACAGGGGATATTGGGTCAGGAAAGAGTACGTTCTTCATAAAAGTTGCTTCTGGATTTGAGGATATAGAAAAACTAGAAAAGAACTGTAATGATTGCCTAATGAAAGGTCAGGAACCAATAAAGCTTACTGGGTATACTTCTTTTGATATGGATAGGGACGTTGTATATACCATTAAATCACTTCAGAATTCATGTATGGACAATAGAAAGGCAATAATTGGTGCTGATGAAGCTGTAATAACTCTTGCAAAAAGGAATGCTATGACACGTAATAATAAACAACTACACCAGATTATTACAATTGGAAGAAAAAATCATAATAATTTATTTCTACTTCTTCCAAGTATAGAAGATGTTGACACATCTATTTTGCAATATTGTAGTCATTGGATTCATATTGATAGCCGTGGACTTGCAGTTGTTTTTATGCCTAATCCTACCTCTATCTTTGGTAAAAAGCGATGGGATATTGATGCCTGTAGAAAGACATATGAAAAATTAATGGAGAACAATCCAAAAATGGCTCGACCTCCTTATTGGTGTTATTCAAATTTTAGGGGATATATGAAATTCGGTAAATTATCAAAGAGACGAGAGGAAATGTACCTAGAATTGGCTGATAGAAAAAAGCATGAAGAAGCCAAGAAAAATATGGAAAAAAAGCCAAAAAAAAATAAATTAGATGATGAGTCGGAAGGTAAAATAAAGGAAATAACTGAAAAATTAATGAGTGGAGAATTATCGAACTCAATGGAATATTATGAATATTGCACATCTTTGCAATTTAGAAAAGATAAGTTTAACAGGTTAATAAATGATAAATTATTGTTGTTAGGGGCAGGAAAAACTGCATCAAAGTTATTGGCAGAAAATAAAGGAAAGAAAAAATCTAGTAATCCAAATGCTTATGAAATGGTAACTAGGGTAGATTAACCACAATCACCACCCATAATCAATAGCCTTCCCTTTCCTCTTCTTAACCCTCTTAGCTACCTTTTTAACCTTTCTGACACCTTTCTTAACACCCATACGCTTAATCGCCTTAAAACGAGCAATCTCAACCTTCCTCTCTTCTGCTCTTTTTTCTTTGGCTTCTTCCCTCATTTGCTTACCCATTTTTTCAGCGTTCCTAACAAAGTTAGCAGAATTTCTCTTAATAAAACTACCAAAAGATTTACCAGCAGATTTCAAAGTATCTTTAGCCCTTGCAGATTCAGGATGTTCTAATGCAAATATTTCAGCTTTTAATTTTCTTTCTTCAGCAGCTCTTTGTTTTATTGCTGAAAGATTAGCACTACTCATACCAGCCTTTTTTAGCAACATTGCTTTCTTCTTTTTTAGTATTTCTAGTTTACTTGCCATCACTTATTAGCCATCCAAAATACTTTACTTACAATTCTATATGCTTTAACACCAGAAGGAGCTGTAGTGATAGCAAAATATCTCATCCCAACTTTAGTTTTTTTAGACATAAATTTATATTTATCAGAAGTAAAAGATTTCTTTCCTTTCATATCATAAAATTTTAGCTTAGGCATACGAAATCTACGAATTCTAAGTTTATATACTTTACTATTTAACTAATAAAAAAATAAAAATAAAAAGATTTAAATAGTCTTTATGTGTTGATATATCATGAGATTACAAATAAATCCAGACGATAGAACATACAAGATGTTAAAGATAGAAAAAATAAAGCGTGATAAAAATACTCTAGCAGAGACTGCTGAAGAGATTCTTAGTGAGGTTTTAAGATGAATAAATTAAAAACATTTTTTAGATTCTTAGGATTAGTCTTAGGTATATTTGGAGTAATAGCATATAAAGAAATACTTTTTCCATATAATCTATTATGTTGGTTCCCAATTACTTTAGGATATAGTGTTTATTTTGATAGGTGGTTTAAATGATAGCACCAATAGAGTTAGTATATGGTGTTGCATTTTTATTGGTTATGTTAGTATTTCTAGTAGGAATTATAATTGGCATTCATATTGAAAAAAAGCTGAAAGGAGGAAATATAAAAAAACAATGAATAAATTAATGATTACATTTTGTAGTTCTTTCTTCTTAATTGAAGCAATAGGATTAAGTGTATATTTATTAAATATAACTATGGACAATGTTGAGCAAATCTTGCCATGGATAATGATTGGTGCAATAAATCTTGCATTCTTATTCGTATTATTGTCTGGAATGTTTGAAAAAAAATGATAGGATATATAGTATTAGGAGCAGTAATAGTTGTTGCTGGAACTGGGATAAGAATAGTAAGACCAACTCATAGAATGCTTATTGAAACATTGGGAAAGTATTCAACAACAGCAGAACAAGGTTTTAATTGGATTATACCAGTTATACAAAGTGGAAGATATGTTAATATTACAGAGCAAATGGTTGATGTTCCAGAGCAAACTGTTCAAACAGCAGACAAGCTAAATACATTAGTCGATGCAATGGTTTATTATCAAATCAAAGATGTAAAAACTTCTCAATATAATGTAGATAACCACAGAAGACAATTAACTTCTCTAGCAAGAACTACATTAAGGGCAGTTATGGGAAACCTTACATTGACAGAGTGTATTCAAAAGAGAGATGATATCAATAAAAAAGTAGAAAAGGTTCTTGAAAAAGAAACTAATTCATATGGAGTAACTGTTTTAAGGGTTGAAGTTCAAAGAATAGAGCCTCCTAGAGATGTTCAAGAAGCAATGAATGAAGTAGTTAAGGCTGAGCAGAAAAAGATTGCAGCCAAAGATACTGCAACAGCATTAGAAACAGAAGCAGATGGACAACGTAGAGCATCTATTAAGAAAGCTGAAGGGTCAAGACAAGCAATGATTTTAGAAGCTGAAGGTAAAGCTAAAGCGTTTAAGTTAGTTGATGAATCTTTTAAAGGTGGAGCTAAAGAACTTAAAGAATTAGAAGTTACTCAAGCATCTTTACAAAAGAATTCTAAGATTATCTTAACTGAAAAAGGGATTAGTCCACAATTATTGATAGGACAACTACCAACTAATTAAACAAACAAATTTTTTTAGGTATTTTATTTTTCCTTTTTATTTTTTAAGGAACAGGACGAAACAATTCTTATTTAAGGATCAAATTCATAGCCCTAATCACAAAATCATCATTACCCTTAATGGTAAATTCACACATTTCAGAAGCATCTTTCTTTTTAGGTTTAATCATATCAACAATACCAGGCATAAATTCCTTTGCAACTCCTAATATTTTTACAAAATCTATTTCTTCTTTTTCTTCCTTATTGTCTTCCTCTTTACTGTCTTCCTCTTTACAACTTTCTTCTTTACCTTCTGTGGTTTCCTCTTTAGAACTCTTTTTATCTTCCTCTTTGTTGGTGATTTTTTCTTCTGCGATTTTGTTTTTGTTAAAACTCTTTTAATTGGTCTTCTTTTCACGATTCTCTTCTTTATAAGTTTTTTGATTGGTTTCCTTGCTGGTTTTCTTTTTGCTTTCTTTCGCTTAGCAAGTAACCTAGTCTTTCTTTTCGCAACTTGAAGCAATCTTATCTCGCTTGGAACATCACCCACATATTTCTTCTTCTCAATAAATCCAAAAGCCAATATCTTCTTCTTACCTTGCCTAGTTCTGAATCCACGAAGCTTCTTCCTATTCTTAGCAAAATATCCAACCATCTTAGATGGCAATCGAAGGACATCTTTGGAAGAACCTATCGGAACTAAAAATGCAGTACGTATAAGCTCGTTATCAACACGATATGCTAGATATGATAAAGCATCTTTTTTAACCAATGGTTTAGCTGCTAAGTTTACCATTTTTCCTTTCTTTCTTGCCTTTACCATATACACAGACTGTTTCTTTGTTAGCTTTTTTCTTTTGAATCCTTTGGGTAGAAACATAAAAGAAACTTTCGGTTTACTTGTTGGAGTAGTTCTAGGCGTAGTTCTTGGAGTAGTTCTAGGCGTAGTTCTTGGAGTAGTTCTAGGCGTAGTTCTTGGAGTAGTTCTAGGCGTAGTTCTTGGAGTAGTTCTA
>Ga0208769_1001037_pt1 | contig 12741 bp, 29 predicted proteins | sample AntAceMetag02UKC_FD_184768 | JGI IMG/M metagenome (GOLD analysis project Ga0208769, IMG submission 184768) | Saline lake microbial communities from Ace Lake, Antarctica- Antarctic Ace Lake Metagenome 02UKC (SPAdes) (version 2) | ecosystem: Environmental > Aquatic > Non-marine Saline and Alkaline...
ACTGCGATGGCCGGGCCGCTGATATCCGTTCCCGTGAATATTCACCAAAACAGATCAACATGATTGTAGATTATCTCAATGACAAATACCGTAAGGGCTGGAAATATCCAGTAGCACTGTATCATATCGTGAAGTACTCAGGTGGGTCTCACGGTCAACATATCCACATTCAGGTAAAAAGGAATCCCAATGGTCAAATGGCTTAAAGACACTTTCAGCAGCCCCTTCTTCGTCGTCAACGGCAAAAAAAGCTTGACAGGAACAATCGTTGTGTTATCGTGTCTGGTAACACTAACTTTGTGGGTGGCAGCAAGCATGAAAGCCGACGTAACATTCGATTCCAATTTCGCACTGATCTGGAATAGTGCCTGTTGGGCGTTGTACACCGGCAAAAGGGTTGTTGATCACAGAGCGGAGATAGCTAAAAAATGAGTAAATCATTGTGGAAGGCCGGTAAACCAATAAGTGCAACTAAAGAACAAGTGCAAGCAGCATTGCAGAAATGGCTTGAGGTCGAGCTTCACAGAACTAATCCGCGCACATGCGTTGAATTCCAGCGCGAACTTGCCAAAGCCCCTCGACAAGAAGTAATGGGTTTGCTGTACGACCCTTTGGACGAATGTACTGAACAAGTTTTCAGAATCATAAACGATCCCCTGGAAAAAACCATTCTCGATCAGTTGTCAAGAATCAAAGAACTCGAAGCCGAGGTTGCTAAAAAATGAGCTGGTATGTAGTCACTGCAATAGTATCTGGCTTCCTGTCCGTCATAGTGACTTATTTCGCATGTAAGCGACCCTCTGAACCTGGGCATGGTCTAACCCTACCTAGAGAGAGAAGTCTTCGTAAGCGACGAATGGAAGCCTCTCAGAACGGTCAGTTAACAGATAAAGAAGCGGATAAGATAAAAACCGAGATAAGGAAACAACATGAAAAACGTAATAATGAAACTGATCGTGGTATTCGGCATGATGGCCTTATGGACCCCTATCGCGACCGCCAGAAGTGATGAGGGTCTTCCCAGTCCTCAAGTGAGGATTCTGAAGGCTGGCGATTCCCTTATCCTCGATGTACCCTCCGTTGTGCTGACTGTCGAATACTACGACCTTACCCTCGATGCCATGGACTACTATCTCAAGTCCTGGGAGCTATGCCAGGTTGATATCAAGAGTTGTGAGGTCAAAACAAAGATCGACTTCACGGTATTTGAGAAGGATTTCAACGACGTTTACGATCAGCTTGAAGAATGTCAATCAATCAACAGCCGTTCATGGTGGGATGATAACAAAGCCTGGTTAGGGCTTGTCACTGGTGTCGTTGTTGGTAGTCTCACTGTCGGGACTGTTTGGTACTTGACTAATTCTCTCGCACAGTAGCTTATATTCACGGTCTTCATTACCGACAGAGATCTTCTCTAATTCCCACAAATACACCTCAACCGCTTCCCTTAGCTCGAATGTTCTGTTATTATCTTCACGCCAAGGGGAGCCTGGTCTAACAAGTAGCTTCCTAAAATCTTTATCACCAGACACTTCTTCTGGATAGTTATCACTCGTACATGGAATTTCGGAGGTGACAACCTTAAGAACTTGAACTCTGATACTTGCAAACGAGTGCCAGTAAATTCGGCCCACTGTAATATCGCTGCGTTTGAGTGGCTTTTCTTGCCCTTTTTCGTTGATGATCATTTCTTCTCCTTCAGTAGTCAAGTAATCCTTGACTACTCATTTTATTCCACCCAGTTTGACTGTTTTTTGATTTTAGCGACCAACTCTTGTTGACCCTTTGTAAACCCCTCCGGCTCATAGAAGCACTTGGCAATCTGGGCCAAGACGTATGCGTCTGCGATGTTGTCAGAACCATTACAGTCGTACCCCCACCGCTTGTACACTGCCAGCATGATACTGGCTTTGCTACCCTTGCCTGAGCCGGTGGCGAATTTCTTTAACTGACTAGGTGCTATTCTGTGGCAAATATCCCAGTACCATGACAAAAGCGTGACCTTGATCACACCCATCAGTTCAGCAACCACGAGCGATGCCATCGGGTTCAACCCCACGGCGTATGCTTCAATGCAAACCATTGACTTCCTGCCAACTGTTGAAGCACCACAGCACCGGAGGCTTTCCTTTATCCCGTCGGTCATCTTTATCACCCTGACAGTCTTCTCAGCGCACGAGGCGTTTTTCGGGAGACTTCCCTTCAACTCGTAACTGGACACATCTTCACCGTCAAAAACAACTATCCCGAATCCGCTCAAACTCGGGTCCATCCCGATGTATATTCTTTCGCTCATTTTGATTTCCTGCCTTTCGATTTTGCCCACCATTTTGATTTCTCAATCGCCTCTTTAAGCGTTGGAAAAAATGCGGTCCTGGGTCGCCGTGCCCCGCTAGGGTCCATATCATACCTGCGCCATACATTACCGATCCATGTCCACTGCCATTTCCCGTCACGGTAAACCATCTCTTGTAATAGCTCCGCACAGCCTTCTGTCTTTTCGGCATAGTAACCAGGCTCAATCATTTCCCATTTCATGTTTACTCTTTCGCTCATTTCACCCTCCAGCGGTAAGATGATGCTCCACCATCCCACCTTCTCTTTTTTGCAAACCATAGCTCAATAACAAACAGTACCGCCATGGACAAGAAAAGCGTGGACAGGGTTGTGAACAGAACCATGCCTCCACGATTTGCCTCTGCCAATACGCCTGGAACCCAATACACCCAATAACAACATGCGTGAATCAGTGCTATGGTTAAAAATATTCGTAGAAAAAGCATTTTATCCTCCAACTGTCAAGAATTACTTGACGGTTCACTCACCCTGGGTAATCACCCAGGAATTGTGTTGTAGGTCCATTCCAGCCCATACAGAATCTTCCAATAGGACCGGCACGGTTCTTTGTTATTTCAATATGGGTGAAATTATCCTTAATAAACGGCTTGTCTTTCAACTTCCCATCACTGGATATTTGATCAGTATACCCACAGTCAAAGCGTTCAATGCAGTGTTTGGTAAATGCAATATCCCCGTGTCGAGCCGGTCGATACAGTAAAACGATACAATCAGCATCATTCCACAGCCTGGTACTTCCGATCAAGTCATTGTTTGTCGGTCTACCAACTTTTGGTCCTTCACGTTTCTTGAATTGGTGAACCAGGACGCTGAATATTGAGTTTTCCTTTGCGATTCCCTTGACAACTTTGAGAATGTACTTTGTTTTGGCAATATCGCTGTCAAACCGTTGCGCAGTATGGAAATGGTCAGTCCAGTCCAGATAAACACCTTTGATATTGTGCGCTTTTTTTAACCTGTAAGCCGTAGCAGCGGTATTCTCAATCGTCATCGTCTTCACAACTTTTGAGGTCAAATGCCCGTCATCGAAATAGATCGGTAACTTGGCAAATTCCTCTGTGGCTGAACAAATCTTATCTTCCTCTTCATCGCTGTAATTACCCTTCCAGGCTGTATTCCTGACATCGGCCATGAGGGAAATGAAACCACGGGCTGCGAGTCTATGATCGTCCTCGCCGCTCGCCAGATAGACCGGATGTCCGTGCATTGCTTGGTACAGTATCGACTGCCTGATAAACGCTGATTTGCCGTCACTTGACCATGCAGCAACCACGTATATTTGACCACGTCCTAAACCACCCTCAGGAAGTAGCTCATTGAACCTGGGAGAGAACGTAGGGGTGCCCGCCGACTTACCAACGTCATTAAGGCTCTTCGCACGATACAGATCCTTTAAGGCGCAATCAGCCAACTCCGCTGCTGTCCAGATATGAGTTTGGTTGTCAATCTGGGCGTCAGTGACTTCCCTGATATTCCGTTCTGATTCAGCCAGGAACTCTTCGATGTTTTCAGGACTACGGTACGATTTCGCCGTGATATCAGTTGTCGCTTTGATCATGTTTCGTAGGACCGCAAACCTTTTGACAATCCCGGTGTAGTACATGATATTTGCCGCTGTAGCCACCTCACCACGGAGTTCTGCGAGTTTAGGTAATCCACCTGCCTCTTCAAGTTGTTTTTTACGAGTCAGGAGATCGCAGACGGTAACTTCATCAATCGCTGTCTTTTTGTCATGTAGCTCCAGCATCGCCGTGTAGATCAGCTTGTGCCTAGTGCTGTAAAAATGCTCTGGCCGTAACATTTCCTTTACTTCACGGAGTTTATTATCCTCAAATAACAGCCCCCCTAAGATTGCGGTTTCTGCGTCATTGGAATGAGGTGGGTCTTGGCTTTGTGTACTGCTCACGGGTGTCATTTATTGGTCTTCCAAGCGGTCAATTTTATCTTGTAGTTGCCTGTTTTGGCGCTCCCAGCCCTCGGACTTCCTCATTAAAAACTGGACCTCTTTGAGCAACCCGGACTGGATTGCCTGTAGATCGAATTCCCTATCTTCGAGTTCGTTCACCCTCCTGGCTCGTTTAACAAGTGATTCCTTCACTTGCTTGAGTTGACGATCCTGCTTAAAAAACTCGGCAGTGAGTTCCTTATGCTCAGCTCTGATATTGTAAATCGTTTGGAACAGGTCTTCGTTTTTCTGCTTCTCCTTTATGTTACTGGCCAGCATCGAAGTGAACGTCTTACTGTGAACCTCACATCTCACGACAAGGTTAGCCCTGGCACGGGTAACCCGCTTGAGTGCCCTAGTCAGCCTCTTGTTCTCTTTAATCAATTCTGCCTTTGTCATTACTTGCTCCTTTATTCCTCTGCGAATGTCATCTCAGGATCAGTGTCTTCTACCCAATTACCCTGTAAAATCATGTCAAATCTCTCCTGCTCCAGAGCATGGAACAAAGTCTCTTTCCAGCCTGACTTGTTTTTTCCAAGTAGATTCGGTGATTTCAGGATATTGTCGATCAGCCTTTCAAATACCTTCCTGTCAGGATTTTCTCGCCACCTGTTACGGAACCGGATGCAAACCTTTGGTGGAGTCGCTCCATCATTCCGTGATCCAGATAGCCCAGCCGGTCTACATTTTTCATTCCATAAGTCGATAAACCATTTCCGGTGTTCAACTGTCTCTGGAGTATCATGTGTCACGGTATTCTTGAGTTCCAGCTTGGTATCACCGTTTTGGATGATTTCGTAAAAGTGCTTCTTGTTGATTGTGGACTTGCGCAGAACTCCGCGTTTTGTCCATAAGTCCAGGGTAGCTTTAACTGGCATCGTCATTTCTTCGATCCTCCTTGAGTAGATCGTTAAGTTCCCGGACCTTTATCTGGAACTTTTTGTTCTCTGCGATATATCCGCTGGAAACCCACTCCGCTGCTACGCGTTTCCTCACCTTGCTCTGTTTTGCAGTACGGGCATGTAATTCCATCGCTCTCATTGCTCATTGGGATGCCTTTCCTGCTTCATAAGCTCGTTGAATCAAAACCTTGACCCACGCCATCCCGCCCGCATCGCATCAATCTTTTCTCGGAGTGCCTTGATTTCACTATTCAGGATACCGTTATCCTCTTCCAGTGCGTGATTCATCTCTTTTAGGCGTAAAACCTTGGCGTCGGCTTTATCAATCTTGGCGTATAATTCATCTATCAAATCATCTCGCTCCAAGATTCCCCTGTTCTGGTCAGTCACTATTTTGTCATTAGTCATCACAAGCCTCCTTTTTCTCGGCTTCCAGGTCGCGGATACGCTGGCGTAGGGTGTTGATCTCGGCTTTCTTGCGTATTCCGTCGGCCCTGATTGATTTAACCGCCCAAGTCAAACTACACTCGATAATCATGCCTGAGTCGAGGCTGCTCTCAAGATCGGTGATTTGCCGCGCCTGGTCATCAACCTTGACACGAAGACTATCACGATCGGCGGCGATAGCATCCGCAAGCAACGTCTTGGTAATAACCTTGGCCTTGAGATTCAGGATTTCTTTGCCGAGTTCCTTGTTCTCCTCTTCATGCCCTAGCAGTTCCTCCTGACCTTCCAGTAGGTTATCCTCACGCTCGGCGGCAGCATTGATTACCGCTTCTTGATCAGTGTTTTTTGCAACGAGGTCGCCATTGTCGATAATAAGCTTGTTGTTTTTAGCCACGAGATCGATCACGTAGCTCTTTTGCTCCGCCACCTCTTTGATCGCTGTGTTTAGTTCAGTTACCATTTCTGCGTTTGTCAGTTTACTCATTGGGTTCCTTTCGTTATTTCTGTTTTATTTGATCCGTCCAAGATGGCCTCTGCGTACTGGGGCTTGATTGATAATAGAACTGATTTCTTGATCATGATCAGAACCTCCCTTACTGTTGATAGTAGATTGTCACAGTCTATCGCTGCTCATCTTCAGTTTCCTTTCCAGGTAATGGGTTGCTCTGTTCTTTTGTCGGCATGTTCCTGTAAATATCGCACGTATTACCCAACATCCACTCGATAAGTTTCTCAACGTTTTTGAAGTATTCAGGATATTGCCCTGCACATACGTTCAGCCAATTCCGTGTAGCCACCGTCACTTGGACAGTGGTGTAGTCAGTCGGGTGTGTCAGTTTTCTTGGTGGCATCTGGTTTCCTGTCCATGATCTTTTTCGCTGTGGTTGACATTTTCCCGTCGTCAATATCGCCGTTAGAGCCAATGATTTGCAATTTGGCGGCTTCTTCGGCTGCAACACGATCCAATGCACCCTCAAGCTCACCAATGCGCCCTGAGAGTGCGTGGAAGCCTGTGAGAGCATTCTTCAGGAAAGTCTTGATTACCGGGATTTCACCACCACTCTCTGCATACATCTTGGCATTTCTGAGATCCAGGTTAATTCGCCACAGGTCAATCGTTATCGATTCGATATATGATCCTGCTGATACTGGCATTTTGTTGGTTTCGTTGTTTCCGTTAGCTTTTGTCATTGGTTTCGGTCTCCTTTTTTGTTGGTGAATTGTTCGCACCTCTCGTAAATCATCTGGCATCCCATAAAGTGGTCGTTCGGCCAGTTAGCATTGATTATCCGAATCAAGTTCTCTGTTGATATTCCTTGGTTGATGTCGTTCATATCCCTACCTTCCTAAAAAATTGAGAGAGGCACAGGGAATTGCGTGGAACGCAGTACTAAGGACGCTCCACTCTTTGGTGTCTTTTGGATCGCATTGTTGTACATAGAGCACACTTTCTATTATGGTCTAATGACCGTTATTAAAATCGAACTAAGTGCCTCTCTCAAACTCATTATTTCGTTTTCCTCTCCCATTTCCTGGGCGTTGTCTCGGTGTAGGGGATTGCATCTTCATCGATAAGCTTGTCCTTTATCTCATCGTAAGAGGAAACCCGCGCCTGATCCCGCCGTGCGTCCATACGGAGAACCACTAACAATCGAGCTTGGCGAATGCTGGGCTTCATCTGGTCAATGAGTTTGAGTGTTTCCTCTGATATTTCCAGATCATGCGCCAACTCTACCACCTCATCATACGTCATTAACAGAGAATCGATGCTTAATTCGTCCACAAACCGCTCCGGTATCACCCTCCTGATCTTACGTTCAGTGTTGGTGGTCAAAATGACTTCGTTGGGTCGCAGTTCTACGTGGATTGTTTTTTCAATCATACCGACACCCACTCAAACTGTCGCTGTAGATCGCTATGCTCAGGAGTACCAATCGGCCAGAAACCCTGCAATGCCCGTATCACGTTAGATGCAGCGCGGTTGCTTAACTCACTGGCTTCTACCATTTGCGGTATTGTCGGCTCTTTACTTAGCTCTTGCCACGTATCCAGGCATGTCATCCATATGATATCATCCAGGCCGATAGGTCGATTGTCAACACCGCCTATCTCGTTATCAGACCACGCGATGATTCGCAAAGTCCTATCAGCGGGTGATTCGCGCACTGCCTTTTTCTTTGGCGGTTGTTCAAGTGGTAATTCCTGTTTAGGCTCATCGGCAGAATGAGGTGGTTGCTCTTCCTTTATTGGCATCTCCCAAAAAGCGGGGTCAATGTCACTTCTCTTTAATCGCTCAAACAATCTCATTGCCTGATCGCCACCAATGCGCAGCTTGCGTTTAAGGTCGGGGATTGTAACCCTGTTCCCACCAAGGGCACGTTGTCTCACAAACTCTACCGCTTGATCGTAGATATCAACTTCTTCCTGTTGTTGTGGTTCTTGCGGTTTCTTTTTCTGGGCCCGCTTTGGTTTGGTCTTTGGCTTTTCCTCTTTTGGCTTCTCCAATGGCGGTTCTTTATGCTCATTGACCTCGACGGTGGCTTTATGCTTCTCGATATCTTCCATTGAGATTCCGGTGTGCACTGATGCCGCAGTGGAGATAACCGGCTCGACGTATTCCTGGGAAATCGCCTCGCCAAGCAACAGAGACACTTCGATTGACCACTCCACGAAAGTACTTAGCCGCAAAACGGCGGTCTTTTTGCTCATCGGGCCGGGGTGATTATTCCAGAAATACGGGTTTGTGCTACACGACCTGGCGGTTTCAAGGTCATTCTTGTCAACGGGTTCGACGTGACATCCACCGTCCTTGTAGTGGGCGATGGCGTAGGCCCATGCGATCTCGCCGCGACTCCCTGACATGTCAGGCTCATGCTCCAGGACAGTGTTAATACCGCGCCGGTACAGGCACTTGTCATTTTCGTAAACGACGGCAGCCTCGATATCTCTGATGTTCCCTGAGCGGCGCATCAACGTCATATACCCCTGGTACTGTACCTGATACGTCAGTGTCGTTTTCCGGGGCACCAAAGCGATCTCATTGGTGATGCCAGAACAGTCCAGGTTGAACGCGCCGATTGCTCGCATACAGTCGATGATGCTCTGCATGGTACAGAGCAGTATCTTTTTCGGCCTTGGTTTTTTTGTAACCTTGTCGATGCCGGGGTCTTTGTTTGCCGCGATCAGCATCATTGAACACAGACGCTCGTATGTCAACCCCTTCGCCAGACTCTTTGAGATGTTGTCGCGGATTCCTTTGTCCGTTAGATTCTCTTTGAGCGTGGACAGTTTAATCGGTGGCACTGCTAGTTGTTGTATTGTTTTTGCCATTAGATTTCCTCACTTTCATAGGTTGCGGTCATGTATTTATCCGTATATCCGGTCAATGTCCATCGCAATGTACAGCTACCACCCATTTTGGCGTCGTATTCGTCAACAAACCAAACAGGGATAAAGTCGTCAACCTCACGGTCATCCTGGTCCACCTTCTTCAATGGCACCGTGATCTCTTCAGGTATAGTGGTGTCGATGATCTCTCGGTAAACCTCTTCACAGGGGCAACCATGATGTTCTAGCTTGCCGTTTGACTTGGATACTGATTCAAGCGTTCTCTCTGTTATCCATTTGATGTGATCGCGTATTTGGTCATCAAGATTCATTTGCTCTCCTCTTTTCTTCGTAGCTTCCGTCGCTGTGACCATCGTCATGTCCTTCGTCGTACCCTGCGTTGTAAGCCCGCTGGATTAGTTCAGGAACCCAGTCTAACTCGTCAAGAAATGAAGCTTCTTCTGTGACCAGCGTATCACCCTTGTTCACGATCTCCCCGTCAGGAAAAGTTACCACCAGCACCCCTGTCAATCTCCAACTGCCAGGCTCGTCATAATCCCACATGGTAGCGTAGTCCTCAATATCGCTCCCCCCGTGGTTTTTAGTTAATTCGCTGTGATTACTGAATACCTCTACCTTGAACTCGCTCATTTGCTTTCTTCCAGTTTCTTTTCTAGGCGTTTGATTTGGATACTGATTCCAGGGTCCGTTCTGTTATCCATTTAATATGATCGCGTATTTGGTCATCAAGATTCATTTACTCCACCTCCAAACTATCTATGTGCGCGTGAAGTATTACCGAGCCTTCACGCATCATCTCCAACCCCACCGCCGTATGATGCTTGACTAGAGTGTTTTTGTCCTTTAACTGCTCGACGTATTCCGCAAAGTTCTCAGACTCGACTTTCAATTTAACAATTTTGTCCTTCAGCAAAACAATTTCCGCCTCCAGCACTTCAACACTTTTTATCTCTCTATCGCTCATTTGCTTTCCTCCTGGTCCTTTCCCAGATCTCTGATCCTACACCTAAGCCTCCTGATTTCCTGGCTAGCTGTTTGGATAATCGCGCTGCCACTCATTGAGCTAAATTTGTTGCCTTCCCAGCCCTCCTCATTGAGTACAAACCTCAACACTGCCACGCTATCGTGATGGTGGGTCATAACGGCTTCCATCTCGTCAAAGTCAAGAACACATACATGGCGATTTGGTTCAAGGTCTTTCGTTTCTTCTTTCATAAACTTAGTTTCTCGGTAATCCGGTAGTATCTCGTAGTCTGCATCAAAGCTTTTACTACTACACGGGTAAACGCTGCCGGAACGGGTCTTGACCAACCAGTCACCGGCTAGACCGTGCATAAACCCAGTGTCAATCTGAATACGGAAGGGGTAGTGAAGCTGTATTGCAGAAACCTGGTTCTCTCTTACAGGTTTGAAGTCCAGTTCATCGATAAAAGAACGTGTCAAAGTTTCCATTGTGTTTCCTCATTTCTTTGTTATGTAAGGGCAAGCTCCAAAACGATGATATCCACACCATTTATCGGAACATACCCATTGTCCTAATCCAGTAGGCGGGAATATTCCAGCCTGGGTTGAATCATGTATTGTCTTTACCAGCCTCAGATAAGCCTGGAAATCCTCAATTGATCTGGTTGAATCAAACTCCTGATATTCCGGTGCTTTTTTGTCGTATCGCACTACCCTGTGACCTACCTTTGGAATAACGCTTGTCCGTGAGTATTCAAGTAGCGCATAATGCGTCAACTGTTTTGATTCGTCTGTATCAACCTGCCTATACCCGCCCTTTTTACGTGCAGTCTTGAGATCGAGTATTGCGCCCTTATCGTCAACCAGATCGATGATACCCCAAAGCTCATACTCAGGACCAGCGAATACCAGTTTTTGCTCAACAGCAGATGGTTGAATTGGTGGGCAAAGATCGGTGATCATTACATCGGCAATACTTGCTACTTGATCACGGGTTTCACCTACGATCTGGTCTTTGCTTTTCTTTTCATCGGGGTCGATGGTTATGTCTTCAGTCACTTCTACATCGTACCTCGACACAGCAACGTCAACAAAGTCCTTGGCACCGATATCAATGCGTGTATCAATCTTCTGGCTGAAATTGATATCAGCAGCACTATGGACACCGCGACCTGCTATCATGGCGATGTTCGGCGGGTATCGCAGCTTCTCGATATACGATAGATAGTATCGGTATGGACACATTAGGAACGAGTTAACGCTGCTTGGTGAATAGTGGGGGATGTCAGTCATTGGCGTCCACCTTCCTTTGGTCTTTTATCCACTGCTGGGCTTGTGCTTCGTCTGTGAAGTACTGTATAGTTTGTGGTTCACCGTGAGTCTGCTCTTTGGTGGTATATGCTGCCAGGTATCGCCGTTCAAATGTATCGCCAATCTCGATAATAACATCGTCATTCAAACCGCCTACCAGTCTAAGATAATGAAGAACCTCTCCAATGTCACCAACCCTTGCATCCAGCGAATCTAACCATGGTTTGCGCTTACTCATTGTCGCTCCCTTCGCGTGTCGCTTAGTTCGAGTATGTAGGCTACTGCCTTGGCTATGGTCTTAAATCCATATTTACAACTTGCGCCTACCGGATTTACGGAATAAAACACTTTTTTTGTGCCTTCCTGGTGATACGGTAGTATATCCCCCACATGCACTCCATCCGCAAAGACTGTTCTATTAGGCAACCCCTCACCAGTACTCCAGTACGGTTTAATAACTACATCCACACCCTTGATTGTCATCTTGATTTTGCGTACTTTACTCATACCAACTCCTCAAGCTGCCTGATTAACTCCGGCAACGACGTATCGCCTCGCCTTAGACCTATCAGGATGGCTGCAATTCGATTCGCGTAGTACTGATCGACCTGGATCGTTTTGTACAGGTCCGGTGATTCTGGCATAACTCCCTGCTCTACTGTTGGGGAGGGTGCAGGTATTTTAGCCCAGCGTTTACCGCTCTCAATGTAAACCACGTCTTCTGATTGCTTGCTCATTGTTTTTCCTCGGCAACGGCTTGGTTGATGAAGTCCATCAGGAAACTGACAGATATCACAGCTTCCCGTGCATAGAGATCGCCTGATTTACTTCGACAGTGCTGCTTGACAGAGAGTTTGTCATCACCTACAGCCTCAATCACCACGTCAGGTAACATAGCTCCAGGCGCATCAGGGAGTTGTTCAATTACAACACCGTCAACCAGTGTATATTTCCTGTTATTGGTTATTCCCATTGTTTTTCCTTTTCTAGTTTCCATGTCATCTCCTTGTATCGCTTCAAATGTTTATTGTCAACATTATTTGTAACACGTATCGCCCATGTTTTGTTCCATCTCCCAAATCTCCCCCTCAAGATCATACACCATCCCGGATAAGTTATCGATAAGGTTATCCAAGAAGTCAGTGCCCCCGTGGTTGTGGTCGAGTTGTTGGCGGCGTACCTTGACGTGGGTGCATAATCTCATGGCGGTGTCTTGTAGTTCTTGTATTGCGTTCATTTATCAATCTCCTTAAGCTCTGATCAATATTCAGCCAGTGCGCCTGAGTGCGTATCGCTATTCTGTTTCAGTATTGGTTAAGTTTTCCAGATATTTGATCACGGTCTCGATTTGGGCATCCCAAGCAGAAGCCCAAGCAGCATTCCAAGCAGCAGTCCTTGCAGCGTCCCAAGCAGAAGCCCCGGCAGCCGCCCCAGCCGCAGCCCTTGCAGCATTCCAAGCAGCAGTCC
>Ga0208769_1001042_pt1 | contig 12706 bp, 3 predicted proteins | sample AntAceMetag02UKC_FD_184768 | JGI IMG/M metagenome (GOLD analysis project Ga0208769, IMG submission 184768) | Saline lake microbial communities from Ace Lake, Antarctica- Antarctic Ace Lake Metagenome 02UKC (SPAdes) (version 2) | ecosystem: Environmental > Aquatic > Non-marine Saline and Alkaline...
TAAGCATATCAACTGCTCCACGTGCTTGAATTGCGTAATCGTTAGCTGACATTCCGGCTGGTAGAGAAATTAACCCTGCTGTTCCTCCGGTTGCTGGTAATGTTTCGTTTATTGGTGTGTAAATCATGTTGTCTCCTTAAAACTTATCTTTTGTTAATGTTATAACTGATTTCGTTAACTTGTTTCTTTTAGCTTGTATAGCCTTTATTCTCAAACGTTTTTCTGCCGCTGACATTTTTTTGTTCTCATAAATAGCAGTTTCTTTTTTCCTAAGTTCCGAAAGGCTTTTATTCTTTTTATTATAAAATGCTCTCCCGAATTTAATTTCCCTAGCTTGTTGTGCTGTTACTCTCTTTCCACCTGGTGTTTTCCTATATTCCTGTATATCTGCCCACATTTTATTTAGTTCATTCATATTATCATAAAACTGAGTAGTATATTTAGAACTCCTTGTACCACTATCTCTTAAAAAGGAAGATGCTGGATTCCATGAATATTCGCTTATTTTCTTCTCAGGTGTAATATCTCCGTTTATTTTCTTTATTAAAAGATCAATTGATGCAAGCGTTGTGTTACCTGCCCAACCAGTATAAGCACCTACTAAGTATTGTATCTGAACTGGTGAAAGAGTCAAGGTTTCTGGTGTCACTTTAGACATTGCAGCACTTGTAATTTTAGCTGTGTCACTTGTCCAAGGCTTAGATCTATTTGCTTTTGAAAGCCTTTGCATTGACTGTGATTCTATTGGCGAATCTCTGAAAGGATCTCTATTAGCGTAAACGGCAAGTGCTGGAGCAAAAGCTTGTGGCACGATACTCAACGAGAAGGTATCAGCGAATGTGTGCTTTAGGGCTGAACCGATGCCTTTTATTTCAGAGTTTTCATCAACAAACTGCTTTGACATTTCTTCTGACATATAAGCTATAGCACCAGCTTCAAATGGTCTTGGAATTCTAAACATTTTATCAACACCAGGGACCTTAAACATATGGTATGTTCTTTTTTCCCAATCAGGCGCTTCATCATAATCATCATCACCTAACATAGACAATGCCAAAGTGACTGACGCTACAGTATACATACCAAGAACCTGGGCAAGTTGCTTGCGTTGGCCCTTATCCATTGATGCTCTACCTATTTTATCTAACCCTTGTATTCTTGCGTTTAAAAAAGGTATAACTTGCGTCAATAATCTGACAGATGTGAAACTTCCAGACCTCGTAAAGTCAAGTTGGTCTCTTGCATTATAATTTGCCTCAAGCAATGTCTTGCCGTCTTCAAGATCCTTTTTAAAATTAGCTACCCTGTTTATATTCTCAAGAGTATTTCCGACATTTTCCCATGCTCTCCACATTGATTTTATTTTGCCAGTAGTATTTAGAATAGAGCCAGAAGCAACACCTACCATATTTTTAGAGGCTTGTGGATCGTTTCCGTGTATATATCCTTCTTGAGCAAAAGAACCACCACCAGCGCCCATTCTTTTCATGTCTTGTTTATACTTAAACCCAACATAGATATTTTTAAGTGGATTCTTTGAAACATTGGCAACGATTGGAGCATGTAAAGAATCTCTTGTTAAATTCCGTATCTTAAACCCAGGACTTGCAGTAACGCCTTGTGTTAATATTCTTTTAAATGCTCTCATACCTTGCATTGCAGGAGTGTTTAAACCTTCATAGTTAAGAGAATTTAAAGAATCTAATACAAGCTGCCCTTCTGGTGTTCCGTCAACGTCATACCATACTTCTTGACCGTTATCTCTAATATAAACAGCGTCTTTACTTTTTAGTTTCTTTGGAACTTTTGTTGCTAATCCAATTTCTTCTGCTGTTTCAAGTGCTTTTTTACCAGCCTGGTTTCTAAGACCAGCACTAGTCAAATGGTTCCAGTTTAAAAGAGTATTTGTAAGAAGGTCCTCTACCTGAGACGTTCCACCTTTAAGTTTTTTGTATGGTGTTTGTCCGACTAAACCTTTTAAATTCCCTGGTCCTCTACCTGAGCCTTCCTGCTCTTCAAGCATTCTATAAAATGGTACATAAAAACCTTCTTCTTTCCATCTTACAGCCTCTTCCTTGTTTATAAGATTTGTTTTAACTGCTATATCTGTTATGGCAGCACCAAGTTCTTCAAAGTCTTTTCTAACTGTGTTATAGACCTCTTCTCTTGACCTTCCGTCTGCCATTTTGCCTTGGTTTAAAGTCTTCCCTGCTGCTATTTGTTCTGGTGTAAACAGATTTTCTCGATCTTCTGCCATAAGTTTTTCTGATCTATTGGCAGCAATGTGTGCAAGGAACCTATCAACTTCATTCCCAAGCGGCTTGAACCTATCTTTTAATCCTTTAGTCTTAGGTTTTAAATCAATAGCACCTGATTCGTCCCATACTGGCACACCATTATTTATAGCCGTCATTAACACGCCTGAGTCCGACTTTGTAAGAGTTGCCATCATATGTGCCTCTTCATCGTTCAAAATGCTTTTAAGACTATCAAACTGGTCAATAACACCTTGTCTTAGTTTCTTGCCACCGATATAGCTTTTCTCTTTGAGTTTTTCTTTTAATGTTTGCTTTGTCTTAACTCCGAACCCACCAGTTTTCATGTAGTCTTTTTGCTCTGGGTTGTAGTCTCCGGTTGTCTGGAATTGAGTATGCTCTTCAACTGACTGAGGTTTTTTTGCATCTGACTTTCTTTCATAAACCTTACCACTCTCAACAGCCTTCGCCATCTTTCTCAAAGAATTACGCCCAATATGAACAATACCATCCAAGAAATCCATAACAGTCTGTACCATTTTACCTAAAGCTGTACCACGGTATTTCTCACGGTATTTCAATACCTGTGCGAACATATTGGCCCGGTTTTCTTCTGCTGCAAGCTTTTTATCTTTAGTGGTAGAAGGATTAAAATCAAGGCTACCTGCTTTCTTACCTTTGTTAAATTCAGCCTGCAGTAATAAGTTTTCTTTCGATGTTATCATACCAAGATTGTCAAGAACATGCTTAACTTCATGAGCAAGAGTAAACTTATCAGCAAGATTTTTATTAAGTGTTATCTCTGTATCAACAGTCTTGCCTAAAATAACACCACCCTTGCCCATCCTGCCCATTTCCATGGCATATTTAATGTCACCACCACCGATATGTTCAATGCTTGTTATCCTGGTACCTTTACCGTTTTTAAACTTGATTGATACGGATTTGTCAGGAGAGATAAAAACTTCTTGGCCTGTGAATTGTTTTTGGATATCTTTTAATGTGACACCGGTTCCTGGAGATTGGTCTGATTGAGTTTGGAACAATACGCCTTTCTTTTTCGCAATATCATCTGATGTGGAATACTGTGCAGTATCTTTACTTAATTTGGTTTTGATTATATCGGTTTCATTAACCAAAGCACTCTTACCATTTTCTTTCTTGACTGACCAATATTTACCGTTCTTTTTTGTTAGTATGCCTGATAGTTCTTTGCCGGATTTTGTTTGCCAGGTTACTGGTTGGTTCTGTTTGAAAGAATCATTTATAGCTTCAAGCATTGTGTTCTTTTGGCGTTTTAATGTCTTGCCAGTTAGTTTTCTGTCTATGGTGTAGACTTTTTCGTATGGTTCTGGTGATTCTACCTTTGGTTTTGATTCTACAGGCTTTTCTATCTCAACAACCCTTGAATTAACCCCTGTCTGATTGGATGCTTCTTTACTTGATTTTATATCTTTTGTTTTTAATAAGTCAGAACTACCTATATTAAGGAATTTACCTGTCCAATCTGTGTTGATATTCTTAGCATCATTCAATGTAGTTATCTTATTTTTTGTATAGAAATCCCTAATTGCTTCTTTTTGGGCTACGTCATGGTCACCTTCGAAAAATTTATTCGACAATCCACCATCTATTACATCTGGTGAATTAAATTTTCCTGCTTTTATCTTTTTTAATACTGAGTCATCAACTATAATGTACTTAACGCTATTTAATAGTTCCTCTTTGCTATCAAATGCTACCTTTGATTCATCATGTGCTGTTACTGAATGTGCATCTATATCATTTTCATTTTCTACTAATATGTTTTTTTTAGGAACGTCTAATACTAAAGCTACATCTCTCCAAAAAAGATGGGCAGAGTCATGTGTTGAAACACTAAATGGAGAATTTGTCGGATCTGTTAGTAAATTGATTAAACCAACAACACTGGCTTTGTGATAAACTGTTTTTGTCGGACCTACTGCTTGCGATTTTGCTTTAACCTTATTTGTTTGCTTCTGTATGTTTATATAAGCACCCTTATATATTGCATTATAAACATCCATTGTTATCTCTTTATTTTTTACAGCCCTTTCCATAAAATCATACTCGCCATCGGATAGCGTACCTTGTTCTTTAGATTCCAATCCATTTTTTACAGCAAATTCATATCCATTTATTACCTCTAATTTACTGTCTGATGATATGTTAGTTGCCCCTTTACCAAATTGAATTATCACAGGTGCTTGAGTCTCTGTTACTGCTTTCCCTGTATATCTCTCTATATCTGATATTATGTCTTTAGCCAATTTGATTTGTTTTTCTGATCCAACTAAAAATTCTTGGTTTTGTTTGGTATCTTTACTTGATTTTTTTTCTTCTTTGGTAATTTCTTTGCGTGGTTTCTTTTGGATAGTCTTGAATGATATATCGTCTGGTTTGTTTGCCTCTCGCCTCTCAACGAGCGTCATGGCTTTTGGTTTTGATTCTACAGGCTTTTTAGGCTCTATACCATTAACAATACCCTTAGCTATACCAACTACCTGTGTGTTACGTTGCCTTTGCCAAACTTGATTTTTAGGCGACCATTTAAAACCATTCATTTTTAGTTTATTTCTGATAGCTTGACTTGGCTTACCATCAAAAACAATCTGAACCCTGTTAGATTCTACATTATCAATTATTTCAATATCACCTATTTTAAATGATTCTGTTTTATCACCTGCTTTTTTTTCAAGTTGCTTAATCCTATCTTTTGTATTCTTAATTGTTGCATTATTATTTGTAAGAGAGAACGACGCATATCCAGTTCTGCCTGCAAAATCAGGTGTTAACAGATCGGATATAGCTTTCTTTTCAATTCCAACCCCTATTAAGCTTTTTATCTTTTCACTATCTGACGATTTTTTATTACGCAGGATCTTGTTTGCGTCTTTCATTAATTGATGATTTGTTTCAAGCACAGACAGTTTGTCTTTTAATTTCTGTATTGCTTCTGGGTCATCACTTGATATGATACCTGATTTATTTAAACCAAGTTTCTTTTCAATTGATTTTTTAGCTTTTTTACTGAACTCCACCATTTCACTATACCGTTTGCTTTCGGTATCCATCTTTTTTTGATTGCTTGCTACTGGAAACCTTGCAGGCCCGGTTATCATTGAACTCATTGTCCTTGATTTAGCGTCAAGCCATGCGTTATATTTGTTAATATAGCCTTTCTTATACCGTTCAAGTTCTGTGGTTAATTCTTCGTATTGTTCAGGCTTAACTTGTGATTTTAGATCATCATGTATTTCTTTTATACTGCTTAAATAATCTTCCTGGTGCTGCTTTGCCCTTTTTCCAGGACTAAAGCTTGTACCACTATTTGCATTGTATGCTCTTTGATAGTCTATATCTTCTTTTGAGAACTTGATTAGATTATTGTTCTTTGGTGTTATGTCTGTGCTTTCTGGTTCAGACTGATTCATCTCCCAAGGTTCTTTCTCAACCGTCAAGGATTCCTTGTTCGTTGCCTTAGCTTTCTTCTCTGCCATCTTGCTGTCTAATAGTGCTTTGCCGGTTAGTTTTTTATTACCCTCTGTGGGGGTAATTGGTTCGCTTGTATCCTGAATTTCTGGTTTAAGCGAATCTTTTGTAAAATCTATAACTGGTATTGTTTCTATACCTAATTCTTTTGCTGCAATAGCTCTATGTCTACCGTCAGAATGACTGACAATAGTTTTATCATTATCGTATATAGCAAGTGGATCAAGTGTTTTGCCATCAATCATATGTTGTTTTAAAATATCTACATTTTCTATTGTCTCTGCATCTATTTCTAATGGTTTTGCTCTTGATAAAAACTCGTCAGGTGTTATATCTATAATTTTACCACCACGAGCTTTATAATCTGCATCACCATACCATTCACCTCTTGGTGCAATAGGATATTCTGGTTTAGGTTCACCATGCGTAGCATCATCCATCACAGTGCCGCCGGGCATTGCGTGTGTTGGTTCAGTTAACTGCCCTGTACCTGACTCATCCTTAAGTGTCTCTAAATCACCTTTAACTTTCTTGATACCCTCAACCTCGACATTATCAAACATATCAACCCTACGAGTCACACCGTCTTTAAATACAACCTCACCTTTCTTGTTAGTCCCTAAAACTTTGTATTCATCTTCTACACCATCAATAGTGCCTACAATCGTATCACCTTTGCTAAAATCTGTAGCAGACATCTTACGCCCACCCAGCATTTCAAAACCTTTTTGCTCAAGTGTATCTGCCTGTTTTTGTGCATCGAACTCGTTTAACTCACCAGCATAATTATCAGCAGCACGTTCTATATGACCAAGCAATACTTCTTGATTCTCTGTTAATTTTTTACCACTTTTTACATTATTGAATACAGCGTTTAATTGTGTTCTGCCATAAACCTTTTTTTTACCCTTACTATCTGTATAGGTAGGTAAGTCTCTCATCCATTTAGGCGAATCAGAAGAATAGGGGATAGTTTCACCCTGCTGGTTTACTTGTTCTTGGTTAACACCTTTGGTCTTTGTAGTATTAACTTCATCCTGCATCATATCAAGCTTTTGAAGGTAATCACTTTTACCAGCCATTGCTTGGTTCATTTCGCGTGATTCTAAATCTTCATCACTTAACTGATTATCAATCCTTGCCTGGTTAATCTGTGCTATGCTCGGCCCTTTATTCTGGTCTGATATGTTCTGTTCAACACCTGCCCAATATGTTTCTTCATCCTGCATTTTTTGGAAACCGTCTTGCTGAGTTACCGGTATATCAACAGCCCTATTCTGCCATTGGTCTATATCTTCTATTGATTGTTGATTTATATCTTGCTGAGTCTGTTTTTTTTCAATTTCTTGTTTTACATTTCTTTGGTCTTTAATTTGTTGTTCTTGATCTGACCAATATTGATTTTCCCACACTGCCGGGTCTGTTGGGGTTTCGATAATAGGCAAGTCCATTGTTCTTTCTGCAATGTCACTAAAAGGATCGTTCGCTTGATCTGCTTCTATATCGCTAAGTGCTGCGTCAAGTGCTGCATCATCGTTGCTTGCAAGTGCTTGATCCGGTGACTTTCTTAATGGAACGTTAGAGAGACTACCCATAGTAGTACCAACCATAATCCCTTGTGCAACGCCCTTAGGAACACCCTCAAGAAGTGGTTTGTCTAATGCAGCGTTCATTAAAATTTGTTCCTGCGCTGACTGTGGTGCTTCCTCAAACAATCCTTCTGTAATACCGCCTCCAACTATCCTCTTCACAAGACCAGCTTTATTCACATTAGATCCTAATTTCACCAACAATGTATCTATATCTGCTATTTCAAGACTCTTTGCTATCCTGCCACCTGCTGCACCAAATGCAGTTGTTCCAACACCAGTTGCAACACTCAACGCTACCTGCTTAGGAGTCAACAATCCATCATCAGTCTGTTGCCTTATATTTTCTGCAGTAGATCCACCAGACATTACACCCTCACCAATAGCCCCAGCTATCATAGGTGCAACTTTCACCCCGGCTTCCAATAACGCTCGACCAGTGGCTGCACCTCCTAACATTAAAGGTGCTGTTTCTATGATTGAGTGACCAATAGTACTTGGATTCTTAACCATTTCTTTTGCAGTATCAATAAAACCTTCAGCACTCTCTACTTTCCTATTTGCAATCTTTTGTGGCTCAGAATAAAAAGAATCTAAAATCTCATTTGTTAATTGTGGGTCATACCCTAAATATTCTTTTGCTGCTTTCCCTGCATGACCAAATGTAGCAATGTCTGCTAGTCCTACTGCTGTAGAACCAAGGCCAATAACACCTTTTGAACCAGATATCAACGCATCTGTAATTGTCCCACCAATTGTTCTATTCGGAATATTGCTTTCATTTTGAGAGTCTAAACTATATCCAACCGTCTCAGTATCAAGAAAATTAGTCTTAATCCTATTTTGTTCAACCTCTGGCAAGGATAAAAATTCATCATCTGCTAATTCATTATCAAAATAATTTTGGTAAGCTTTGAGTTGTCTTTCTGCTGGCAAAGCTTTAAACTCAGGATCTTGCTCCCAATTTAACATTATTAATAATCTCTCCAAGAAGGTTTCTTCGGTTTTTTCTTTTCAGTCTCAGTATCAAACAGGCTATCATATACTTCACCAATATCAATCTTCATCTGGTTATACGCTTCTGTGTCCTTTCTTGATATTTCCATGTTAGTTTCAGCGTCTTTCATTCGTTCTTCTACAAACTTATACCTTTCAAGCTTGTTCGGCCCACCTTTGTTTGCTGCCCTTTTTGCTGTCTTAACAATGAAGTCTGATTCTTTATATCCTTGGTCTAACAAACCGAGATAGTATTCGTTTGCCTTTTGTTGTGGCGATGGTGCAAATTCTTCTCCACTTTTACCCTTAGCTTTGTTTTGTGCTGTTGTAAGTTTCGCTAATTTAGTAGAATATTCAACAGCGTCGTCTTGTTTCTTCTTATTATTTGCACTAACATTATTTTGAACCCCATACTTTATATTATCAGGTTGTCTACTTAGCCATTCTGTAGGGTCACCACCTTTTGAAATTTCATAATATTTGTTTGTTGCAGCATCTATTTCGTCTTTAAGTTTTGTTTTCTTTTTGCTATCACTTAAAAGTGTGGCAGCACCTTTTGCATTTTCTAACAATTGCTTCGTTTTTGAATTGTTAAGCTCCCATGTTTTGTCTGCTTTGCTTTTCTCATCCTGTTCTTGACCAAGCAAATACTGTGCTTTAGTCGAAGGTGCAGCAGTTGGCGAACCTGTTAGTCTATCATACTTAAAGGTTTCATAGTTTTTAGCTTCTTGCAAAGCATCTTCCCCTGCTTGTCTCTTACTAAGCATAAACTGCCTGTCTTCAGCAGCTATACCAGAGTTTTTAAGTGCCTTTACCGAACCCATAGCTAATTGTAATACATCCAAGTTATCTTTATACTGTTCTTCAATTGCACCTATTTGTTTTACCTTTGTTTCTTGATCTAAGCCACTGTTTGTTATTTTGTGTATCTGAAATGCTACATTAGCTATTTGCTTTTTTTCTTGTGCTGCTTGCTCTTTTTCTTTTTTAGCAGTCCTCATACGCTTGTTTTCACGGTCATCAAATAAATATTCTGATAAGTTTTTGACGGATGCTGGTGTCATAAATGGCATGTTTTAATCCCCATAATATTGTTTTTAACTATTATACTCTTTATCAAACTTATTAAATAATGTAAGATAACCCAAACCCTCGTCGAACCACCCAGGCTGTGCTCTATCGTCAGTATCGTCTACTGCTTGCTGTCTTATTGCATTACTACCCACCCCAAGTTCGTAATTCCTATCGTTTGTTAACTTGTTCTGTTCAAGTTTTGCCAAGCTTTTATAATTGTTCAAGTAATCAAACATACCGTTGCCTGCTTCTGCTGAAATCAAATCATTAATCATTTTTTGTTGTTCAGCAATTGACATATCCGTAAAACCAGTCCTGATCCTATCGGCTAAATCACTTGTGTTCTTCGTGTTTGCGTCTTGGATATTTTGATTTGTTCCTGCACCTGCATTATATATATAGTTTGTTCCTGCTTGACCAACATCATATTTGCCTTCTACAGCAGCTTTATTAGCATCGTATATTGTGCTTGTTCCTTTCTCTTTCGCATTATATATACTGTTAGTTCTGTCTGTGTTTGCGGTATTTATTGTTCCGATACCAGCTTCTCTAGAACCATACATTTCTGAATCTCTGTTATTATTAACATCATATATTGATTTTGTACCGTCTGTTCTTGAACCGTATGTCTTATCATCCCTATTGCTATTTGCACCATATATAGAATTACCACCAGCTATTTTATTAGCATAATCAGTTTGCCTTTGTGCCACTGCTTGGGCCTGTGCGTCAAGGTTTGCACCAGGTATAAAACTTCGGTTTTGCTTCATAAAAGAGAAATTAACCGGCTTGAGACTTATATTTCCCATTATATCATCAGAAGCATCAGTTAAAAACTTGCTTTGCTGATTTGTTGCATCGTTCGTGGTGTTTTCTAATTGTTTAGCATTGTCAGTTAAGCTTCTGCCATAAGCATCAACATTTTTGTTGGTTCTGTCTTCAAACCTACCAGCAGTGTCAGTTAATCTGTTACCGTAATCATCAACATTTTCGTTGGTAGAATCAGTTAACCATTTAAGCCCTTTATTCCTATCATTTTCAAGATTCCTGATATTACTATCCGTAGAATAGGTTAATCGTTTAACTGTTTCGTTTGTATCATTGCCATAATTTCTTGTATTCTGATTTGTGTTATCAGTAAATAAATTTAAATTGCCTTTTTCTGTCCCAGTATAATTACCAAGATTAGTAGCGTTCGTGTCTCTGAACCTATTTATTTCGTCTTTGTATTCTTGTATATATGACGATGCAGTTTTGTTCGCTCCTTCTATAGAACTATTTATATCTTCGCCTTTTTTTTGATACAAACCATAAGCGTCATCTAACCATTTCTCCATAAAGCCACTGTATATCTTGTTTTCTTCTAATACTTCAGTGTCACTTCCAGTATCTTCAGTGTCGCTTGTATTGTTTTGATCAATGGCAGTGTCTTCGTCAGTACCAAACCCCTGGCTGGTAGTTTCACCTGTCTCTAATATTTGCTCATATGCAGTCTTACCACCCTCACTGGATCTATTCAAATTCTGGAAAACCGTAGATATTACTTCAGCTTTGTGTTCAGCTCCACCAAAATCAGCGTCTGGAATTTCATTAACTGCTTCATTCCCAACTTTTGTTACCTCCTCTAATGTCTTTTCTTTTGACCATCCATTTATTCTAGCTTCATTTATGACCTCATTTATCTTATCTTTGATTATACCACCCCAAGATTTCCCACTGGGTGAAAACTTTTTTGTAAGAAAATTTAAGCCAGCCGTCACTGGTGATGCCGCAGAAGCTACGTCAACGACAATCCCTACCCCAGTAGCTAAACCATTAAAGATCGTGTTTGCTATCTTTTGCCCCCAAGTCAGTTCTGGTATGTTCAAAGTATCATCATATTCTTTCGTAAGCATATCTTCGCCAGTGTATTCTTTCCCATTACCAGAACCTTCATGCGTAGTCTCTCCGCCAAGTGTAGTTCTATCTCCAGCGTCATCAGTAGCATGCCCACCCCAACTATTTTCTCTAGTCATACTGCCTCCTACATCAAGCTTTTAATAAAATCAGCCGTTAGTGCGTATGGTTCAAGCGGGTTTCCACTTCTTGATACTGTCCCACCAGAACTGTTTGAACTTCCAGAACTTGACCCTTGTGAATATTGGCCCAAATCAGCTATGTTTTTTAATGTATTAGGAATGTTTTGCTTGAATGCGGCAGATTGTATACCAGCGTCATAAGACCTATCAGCAGCGTCCTTTGTAATGCTTGATAAGACTTTAGATAACATATCTTCCCCCCCAAAACTTGAGTTCAACGTACCATTCGCTGAAAGCTGCTGTATCATATCAGGTAATGATTCTTTTGCAAGCCTATTACCTGTTGATCTTGCTTGTTCACCAGCTAAAGCCGTTGACCTATCTGCTAACCCAGAAAGGTCGGAAGAAGAGTTTATCAGTTGTGGTATGATTGCTGAAAGTATTTTGTTCCTCTCTGCTTCTGGTAACCCTGAAAATGAGTCAGAATTGGAATTGTTGCTACTGGTATTTGCTGATGTAGAATTGGAATAACTCCCCTTGTCTGATATGTCAGCACCAAACATTTCTAATGGTGCGTTTTTTGGTATAGCCCGGTCATCATATACATTACCGATAGAATCTGCTGTTAAACCATTAGTGCGACCGTCATTACCAATCGAATCAGAAGTTATGCCATTGTTAACTGGCCTGGTAGGTCCTGCACTGCCTATTGAACTGGCTTCTATACCATTGTTAACTGGTCTGGTTGGCCCAGCAGAACCAATAGAATCGGAAGTGATTCCGTTGTTAATCGGTCTTGTAGGTCCAGCACTGCCAATCGAATCAGAAGTGATTCCGTTATTGACAGGTCGGGTAGGTCCAGCACTTCCCATTGAATCGGAAGTAATTCCGTTGTTAATCGGTCTGGTAGGCCCGGCACTGCCCATTGAACTGGCTTCTATTCTACCAGTTGAAGCCCAGTCATTATCGTTAATATTATTAGCGTAATCACCGGTCCCAGTACCATTTGCATTGCCGTATTCATCCTTGACCACAGTTCGTGTTGCGTCCACTGGAGTAAAAGTATCATTAGCAGGATTTGAAGGCGGCCCGTTGATAGTGTTCATCTCTAAACCGTTACCTACTTGACTGATAGGGTTTGAAGAAGGTCCATTTATATTGTTTGCAACTAAACCACTGCCTGGGTTTGAAGAAGGACCGTTAATATTATTTGCAACTAAGCCATTATAGTTACCACTATTAGCAGCAGGTTTTGATGTAT
>Ga0208769_1001043_pt1 | contig 12694 bp, 16 predicted proteins | sample AntAceMetag02UKC_FD_184768 | JGI IMG/M metagenome (GOLD analysis project Ga0208769, IMG submission 184768) | Saline lake microbial communities from Ace Lake, Antarctica- Antarctic Ace Lake Metagenome 02UKC (SPAdes) (version 2) | ecosystem: Environmental > Aquatic > Non-marine Saline and Alkaline...
CATCTACTGAAGGACTTGATGCTATTCCTCAACAGGCAATTGATGAGTTCTTAAAGCCCGACAACAAGAAGTCTATGGCCACTATCATAAGCGACAGACTTAAATCTGTTGGAGAATTTGACCGTCCCACGTATGAATCTGAGCTGAAGCAAATGAACACCGCAGCCTTGCAGATACTTACTCCGCAACGCGAAGCCGCAGCCAAGGCTGAGCTTGCGCAGGATCGCTTTGCTCTTGAGCCCATGTATGCGAGCGTGACGCAGAACGCTGAGTCATTCGTCAAAGAGGTTGAAGCTGGCGGTGATAAATTCAGCGATCTCGAAAAAATGACTGACGAGCAAATAGCCCTGGCTGCTGAAGATGCCATTAAACCTGAAGGCGTAGCTGCTGAGCATGCTGCTGTGTTCGAGCTTGAGTCTGCCATGGTCATAAAAAACCCATCAGACGATAGGGTGTCGTTAGAGCATAGGACTGCATCCAAGAATGCCGTGACAGCTATGAAGGAGGAGCAGGGCAAGCAGAAGGTTGCGAGCAAGGAAGCAGAAGTGCGGGCTCAGGCTGATAGGGATAAAAGAGCAGAGGTGCAGGCTGAGGCGAAGCAGCTTAAGGCCACCGAGGAGAGGGAAGAGCAAGAGACTATCTCCAAGGGTGCCGAGGCAACTGATCAGTTTGTGGTTTTCTATCGTGATGCTGATGGAGATCAGTTACATGCTACATTCCCAGACAATAGAGAAGGGCGTGCAATGGCTACGCAGTTTAATAGCTCGAATCTGCCTAGAAAGCAGGCGATGTTGAGTGAGGTAGAAGATCTGCAGAAATTCACCATCCAGAGTAAGAGGCGTAGCGAAGATATGGTCAATATGCTGGATAGCGGATTTGGATGGGAGAGAGCGGCATTCAAGCAGGCTGACACAGTATTTGAAGAAATCGCAGTCATGGGTACTCAGGATGTAAGCCTTAATGATCCAGACGTAGATGCCATAGACAGGGCTCAGATGTATCTAAGAATGATGGATACAGTTAATAGTCCACGATCCGGCCTGACGCAGGAGGATCGCAGAGTGGTTAGCACGAAGCTTAATGAAATGATCGCAACCAATGAAGTAGAGATAGTGAAGGAAGAGGATGCAGAAAGGGCTGCAGCTCAGGCTTGGATTGATTCATCTGCGACAACGCCAGAAGAAGCTGCTGAGACAGGGCCAGTATCAGAGGCAACGGCAGAAGAAGTTGTGGTGCAGGCAAACGATTGGATACTCAGACATATGGGCGATCCAAGGGCTATCACGGCGATGACGAAGCTTGCAAAGGGAGGCCAGCTCAGCCAAGATGTAATCGATGCAATCCCAGAAGAAGCTTTTGAGGCTAACAGCTCATTGAGCAACGCAGTGAAAGGGCAGGATATATGAAGACATTCGATGTTGATGAATTCATAGCTGAGCCTGAAACGAGCCCAATACCAGTCGCTGAGCCAATAGCAGAGGCTGGCAAAATTACGGCTGAGGCTGAGTTCGATCCAGACAAGTTCGTTGAAGATGAGCCTTTGACTGCGCCGATAGAGATTGATGCTCCGACTGAGCAATCGCCATTCCTCACCGGCAAAGACTGGAAGAACGAAGAAGTGTCACTGCCAGGCGATACCGAGCTGACCGCGCCAACGCTTATTGGCTCAATCAGAAGCTTTGGCGTAGGCGTTGCTGATCGAGCGAAACGGCTATTCACCGAGCGCCTGCCTGAGACATTCGATGTCAACGAGATCTCACCGGAGGCAGCTGCCAATCCTTTAGCAGCGCCAGGGCTTGGCGTGCTGAAAGCATATGCTTCCCTCGCTGCTGGCTTCTCGCACATCCCTAAGCTCGTGGCTGAAACGATCAACGAAAAGGCCGGCGTTGAGTTCATGGACTCACCCGACTCCCTTGAATTGTTTTCGGAATCCATGCAGCACTTTGCCAATACGCTAGACATCAAGCGCCAGGAAGAGGTGATGAAGAACCTGCAGGATGGCAAGACAGTCACGGCTGTCACTCAGACCGTAGCCGGTGCGGTTGGCGATGCTATCGGCATGCTCTCTGCAATGAAGACCTTCGGCATCAAGCCGGGATCAGCTGGCACTGGCACACGCATAGCTCAGGCAACGTCAAGGCTTCAGCATGCAGCCAGCTTCGGCGTAATCAGGGCGCTTGGCACGCGGGGCTCAATCGAGGACCGCATGAATGCCGGCATACTGGCAACGATGTACATGTCATCCACATCAATATCAGGAGCGTTCGGTAAAGCTACTGTCCCTGTGGATGCTTTCATAAACACAATGGTATCCCTGCTGCGTAAGGAAAAAGGGTTTGGCCTTGGTGGACAGTATTCAGATGCACGCAACCGCGCAGCAGTAGATGCTGCTGAGTTTGGCGTTGACGAGAAGACCCTGCGCTACATGTACTATGCCAAGGTTGCAGGCTTTGATCTTGGCTATTCGCTGATGACCAGACCATTCGCCTCAGCCGAGGCAGGCAGGGCGATCCCGATAGACCGCACAGCAGCGCTTGAGCAAGTGGGCAAAATGGAGGCAGGAGCCACGCGAAGGGTTGGAGAGGCTACGACACCACAAGAGCGGGAGATGGCCCTTGACGACGTACAGGCGGCTCAGCGTGAGCGTGCTACGATAGAGAGCTTACAGACAGAACGTGTGGTTTATGACAACCCTACGCAGAACTTCATCGAAGCATCAAGGCAGGTGCAGCACAATGCAGATCGCAATGCTGAGTTCGAGAGTGCAATGTTTCATGGTGGGCCACATGTGTGGGAGCCTGAGCCCGGCTTTGCGCATGGCCGGCCAAGGCTGGACAAGGTAGGCTCGGGCGAGGGGGCTGCTGCGTTTGGCTGGGGATGGTACTCGGCAGAGAGTGAGGGCGTGGCGAGAAGTTATCAGACTGCAGGATCTGGAAAGTTTACGTTAGACGGCAAGGAGAGAAGCTACTACACAAATAATCCAGAATACATCAAGCCGGTAAATGCTGATGAAGCGGCTGGGATCTTGATTGCTGAGGCTGGATCAAAGAAGTCTGCACTCACTGGTATCGATCCTCGCATGGCTTTGTTTGACGACAAATCACTAACTGAGACTGCTGTAAGAGCTGCGGTTGAAAGCTTTGATGAATCACGCATTGCAATTCCAGATACATCATCTCTCTACAAGCTCGACCTCCCTGACGACGTGCTGCCTAAGCTGCTGGATTGGGACAAGCCTGTTGCGGGAGATTTGACGGGTATAGCTGAACGGGCTGGAGACATTGAAGGGTATGACAACTTTGAGCATCTTGCTATTGCTGCTCTACGCAATGAACACCCTAGAGGCAAGGGCTATGTTCCCACAGGCGAGGAAGTCTACAATGATCTCTCGGACCTATTAGGTGGACAACAAGCCGCCTCCGAGTTCCTTGCCAGAGCAGGCATAGTTGGCACTCGCTACTTGGATCAGCAGAGTAGGTTTACCAAGCAAGACTTACTGCGAGGCGAAGGAGAACATCACGGAGAATTTGGTTATCGAGCTGGAGGCATGGAGCCTACATGGTTCAAGACCGAGCAGGAAGCTATGCAGTTTTCTGAAGATGTTGCAACACGCAACTACGTCCTGTGGGATCAGCCCACGCTTGACCGCACTGCTTTACTTGAGCGCAATGGAGAGAAGCTCGACGCAATGCGCAGCATCGAGGAGCCCACGTACTTTGCCGAAGGCGCACCTCCTCCATACAAGGGCGCACCGCTGGACAATGCGCTGTGGCGTTTGCCGAATGATCTTGCCATCAGCGAAGGCTCATCGCTACGCATGGGTAGCGTGACTGATGTGCGCGATCAGATAGGCGCAACGAAGAATCCTATCCGCCAGTCGCTTGAGAATTCTCTGCGCAAAGTTGAGGATGCATCAGGCATAGGCGACACGGATATGTATTACACGTTCGATCCGCAGCATGAAGCACGCTTCGGCTTGTTCCAAGTGCGTAGCGGCAAGGCCAGCGTTACTATGAACTGGAAAGCGATTGGCGATGATGGTGACTTGGCGAGGGATACGTTCAACCATGAGCGCGTTCACAATACATTGACTCGCCTCAGCTTGGATAAGCAGGCTGGGCTACCGCCTGCGCAGCGTGCGGCGCTCAACGAGATCTCACGACTGATGATAGTTTCCGATCAGTTCCGTGGGCAGTCAGACCAGTTCGCACAGCACGACTTTGATCGATACTTTCAGAACAGACAGGAGTTCATTGCCGGCTTCAAGACAGATCTCTTGTTCAGGGCTTATCTCAAGACGGTAGAGGATGGAGGAGACAATGTGTTTGGCGCTATGGGCGACACCATCAAGCGCAATGTCTTTGGCGTGACAGCAGATACCAAGCTGGACAAAGAGTTCGATAGGCTGCTTGGCGTGCCTGAGCTACAGGCCGAGGCATACCGCGCACGCAAAGAGCCTGAGCCTGACGAAGTGCTACCTACTCCCGATGTCCCTGTATTCGCAGGCACAGTATCAAGGTTTCTGGACAACGAAGCAGCCAAGCGCACAGGCGATAAGTTCAGGGCCAATGCTTATGCTGACGCAGCCAACCGACTAAGGGATTACCCTGGAGACTTCCAGAACCTCTCGAAGACAGAGATAGCAACGCTGCTTGGCAGGAAGAATCCTGCAAAGTCACCTGGAACTATTGCTGAGCGCATCTATGCAGAGATCCAGTCGGCCAGAATCCACGGCAATGCTGCGATGATCAACAACGAAGTTGCTTCAGATAAGTCCAAGGGCGTTCTGCCTGAGCCCAAGGTGCCTGTCGAGTACGAGGGAGATCAGAATGCAGTGGCTGAGATTGCACGCTACGATCAGAATGCAGCATCGCTCAGAGAGCAGAAGAAGGATCTATTCAAGGCTGGGCTTGCGCGAAGATGGTATCCTAATGCATTCGAGGTGATAGGCATGGTGCAGGATTCGATGGGTGAGCGCACATGGCCACTGGCTAAGACGCTCGTTAAGGGTAGGCAGTATTACCTGAACATGCGCAACACATACATGGAAAAGATGGTTGATGCTGGGGTTGATGCTGGGGATATCCGCACACTGCCAGAGACTTTGTGGGGAGAGATGACTGAATACCTTGAGGGTAGGCCAGCCAATGCTCCGAGTCTGTCTGACCATTGGAAGAATGTAGGTGACTTCTTCCGTACTACTGATGCCGATACCGTGCATAGAGAGAGAGTTCAATACAACAGGACTATGCGGTACGCAAAGAACCAGAAGACCACAGGGTATACAGACGAGCAGAAGGAAACATTGGAACCATTGAGAAGGTTCTATGTGGACGAGATCGCAACCGGCAATAAGAACATCGAGGAGTTCTATGATTTGGTTGCTAAGTTTGTCCAGTCTCCAGCCAGCGATGCGCTTACGAGGGAGAACTATACTCCTCATGTGAATAAGAAGAGGGTGAAGGATTATGACCCATCAAAAGACCCAGACAATCTTCCGGTTGTTGATAAGTGGGTGAAGGATCTACAGATTGAAGAGCCTCCGCCAACTGCGCTTAGATCGCAGCGTGCGCTGAAGGCAAGGACTGATACTGACTACAACCCTCTTGACGCCAATCCTCTGGTTGAGATGCACAGGAATCATCTGCGTCATATGAGTATGTTCTATCTGGATCAGCCGATCAACGATGTCTACTCGAAGCTTATCTCTGGAGTGATGTCTGACGGATTCACCCCAGCAAACCACCTGTCTACGCCAAAGGATTACAAGCCATTGCTGGACAAGAAGACATCTGAATACTTCACTAAGTGGCTGAAGAATATGATTAGCATGGATGTGCAGAGGGAGCCATGGGAAACTGTAATGTCAAAGGCCAGGGCTAACCATTTCAAGACGATGGTTGCGAAGTACAACCTCATAGCGAAGCAGCCGTTCCAGGTGCTGACCACTGGCGAAGGCGCTGGGTTACGCGATGCTGATAAGTTCAGAGGAAGAGACTACCTGACGAGAAACTTCGAGGATGTGATTACCGATTACAGCAAGCTATCTGATTCTGTTTTCGGTGAAGAAGGAAAAGCTTATACAGAACGTACTCGGAATGAGGTATTGCTTGGGAAGAGATTGTTGCAGAAGGAATTGTACGGAGAGAACCTGCAACCGGATAGGCCGAGCGCATGGAACTTGCCTTGGTTCTTATTCAGTCTTGCCACTGACAACAAGGCAATAGACTTCGTAAACAAGATGCCACTGCTTGGCGGAGACTTCGCGGCAGAGCTGAATGCAAAGTTCGATGCGTCGAATAGGATTGGTTCTATGAGGGGTTGGTTGCGGAAGGGTGACAGGCTCGTGCTTCAAGCTGTCAAGAAAGGCGATGCACCTCCTCCGTGGAGTAAGATAAAGGGTGCCTTTAAGATGTCCAGCTTCCTTCCGTTTCAGAGAAGGCAGTTGGCTGAGCTGTATGCACGAGGATCGTACAATGAGTTCGTATTTGAGGCAGCGTCCGAGCACACGAGGCAGGGCCAGTTCGTATACGACACCAAGCTTAGGAGCCTGAGCGAAGTATCTCCCATAGCCAGGCAGGTAGCTCAGTATGCGTCATGGTGGAGAGGTTACAGCATGAACTGGTATCGGAACATGCAGAGTGCTGTGAAGCCTGACATCCTTGATCCTGATGCAATCGTAGAGGTTGGCGATATGCGCATTACTCGCTCTCAGCTGGCAGCATCCAAGACCATCGTAGGACTCATCACTGCTGCAGCATTTCAGCAAGTGGTCTTCAATGGCGCAACAGGCAGATTGCCAGAGCAGAACGGTGACGACATAGATAGCGAATATGATCAGTGGGAGAGATTGTTTGCTTCCACATTCGATTACTACTCAGCGTACAATGAGACTGAAGGCGCTATGCCTCAAGGATTCCTTGATCCGTATGACAACAGCCTTCTCTCAGTACCCGCTACTCCGATGAAGATCATAATGAACGCAAAGTCCTTTGCATCATTCAGGCCATGGGATGAGCAAGGCCGAGGCGGTCAGCTTCAAGGCCCATCGCAGGTGCTGGACTCAGTGCTACGCATGGGGCGCATGATCTATGCAGGATCTGCCAACACAATAGCTGGGCTTGCTGTGGCCACGCGAGATCCAGAGAAGGGTCAGAAGATTATCAGCAGCGGGATCAAAGAAGCACTCACTCAGGGCAACTACTTCCTTGAGAACTACACATGGGCAGCATGGCGTGCAGGCAATTTGCTCGACCAGTACCCAGGCACCAAGGAAGGCGAACCTGCTCGCAATGCAAATCAGGTGCGGCAGTGGATCGAGACAGGCTTGGAAGAGCACCTCGGCTACATCCCTGACTGGTGGGCTGAGTACCTGCCTATGCAGCAGAACCGCGATAGCTTCTACCGCATATCAACGCACATGGTGTTTGGTGGCAATGCGCCTCAGCCTCGCATAGAAGATGAGGGCTTTACCGGCGCAGGCGGAGGCAATGCTCAGCGCAACACAAGGCCAGCTCGTTCTGGCCGGCGCACTCGCTCGGCTATACGCTGAGTGCTTGGCGAATAGTTTGCTGAGGCTGTTCACTTCCCCTTGCTCCAATCATGCTTCGCCCCGCCTTGCATTGCCCTCAGCACATGCCTCAGCCTCTCGCACGTAGCCTCCATCTCGCACACCAAGCTGCTGCCTTGCTTGTATCCAAGCGTATAGAGCAAATCAAATTGTTCAGTCACTTGGCCGCGCAGCACCATGTCTGAAAAATTCTTACCCATAAGGTGTATTGCATCATGGCAATTACCTGCATAGCCATAGTACAAATCCATGTACATCAATGATCCCACCGCTGAAATGCTATGGCCAATCAGTTCCTTATGCATCCTGCACCATGTAGCTTGCAGTAACCTGCGCTTCTTTCGGTCAGTCATATTTCTTTCCATGTTGATTCATTGTCCATGTGTATAGATATTCCCTTGCTTCAGCCAAGTCGTGGAATATAGTTATAAAGATTACAGTACGATACTTTTGCTTTATGATTCTCCATCGTGGCTCATAGGCTATCTTCCATTTATGATCCTTGCTTGAGCGAACGATGAACACCAGCTCATTTGATCCGTTGACTTTAACCTTAGCAACCCCATAAAGATTCATCTTTGGCTCTATGTATACTGGAGTAACGCGCCTCGCAAAGAACCATATCCTGGCGCGAAATGCTGCCAAGTAATCCAGCGCAATCTGTATCTTATTCTTTTGTCTAACATAGAATACGTTATCCGTTATTGTCAGTAATTTATCCTTCATGCTATTTCCTTTTTGTCAATCATTTCTGAAATCTCTACCCACTTGCTCGCCTTGCATTGCCCTCAGCACATGCCTCAGCCTCTCGCACGTAGCCTCCATCTCGTTCAGTAATCGCAACTGTTCGTCAGTCATCACTGACCTCCTATATTTTTCCCGCTCGGAGTTACTACTGTGCTCATATCCTCTTCTGTAAGCTCTTCAATTCCAATAATACCACATCCCTTACACTTGGCCTTTGCTTTTATATCAGTCTTTACTACTGTAAAACCGGATAAAGGATGCATTAGACCATTGCGCCACGAGCATCTCCTCTCGGTTCTCCGCGTTCGTATTCCTCTATGATAATCCATCCAGCGTGTTTGCAGAATAGTTTATGGCGTAAGTTACTAAAACATTTCTTCAGCATCACTCTTCTCCTTTCACTGTCATAAGCGCAGGCACCTTGCGTGGTTGGCCAACAGCTTCGCATAGATCATAGTACAAATCCATGTACATCAATGATCCCACCGCTGAAATGCTATGGCCAATCAGTTCCTTATGCATCCTGCACCATGTAGCTTGCAGTAACCTGCGCTTCTTTCGGTCAGTCATATTTCTTTCCATGTTGATTCATTGTCCATGTGTATAGATATTCCCTTGCTTCAGCCAAGTCGTGGAATATAGTTATAAAGATTACAGTACGATACTTTTGCTTTATGATTCTCCATCGTGGCTCATAGGCTATCTTCCATTTATGATCCTTGCTTGAGCGAACGATGAACACCAGCTCATTTGATCCGTTGACTTTAACCTTAGCAACCCCATAAAGATTCATCTTTGGCTCTATGTATACTGGAGTAACGCGCCTCGCAAAGAACCATATCCTGGCGCGAAATGCTGCCAAGTAATCCAGCGCAATCTGTATCTTATTCTTTTGTCTAACATAGAATACGTTATCCGTTATTGTCAGTAATTTATCCTTCATGCTATTTCCTTTTTGTCAATCATTTCTGAAATCTCTACCCACTTGCTCGCCTTGCATTGCCCTCAGCACATGCCTCAGCCTCTCGCACGTAGCCTCCATCTCGCACACCAAGCTGCTGCCCTTGGCATAGCGTAGCTCATCGAGCAAAGCGAATTGCTCAGGCACGAATTGGCGTAGCACTTCTTCGGAGTATTGCTGGCCTGCACGATGCAGCCGGTCATGGCAGCCACGAACTCCCCAGCATACGCATACGCCATTGGCTATGACATGCCTGAGATCCGGCCTTGCCTTCTTGCCTTTGATGTGATGCCCACATAGCTTCACCATTGTCGCTGTGCGCCCACACAGCAAGCACTTACCGCCAAGGCATATAATCTCCTGCCACAGTGCGTCGGCTTTGCGTGTGGCTACGGCTAAGGGGCGTGGGCTTCGGCTATTCATCTTCCAGTACCCATCCTTCCTTGGTCTTTGTTGCCCAGATCCACTCAATGCCTGGAAACTCAACCTTGCATTGGTTGAACGCTAAGCGAGCACGGCCATGGCTATGAAAGCGATGGCTGCCTTTAACTTCGATTGCCCTGCATGGAAGCCCGTCGCAATCGAACTCAACCCAATCAGGAGAATAATCCAGGCCATTCTTCATGTGAAATGTCAACGCTTGGAATCGGAGGTCTATCTTGAGGCCAAGCCCATACGCAGCATACTCAGCCTCGGTCTTGTTTGGCTGCTGTGCGCCCTTGCCTACCTTTGCTTTGCGCTTGGGCTTGGCGAGGGGTTCCGCTGCATTGAGATCAGATTGCTCCGCGTGAGCCTTGTCGATAAGATCCTCGCGCTTAGCCTTGTAGAACTTATCAATATCTTCCTGTGTCCATCCTTTCATTATATCACCCTGTATACGCGGCACCCAACCACGCCAGCCTTGAGTATGCGCTTGCCTTCATTGTCTGTGTGCCTTGCAATGAATCGCTTAGGCGCGAGCTTCTTGTTCCAGTAAGCACAGATAGGGCTCATCTGGTAGCCTCGCTTATTCTCGATAAAGAAGCTGTAGTCTACTTCCATTGTCTTAAACGGATAACGAGAAGGTCGGCCCCTCTTGTCTGTAGGTTTATCGTCAGTCGGTTCTGTTTCAAAATCCATCTTTATCCTCCAAATGTACCGGAAGAAAGAACCCGCTCTTAGCACGCGGATCAAACTTCCTATCGTTCTTTTCTGCATCACGCCACTCGGCAATGATTCGATTCATAGTAATCCCTATCAGCGTAGGTGTTGGGTCTACTTCGATCACGCCATTGTAGATAGACCCATCCTGATTAGTGTATGTATGTATATGTCCACACCAAAGGTATTCCTTCACCGGCATCTCCGCCCCGCCGCGCATGCCTGTGCATACCATGATGTCGCCCTCAATGAACTCAGCTTTGACATGCTTATGCGGCTTAGCAATGAACCTGCCAAGCCTGATGCCATCAAGCATGAGCGAGCAGCGGTGAGCATTGGCGTCAAACCATATGGCACCGAATCGCTTGTACTGCCCTGGCGGAGCAGGCGGCTCACGCTCGAAACAGATGTTGGCAAGGAAGCTCATTCGCGCTCCCCCCATGGCTCATCCCCTGCTTGGCAATGCCGCTCAGCATCGCCGCGATGCTCCAGGGCTATGCGCGAGGCTAGGGGCATCTCATCGGCTTTGTCCAAGCTCTTGTCTTGCTTATCTATGTCCATCATTCACTCCTTGCAATCCGCTATGGCTGGCGGGTTGGGGCTATTTGTCCAAATCTTCAAGCACATCACATGCTGCATCCCGTAGACTGGAGAGGCATGGAATACTATCTTGAAGATGCTTCCTGCCCTGCTTTTTACCATCACCGCCTGTCATAATATCGACTACTGCATCCCCTAAATCCAATGGGACCGTTGCTATCTTCACGACTTTACTAAGTAGGTTTCCAATCATCCCACCCCGCCTTTCGCGTCATGCTTCGTTATCCGCCGCCGCATATAGTTACCACTCGCCACGTTACAACTCCTATGGTTGGTTGCTGTTTCCGGTTATCACCTTGTTCGCTTTGAAAATTACCAGTGCGAGCGGGAACGGAAGCCCGTGCTTTCCTCCGTTGAATTTCGGTCGTCCTCGCAAGAATCGGATTTCCCCCTTCATGCATTGATCGTGCCACCATCCTGTATTGGTTCTCGCGGGAATCAGCATGACGGTCGTTGCGTCTCCCCGTTCTGCGTGAATCCGCGCCTTTTGAATCCACTTTGGCATTTCCCGACCGTATGGGGGATTACACCAGCACACTCCCGTCCACGGTTGCTCTAAACCATTTTCGGCAAGCGTGTAGTGATGCGGGTGCTTGGCGTTTTCATGGGTGCTGCATACATCCACGGTGAACCCAAACTCCGCGTTCCATTCATCCCACAAGTCTTGTGGTGTTTCGTATTCTACGGACTTTGCCGCGAATCGTTCTGTTGTTAAATCTGCCATAATAAAATAAGCGAACAAGACGTTGCTCTCAATCCTCGTCCCTCGGATGAGAGAACTCAGCGTTGGGGGCAAGAGAGCAAATTAGATCATAGATTGAACCTGACCCCTCGGTAAGGGAGTCCCCGCTGTCGCGGAATACATGCCATTTCCCACCCTGCCATCCAATCGATGCTTCAATTGTTATTTGGCGTTCAAGCTCAAGACACCCATCCTTGAATTTCCCAACAAGCGAATCGAGACTATCAGAAACTCCGCGCCTTTTCTTGACCCGAAAATCTAATCCACATTTTGGACACTCTGCTTTCATGTTATCTTTCTCCTTTTGTTTCTTCAGCCTCATTCTGGACGTTGTGCCTATTGGCGTTGTGCCGCTCGCAGCGTTTGCAGCGGCCATCCTGCCCGACGAAAGATCCACACCGGGGGCATGTCCGGCGCGGCGTCTTGCCGCCGATGAGGCCGCCTTCGCGGCCCCATCGGATGAAATCGTCCCGTGTTAATTGCTTACTCATAGTCTTCCGGCGATGCGTCGCCAACGATTGCCAAATAATCAGGGTTATCCCAGTCGGCAAACTGATTAGTATCCATCTCAGCGTTGCCATCCAGTACCGTATACACAGCGCGGACTACCAACCCCTCGTACTCGTAGAGGGAATAGAATGCGTCATCCCCCATCCAGCATTCGTCGTTGGCCATGATAGCGTCAGCGCTTTTGAGACCCATTGTGTCCCAGATGTACTTGGCGTCTTTGTCTGTGATTTGGATGTCCATGTCTACTTCCTCCGCAGTGAGTTGGTTTATCTCTCACTGTCTGGGGACATACTACCACAAGCCACTTGTGGTGTCAACCCCCTTATTGATCTTTTTTCATCTTTTTTTTGGGGGCCATCCGAGCCCATGAAATCAGGCACAACAAGAGCATCGAGCGCTACGGCGCTTTCGCGCCGAGGCTCAA
>Ga0208769_1001047_pt1 | contig 12684 bp, 20 predicted proteins | sample AntAceMetag02UKC_FD_184768 | JGI IMG/M metagenome (GOLD analysis project Ga0208769, IMG submission 184768) | Saline lake microbial communities from Ace Lake, Antarctica- Antarctic Ace Lake Metagenome 02UKC (SPAdes) (version 2) | ecosystem: Environmental > Aquatic > Non-marine Saline and Alkaline...
AAAAATTCAATGGAAAACTGCTATTAAAGGATTGGAATTCCTAAAAAGAGTTGGATTGGTTAAAGAGAAGAAAGACAATAAATATTTTTGAAAGATTTCTATATTCCTTGATCTTCAATAAATCTCTGTCTTTCAAGCCATTCCTGCTGCTATTTTTCTTTCCTCCAAGCATAATAATATAATGGGATTAAAAACAGGATAAGCAGATTAACAAACCAAAAATCTCTCCCAGTATATTCTAAACCCCAAGCACTAATCATTCCTAAAAATAAACACACAGCAAGAATAACACTTATTATTTTAGCATAAATTTTCATATCTTCAATATATGGTTTTTTAGCCCAAGCATAATAAAGGAATGGAGAGTAAAATGCTAATCCAAAAACTACACTAAATAAACAAGCAAAAACTGAAATGATTGTTGAACTTAATGACATAGTTTTGGGCATATATTCTCCTAATGCGAGAAATTTATAAAAAGTTTCTTGACTATCAAAGTATAATCCTACAAATTGAAATGCTAAATATATCATAAAAACCGCAAAACCCATCACAACTAAAGAACTAATTTTAATCCAAATATTCATTATTGTTTCTATTATTTTCATTTTTTGTATATTTTATCATGGTGATCAAAATTCTCAAATGATATTAATTTGTTTTTCTTATCAAAATTAAAAACCAAAACTTTCTCTCCGATCTGGACTCTCTTTAAATGCTGCAGTGGAAACCTTAAATTTTTATAATGTTCAACATCAGAATTAATAATCTCGTTGATTTTCTTAATGATCCTCTCACGTGTTTCAGGATCTTTCTTAAAGAGCTTTGTCATGATCTTTTGGAGATGCGGTTGTATCTTATATTGATACATCTTATTCCCCAGTCAACTTTCTTAACTCTTTTATATTTTTAAAAGGGATTCCTTTTTGTTTTTCAATTCTTCCCATTTCCTTAACAAATTCAGGCCTGATTTCAGGCTCTAAATTTTGCTCGTATTCCTGGATAAGAAATACAAAAGCTTGATCTTTGTTTTTGAATCCGTGCTGGCTCTTAACTATGTTCAAAATTCTATTTTCTCTTTCAGGAATTTCTATAGTTGCTTTTACCATTTTTACTATGTTTTATTGTATTTTGTAGTTTTTAAAGATTTCTAATTTTGGCTCAATTTGATGTACATACATCAATTTGGTGTCCGGACACCAAATCTTTCTTTTCCCTTTAAAAAGTCCCACGGCATGGGACCATTTGGTCTCCAGATTTAAGTGGACACTAAAATCCACTTACTTAAAATATCACCAGGCTTTAATTTTTAAAGATATTATCCCAGGGGATAATTTTTAAAATTTTGTTTTTGAGTTTTTGCGCCGCGGTGCACTTTTCTTTCTTTTCTTTGGGAGGTGCGGAACCCTTTCTTTTCTTTCTTCTTTGGCCCCACCTTTCTTCTTTCTTTTATGCTGTGATCTCCATTGTTTTTAAATAATTGACTAATCTCACTCCTGCTGTTGCGTATTGTTTAGGAATGCCCTTATTAATTATCTCCTGCTCACTATCTCCATCAAAAGCAAATAAAGCTGCTTGCAATAACATTAAAAATTCAGTCTTTTCCATCCAATGCCTCCTTAACCCCTGATTCTGAAAAATCAATATTTTCTGTATTCTTGGCTACCTTGGCTACCTTGGCTACCTTTTCTATACTTATATGTTTATTGTTAGAAATAAGTTCACGCATAGGTGTAACGTGTCCAACGTGTCCAACGTGTCCAACTTTTTTAAAAATATATTCTTGTCTTATGCTTCTCACATTAGAATCAACCACCTGCATTTTTATGTCTGAAAGAATTCTCCCAATAAATTTCCTTAACTTTATACCAAAATTAGTTTTTCCTTTTAAAGTATCAAAATCCAAATAATTAAATAAATCTTTATTTGAGATTAACTCCACAATCTGATTCTTTTTTATTGGCTGATCTGGATATGTTTCATAACAAATCTCAAATAGTTGTTTCATATCTGAGGTCTCACTATCTCCTGCAAGCTCTAAAGATTCTTTGTCAATTGTGCATGGGCTATCATATCCTGCAGATTCCATGATCCCCCCACAAATTGAAGCCCAATTTGGAAAGGATGCAAAAGGTATGGATCCTTCTGGTTTTTTATCTTTTATCCAATTCTTTACAAGCGAATATAAGGCAGATAATATCTTCCCTCTGCTTTTTAAAATCCATTCATGTAAAAGTGGATTATCAAATTTTCTGGAGTTTGCGTCTTCTATATCTAAAAATAAATTAACAAACCTGCATCTATTAGCAAAGTCAGGAGTATAACTAACCCCCACATTCCCTGACAAAGAAAAGTCCATCTCATTAGGAAGGTTAATCAGATCATTCTTCCCAAGCAATCGGTCTGAATAAACTTTTGAAGTAGAAACCTGTTCTAAAATTGCATTATTTATATAACCTTTATTATTCGCGAAGTGCATCCTTTTCCTTCCACTGATCAAAGCAGATGTTATTTTTTTCCTGAGCTCCTCATTATTATTTTCTTTTCTATCTCCACTACTTACTGGATTATCATCAAGAGCTTGTCCATCATAAACTATGCCTGTAATTCCTGCGCAATAATCTTTTCCAACCCTTTCCCTATTTCCTAAATAAAAAAATACAGGGGTTCTAGTATTGAAGTCCACAAACAATCCTCTCAAGAATGGTGTTAAAAGTCCCGCTATTGCATTAGTTTTATCCTGTTTTGATCTAAAGCAAAACTCGCAGAAAATATTATCTATTATTTCTTTGGCTTTTTTAATATCCATTTTAGGATCCTCTATGTCTGGAGAATCATGTGGCCTCCACGAACTGAATCTTTGATCAAATCCTTTTTTAGGAAAGGTTAGTTTTCCCTTGTACATAATCGGAAGAGGAATTGGAAATATTCTTTCTATCTGCGGAAGGGCCTGCTCTAAAATCCTGGAGCACAAAACAATATCTGCTTTAGTTGGAGACAGGCTTTTTATCTCGAATATTTCGCCCTTTCTTGTATTTCTGATATAACCAACATTAGAATATTCTTCCAGGAGGGTGATAAGTCTTTTGTCTTTTATATTAATAAAACCAGTGTATAATTCTTCCCCTGTGTTGTGGAGTTTTATTTTTCCTACCTCAACAATCTGTCGGGAATTTGGTCTGTAAAAAAGGATATACTTATCTTGAAGAAGTTCGGCAATATCTTTAGATAAATTACTTATAGATCTCCCGTGGCCATCCAGTAGCAACTCTCCCTTTTCCCTTATTTCTAATTCTCTGCGAACCTCTATCTTGTATCCTCCAATGTCAAAACAATCTATCTTATCCCCTGTTTCCACAAATTCCAGCAGTTTTAAATGAAAGAGATTCAATAATTCTGGCCTCTCCTCCGAGGCATCCAGGAGTTTGATATAACTTTTTGTAGTGAAGATTTTATATTTATCAAATAATTTCTCTATCTCTTTTTGAGGAAAATATTCTTCCTGCTTTTCTTTCTTTTTATCTGCCATTTTTTTCTCCCATATTTACTTGAAGATCCACATAAGGAAACAGCGAATCAATATCTTCTATCGGCAAAATAACTAACTCTCCAAATTTGTCAATGCCCTGGATATGTGTCTCTGTCTGTTTAGAAATACTCAAAGTAATAATTTTACCTTTCTTAGTTTTTATCTTCACTCTTTTATTTTCTTTTTCTATGTTCATTTTCTTATTTTAGCAATCGCTACTCTAATAAGCAACTTTTCCAAAACATTTTTAAACTAAGAATCCTTCCGATTATAGCTGTATATTCGTTAGATTCTTTTTCTTTATTTTTTTACATTGTTTTTTGAAAATTTTTTGCCTCCCTTTTAATGATCATGATTTCCTCTCCCGATCTTTAATTCTTTTTTCAATTCTCTCTCGCTTTTTTCTGCATGCAACTTCATGCTGCCTAAGACCAGAATCTGCATGCAGCTCGCTTATGCCAGTAATTGTGATCCCACAGATTGAGCACTTCCTTCGAACAACTTTCCTCTTTTTTTCTTCCATCTTCTTATAAAGGTATAGATATTATCATTTAAAAAAGCTTCTATTTTCTTTGTTTTTTAAAGGGAATTTCAAGCCTCTTTTCCCAAAAAAACATCAAAATCTTTGTATTCGGCGTCCTTGCCTTGCTTCATTCCTAAGAAAACAATTTTAATTTTGTTTCCTATCTGGCATACCGGTCTTATTTTAGGATCTAAAACAGCAGAGCCAAAAACATCAACTACTGCGTCTTCAGTTTCAAATGTATAAACTTTTGTTTTATACTTACCGCCTTCTTCCTGGATGTTCAATAGTTTCCCAATGATTTCTTTTTGCTTTTGTGGATCCCAACTAATTCCTGTTTTTTTAAATTTCATTTTTTAACCTCCTATAATTTAATTTTTGAACATGAAGAGGGCCTAAGCCCTCAGCATATTACTAATCTCTTTCTTAATGTCCTGGTGCTTTTGTCTGGCTATGCAATTGATTAAATCTTCTTTTGCTCTTTTCTCGACCATTCCAAACATATAATTTTCAATGCTCATTTTTTAACACCATTAGGAAATTCCTTAAGCAATCCAAGATGGGCATTATTCAATCTCGCTATTAACTGCTCAGTTGTTTCATTATCTTTCTTGTAAAACTTAACTTCCCATCCAACACCTACACTTGATTTGTTAATCTTCATACTTTCCTTATTTTCGTTCACATTAATTTCCATTGTTTTTTTCTCCTGTGATTTAATTCAAAAGCCGGCTGAAAGGAGATCCAAGACCGGCATCTGGACAAAAAACAAAGAATTAAAAAGTTAAGGCCCTTACTTATTTTGAGGATTGGGAGCTTCGGCTTCCTTTCTTTATTTTTTGATTATTCTTTTCTGCTTGTTGTTTTTTACATTTGATTGTGTGAATCATCATATTGTATTCAACTTGTTTTTCACTCACTCCTTCTATGATCCTTCCACAAATCTCGCATTTTTTCTTGTAGATTTTCATACTAAGACTAAGACTATCCCTTTTTTAAAACTTTCTACTTAAGAAAACTACCCTCCGGGTGCGGCAAGATAATTATAAATCTCTTTCTTAATAGTTATTCGTTCAGCGGTGCAACTGCCTTAACTCTCACTTTCTGCCGTTTGATATAAAGTCTGTGACCAATTGGTCAAGGGGTGCCAATATTTCTCTCTTGATCCTTTGCCAATGTTGGCGAAGGTTAAATATAAAAATAAATTAAAAAATTGGATTGCCAACCAAGAAAAGAAAACATTCATTTTTGGACTATCTATGCTCAAATACCCCTCAAATTTTTGTTCTGGGTTGCTCCTGGCGTTAGATCTTTTGTTTTTTAAGCAAATATGCCATAAATCTTATTTTGTTTGTAATTTTCCCTTATTTTAAGCTGAATTCAGTGACTTCACTGAACTCACAGTGAACTGCTCAATGAACCCAATGAACTCATAATGAACTCACTGAACTCATTTAGTATAGAATTTGGCCAGGTTTTTGAGCTGGTTTTTGCTTAAAATATTCTGAGAAGTTGTATATCCAAATTTTGTAAGTTTGATTGACACATAATTCCCCTCTCTTTTTCTTTCTATGATTTTGTTTATTAATAATGGTTTGATTGTATTGCTGACGGCATTTCTTATTTTAGAGGCCTCTTTGTTAGGATATAACTCTGTTGTAAGATCTGAGATAGGCAGCCATTCTTCTTTGCATTCATTTAGAAGGCCCACAATCAAACTAAAAGCCTGTTTTGTATGAGGAGTTAAATTTTCAAGAACGGGTTCATGCACTTCACTGGCTTTTTGATGAACTGTTGGTGAAGTGATTGGTGAACTCACTGACTTCATAATGAGTTCAGTGAACTGCTTTTGCATATCTTTGAATTGTTTTGGCAGCACTTCTAATTTTTCTAATCTTGTAGAATTATTTTCAATTAATTCAGCCTGGTTTTTTTGTTCTAATCTGATCTTACTAACATCTCTCGCAACCTTATCAAAAGCCTCTTTTAATTTTGGATCCTTTCTTTTCCTCCTGGCTCTTTTGACTGGCTCTTTCTTTTTTTTAAATAAATCCCAAAATCCCATTTTTTTTGAATTCTCCAATAATTATAAGATAATCATATTTTTAATTGTTTCTATCTTCTTTGCTCTTTTGTTCATAAATTAACCGATTAATGAGCGTTCAATATGCTATCTTATTTCCTTTTGGAATTAGATATTGTTTTATGAACATATCCTGCGCTCACATATTTCTTATGATTGCTTTTATCATAATAATAAACTTCTTTATGAATTTCTCTAATTGTTTTTCCCTGGTCATGCAGTTTGTTTATTTTATCTTGAACTTTTGATTGTAAAGCACGCCTACCCCATTTGTTGCCCTTGTAACTCAATGTTTTCCCTTTCTTCTTTCTAACAGCTAATTTAATTCTCTCTGATTTTTTGATTGATTCTTCTTCTGCAATCCAACCCATAATTTGAATCATTAAACCGTGCATGATCTCATCAAAGGGTGCTGGAATGTTGTTTAGATCACTAAGCCAGGCTTGTCTGACACTATAAATCTTACAATTGCAAATCTTACATAATTCAAAGAACTCTATTAACTTTTTTCTATTTCTGTAAATCCTATCCAAATCCCAAATAATTAAATTCTTAATTTTCTTCTTTTGTATTTCTTTCCGGATTGAATTAAAAATATCTCTCTTTTCACCATTCAAAAAAGCAGATGTTTTTTCTTCAAGAATCTCATAATCTTTAAGTTCTGACTTTTTTATTATTGTTAAGCAATCCTTAATTTGATTTTTTGGCTCTTGATCTTCTGTGCTTGTCCGGATATAAATTATTGTAGATTTCATTCACTAATTATATGATTTCTGAATCCTCCAGAATATCTTAAGAAGAATTCTCTTTTAAAAGTTGCTAATCTTCAAGAAAATCAAAAACAAGGCCCCAATTCCAAATAAAGAAAATCAAAGCATCTACAAACTCATAGCTTAAATCCTCTGCAATAATAACTTTCTTTCTTCCGTCGGGCTGAGGATCATCACTAATTGTTCCAAATTGGCTTTCTATTTTATTTTTTAAATCTGGAAGATTAACAAACTCAATCTTTTTCTCATCAAAAAGTTTTCTTAGGCCATAATAAGCCTCACTTTTTGCATCAGCGTATTTTATTTTATCATTTGCTTGGGTTTGAAGATCACATTTTATTAATCTTATTTTTGCCGGAGGAAAATCTATTCTGCTATTCTCACTTTTTACAAAGGTTTCAATCTCCTCAATTATTTTTTTATTATTGAGAGTTGGTTTACTGATTCTAATCTTATTTTCAGTCTTGCTGTTTTCTTTAAAGAAATCTCTTATTTTCTCTTTGATTCTATTTAGATCCCCTTGATTAAATCCTAAGACCTGGTATTTTGCATTTCTTATTGTTTTATTTTTTCCTGCATAAATCTGTCTGTCCATTAATTCTGGATCTTCTTCTTTAATCTCATCAAATTTAAGACCGGTTAAAATCACATTACTTTCTGATTTTTTTTTAGAAATATAACAACTCATTATTCTCTTAACTTTTTGAGATTCGAGTTGATTAGCTGAATCTTGCTCTTGGATTGTGTTTTCCCATTTCTCTATTTCTTGCAAACTTGCATATTTTACCATGGTATTTATTTAAAAGCCTCACTAATTTGATTCAAATCAAAAAGTTTATTTTCTTTTTTGATAATAAAAAACATCCTAAACATTAGAGCATCACCATAATCGGTCGATCTTCCAATCATCTCTTTTATTTCTTCTTTTGAAATCACTGCAATTTTGGTATCTTTGTCCATATCCTTTCTTTTGATTTGTTCTAAATCTTCAATAATTAATTCTTTTACTTTTGGATCAACTGCTTTATAGCATCCGATTAATCCTTTGTTTACATATTCCGCTAAATAAAACCAACATTGTGCCTTTAGATTTTTATAATTAGATGTGGACTCATCTTTTCTTGTTTCAATTGGCCTGGAATTATTAACAAATCCTTTAGTCCCGGGCAACTGATCCACAACACCTCCACCAATACCATCCTCATCTATAATTATTCTACTTCGAGGGATATGATTTTCTTCTGCAATCCTTTCAATTTCTTTCATTGTTTGCAGGGTTGATTTCTTTTCATAAGAGTAAATCTTCTCTATAAAGAATCCTCTCCATTGAAAAATAATTGTTTTATCTTGACCAAATCTTGCAACATCCACAGACAGAAATTTCTCCTCTGATTTTTCTGGCACATTTGTGAAAACATCTATTATTGAATCATACTCAAATAATTTAGAATCATCATCAGAGTATTCCCAATTTCCATAAAGTAATCTCTCTTTGCTTACTCTATCTAATTTGTGCAAATTCTGAACATAATATTTTGAGATAAATTTATTATCCCCCACAAAAGCAAGGACAATCTTTCTATATTTTAAAATTGATTTATCTCTGTTAGGTTTGTAAAATTCATAATACAAAAAGTTCTTCGATGGATTGCTACATATCAAAAGTTTAGGAATGATTCCAAATTCATCAAGTTTGTATCTGATTCTTGACATAAGAATATTTTTTGCTTTGATTGTAATCTCGCTTGCCTCATCAATCACTGCTCCAGATATTTCAAAACTTCCAAGCGAATCAAATTCAGGATCAGATGGATATGCAAATAAATCTTTAAGGAAAATTATTGATTCATTAGAAAAGGTGATTATTCCCGACATTGCATTATAATTAAAATCAATCTCTGATTTTAATTCCCATTCTTTGCATACTTGGAAAAATGTCAACAGAGTTGTGTCTTTCAATCTTTTCAAAACAGCTCTACCCATTAACCATCTACTACCTGGATATTTTAAACAATTAAAAATTAACCAAACACAAGAGAGATACGATTTTCCGCCACCAGCAGAACCCCCAAAAACTAATTCTGTAGTTTCCTTGTCCATTAAATAATCCCATGCCTGCTTTTGCTTTATTGTCGGAGAAAACCTGATTTCGTGAGTTTTCCTTTGCAAAAACTCCTCTGACAGCCTCGTGGTTGCATTATTTTGCCTTTGGTGTAACATTGTCCTCACCCTCTTTTTGAGTTATAATTTTAAAAACATAATCCTTAACATTTACATTATGTTCTTCTGCTACTTTTTCCTTGAATCCATAAGATTCCATAAATCTTGTGAAAACGTCTATTGATTTAAAATAAATATCAATTCCCTTGGCCTTAATCGATGGCTCTGGATCTCTCATTAACAGCCCTGTTTGCAACATTGCAAAGTCCCACGAAATCAAGAACTTTCCTGCAACCTCTGAAACATCTGGTTTAGGAATCGATTTAATAATTCTTAATCTATCTTTGTAAATTTGACGCTCTGAAACATTGCACTCTCTTGATAGTTGTTTAGCTATGGCCCTTGGAAGCATCCAACTCCCAGCCTGTTGTAAAAAGTTCATCACTTTTTCTTTCCTCTCTGGATATTTTAGTTTTTTTTCTTTCTGGGCTGAACTTTGCTGAATATCCTTTTTATTTTTTTCTTCTTTTGGATTTTCTTTAAGGTGATCTAAATTAGAGATTTTAGTTTTATCTTGAGATTTCATTCTTTAATTCTATCCCTTTTAATTGTTTAAAAATATCCAACCAAATCTGCGCAAGAGTATCAACCCTAAATTCATTAAAGATTTTATTGGCTCTAATTACCCTCATCCCATCAAAGACTCTGCCAAATTCATAATCTATTGAGTGAATCAGCTCGTGTAGAATTACCTTCACAATATCCTCACTTGCCAAATCAATAAAAATTCTCCTTCTTGGTGTGCAACAAAGTCCTTTCACTTTCTTACCTTCTTTATTATGCAGATCCTCAGACATCTCAATATGCCAGATATATTCTAAAATATCTATTGTTTCAGGCCACTTAACTTTTTTATTTCTCTTGATTATTTTAGCCCTTTGTTGTTTATCAGGTAATTGTAAAATCTTAATTTTATTTTCAACTTTCTCTATCTTTTTCAAAAGGCTTTTTTCTTGTTGTTTTGTTATCATATTTCTTTTTTGCATTTTAAATGAACGGCCGGGCAAAAAAAACATAACGCCCGACCGAACTTGACGACATACCGTAAATCCTTTTTGTTTTTTGGATTGATTGCAGGAACTATAATTAATAATTTAGCGCAGATTAACTGCAGGCAAAAACTTATCGTGATTTGAAGTTGTTGGTAACTTAGTGGGAATTGTAGCGATATTATAAACCCCACATCGAGGGCATTCCTTTATGATCACTATCTTGGTATTTTTGTCAAACATTTCGCCCTGGCTCATGTTAATATTTTTCTCCTTGCAATTCCAGCATTTCGGCATGTAAATTTCTGCTGCAAAGTCAGGGTATCTTTTCTTCTCTTTTTTTATTTCTTCTTGTCTTGCTTTCTTTTCAGCCTCTTCTTTCTCTTTTATTTTTCTGATTCTATCATTTTCTATAACCTTTTTAGATTCTTCAAGATCCTTCTTTCTTTTTTCTTCTTCTTTCTGAACTTGTTGTGCTTGATTAACATTCATTGTTTATCCTCCTTGAATTTAATTTTAATTACCATTCTCCTGTTTGATATGCAGATTTCATGGACATGTGGCCACCTTTTTTATTTTTTAATTTATGATCTCTGTCTTGATGTTTGTAAGGTTTATTTGTTAAATCCTCAATCATTTCAAAACTTTCAATATCTGAATTTTGTATTTCAATTCTTTTTCCTGATTGATCTCTGAAAATTTTAGAATGTATTTTTGCTCCGACCATCTGACCAGTAATTTCTTCTCCATTCTTGAGCTTGATTTTGTAAATTTTATTTGCAGTTATCATCTTTCTCTCCTAATTTATTTATTTTTTTAAAAAATTCCTTCATTTCTTCTGGAGTAGATTTCCCTACTCTCGGGACTTTGTTTTCTTTCCATTGATCAGGAAAGTTATTTGCTGACTGCCTAATGGCCAAAAGATGCGAACCATCCAATTTAAATGAAATTTTATCTAAGGAATCTACTCTCTTAATTACTGATTTGTCAATGTCAGACCGCATGTAAGATTCGCTATTGCTCCCAATATTTTTGAAGGGTCTTATTAATCTTAGCCAGCCCCCTGTGTCTGCGATCACCCAGCAATCAAAACTTTCTCTTTCTGTATAAATATGCCTACATAAAGGCATTTGTTCATTTGTAAAATCTGGATCAGAAATATTTCTTTTTGAGATATTTTTATTTATCACATCATCATAAGTTTCCCTGGGATGCTCTTTTATTTTGTCCAAGGTCTTCTTTGTTTTGTCTGAAACAATTATATGTTTTTGGTCTTTTACTTTCATATTAATTGCAATTAATAATGATTTATAAATATTGGTATTATCTTGAGCCTTGATTAAAAAAATCCCCTCTTAAAATCCCTGGCCCTCAAGAAATCAAATATTTTAAGGCAATGTTTCAAGGTGACACTAGTGTCCACTTGAAATATGTAAATGAATCCATCATAAACCATCATTATGGAAATAAAAAGAAAAAATGGCATATTGTAAGCATAAATCACTTAGTATCAGTAGTGAAAAAACCTATAGTCTCCGACGACGAAATGCTTTTAAAGGAAAAATCTCTAATTTCTTATAGGTGATGGCACCTCAGAAGCCTTATTCTGAATGAAAATAAAATGATAATTTCATATGCCAAAAAAAGATTTTCTTTTAGTATTAATTTTCATTATCCTTTAGGGATAATTCAAAATATAGATGAAAGGAGGTTTAAATAAAAAGAATGAAAAAATTAATGAAAAAAAATGTTAATGTTTTTGGTAAGAAATTGCCAGTGTTTATGATTGTTCTTCTTGGAATTGCAGTTGTTAGTGCGGCTTTGATACCATACTTTGGACAGATTACTGGATTTGTTACTGTAAGTGGTCAGGGATTAACTGTTGATGGGGGAAATTATGGAACACCAATAGAAGAAACATGGAATGAGGATAGTTTTACTTCATTAGAAGAAAGAACATATGTTAATGCACATAGTTTAAGGAACGATGCAAATGTTGATGCTGAAGTTCAGTTAGTAAGAACATGTGATGGACTTCTTACAGATAATGATTGTAAGGATGAAGGTACAGAAGTTATTACAACAACCTATTCAACAGCAGAACTTCAAGCAACAGGCAGTGCCACAGCAGAGTGGACAGCTGATGAAGAGCACACTGGAAAGTATTCAGCTAAACTTACCGCTACAGGTCCAGACAATGCTGCCGTAATTATTTCAGTTACTCCAACGTTATTAAATAGTATAACAGAACTATCCTTTTGGTACAACCACGAGGCATATAATGCTGTATCTCCGCATATTGTGGGGCCAGACTTTGATATAGTTTTACTCGCTGACAATGGCAATTACTACATGGCTGGTAGGACAGTAGTGGAAAGCACTGATGTGTGGAAGAATGCGGATGCCGTTGATATTGATAGCAGTGATTTTACTTCAACAGGACATTGGTGGCTTATGAATCTTAACACCACCACCCCGGTAGGAACTTATACTGATTTCGTTGCGCTTAAAGCAGAAGCTGTTATTAGTGATGCCAATATCGTAAAGGTAGTGATTAACCTTGAACCAGC
>Ga0208769_1001048_pt1 | contig 12680 bp, 22 predicted proteins | sample AntAceMetag02UKC_FD_184768 | JGI IMG/M metagenome (GOLD analysis project Ga0208769, IMG submission 184768) | Saline lake microbial communities from Ace Lake, Antarctica- Antarctic Ace Lake Metagenome 02UKC (SPAdes) (version 2) | ecosystem: Environmental > Aquatic > Non-marine Saline and Alkaline...
GAGTTTGAGGATTCTCCAACCACTAAAAAGGTTGAAAGTTCAACTGCCATAGAAAAAGAGTCCAAAGCGTGGAAACAACGAGTCATCCAGGCATCAATAAATGCTAAGCTCGCAGGGGATATGGGTGCTGGTCTTAAGAGGATAATCACTGGTCTCCTGGCTCCCAAGGTATCTTGGAAGGAAATACTATGGCAATTTGTACAAGAGGCGTCTGACGAAGACTACAGCTTAATGAGGCCAAACAGGAAATATATATCGGGGGGCGTATATTTACCGAGTTTATACAGCGAAAGATGTCAGGATATAGTGGTAGCAGTTGATACCTCCTGCTCTATCTCAGAAGATGATCTTAACCAAGCAGCAACAGAGATTGCAGATATTCAAAGCAGCATGGAAGTCAAAATATATGTGGTCTACGTCGATACCGAAGTCGCAAATACTCAGGAGTTTGAGCCCGGGGATGATGTCAAACTAGATGCGAAGGGTGGTGGTGGTACGGACTTTAAGCCTGCCTTTGAGTGGGTAGAAAAACAGCAACTTGATATTGGTTGCATGATTTACCTGACAGATGGTGAGTGTTCAAGCTTTCCTGAAGTAGTGCCTGAGTATCCAGTCCTGTGGGTAACCAACAGAAGATGGTGGACAGTGCCTTTCGGAGAAGTCGTGGAGTTTTAGGGGGCAATACGTACACAGATAAAGGGAAAATCATGGAAATTACAGAAAAAGATATTGGTAAATGGGTTGAGTTCCGAGCATTGTGTAGATGGAACTCTGCTAAAGCGATCAGAAAAATTAGAGGGATCAGTCCTCGAAATGGTCCAGTTGTTTCCTTTGGGGGCTATAAGGACTTTACTGTTCACCCTCACGAAGTGATCGAAGTTTTTAAGCAAAAATAAATAATAACACATATCAATTTTAGGAGGCAGACTATGGAACCATACAAAACATTTGAGTACAAAGGCTATACAGCAGAAATTAGCCAGGACATTCTATCAGACGGTCCAAGAGAATGGGACAACTTCGGAACTATGGTTTGCTTTCATTCAAGGTACAACCTTGGAGATGCTTGCGATTACAAGAATCCAGATGAATTTGTCTACTCGCTGGCCATACAATACTTCAATGAGGACACGGTCGATAACGATTTCTCACATGACCTGGGGGCTACGGAATTTATAGACAAGTACCTTGATAAGCTCGATCGTCACATTTTCATACTGCCACTGTATCTGTACGATCACAGCGGCCTCACCATGAATACAGGGGGGTTCAGTTGCCCCTGGGACAGCGGGCAAGTTGGCTGGATTTACAAGGAGAAATCAGAGATACGTAAAGAGTGGAAGAAAAAGCGAATCAGTCCGGGGTTAAGGAAACAAGTACTGCACTGGTTGGAAGGTGAAGTAGAAAACTACGACCAGTATCTCAGAGGTGAGGTATACGGGTACAATATAACTCACGGTGAGGAAGATCTCGACTCTTGTTGGGGATTCTACGGAGACCCTGAAGAGTACATGATACCAGAAATCAAATCCATAATCGATTCCTATGTCAACCAAAGAGCAGGGAGGTAAATAGAAATGGCTTTCATAATAGGTGCAGTAACAGATGTGGAAGAAAAAATCCTCAAAAGCTGAGAACAACAACGACCCTGCCCTTGAGCCCTGTTCGGCTTCGAAGTTTAGGAAAAATTAGGACGAATTGAAACTGAACGCAAATAAAAAAGGAGAGAAACAATGAAAATCGAAAAGACAATCAATGACGAAGGAATCATTAACCTAAAAATCGATGGCAAAGTCAATGGCTATGCTATGTCCAGGATACTAACAGGGACAACGGGCGAAACCGGGGAAGGAATCTTTGAGTCAGCCAATGACGTTAAATTTGAGTTTGGTAATTTCAGCAAAAGCGTCTATTTTCCCGGCTTCCTGGACGAAAAAGGCAAAGTGGAAGATTACGCTAAAATCCTCACAGAAAGGATTTCAGCAGTCCGCGAATGGGTAGCCAAATGCAGAGCTACAGCCGGAACAATAGAAATAAAAGACCTGCCTGACATCGTCGTTGACTTGGCCCAACAAGGAAAACTGTACTACCATAATTCAAAGGGGCAAATCACCCCACTGATATAACTCTGCACCAACTCAGCCTCTTGACCCAAGGGGCTGGAACTGGATCAGAATAAATAAAACAGGGAGGGAATCATGAGATTTTTACAATTCCAAAGTGGAGAAGATTGGTACACTATAAAAGAGATAAAAGAAGGAGAATTTTTGGTGAGCCGCCAGGGATCAGGGGATTATGAACAGTACGAGACTGACGAAAAAGGGGTGGAAAAATTAAAACGGACGGCGACCGGGGAAATAATTTAGGGCCTACCTTCAACGCCCCGAGCAAGGCATTAAAAGGCTTGGAGAAAATCATGGAAAAACAAGAAGCTTTAAAAGAACTGGAAAGAAATATCAATTACAGATCCACACACGCCGTATTATTATGCGACGAAAAGGGCAGCTACTATACTGAGCTACACCCAGGACATGCAGGAAATTGTTGTTGCTGTGACCACGAGGACTTTGTGTGGAGAGAGGAAAATCCCTACACCGATCCCGACGAATTAAATGAGATATAAAGATCTGTAACAAATATACATACAGGTAAAAAACTTTCAGATAAATCAATACAGATATTAACATTTACAACTAAAGGGAGAATAAAATCATGACAATGTCAAACGGTGCAGTAGCCAAAGCGTTCGCAAACGGAGCCACTAAGGGAGCATCAAGAAACATGCACATCGAGGGGGACACAATTTACAGCTATGGTCCACACTTCCCCATAGCAAAGCGAATTACTGGTGGGTATGTGTTTAATTCAGACAACTGCTCCTCAAGTACAGCAGGGCATAAATCAATAGTTCAGGAGTACATTGGCGGAAATATACTCTGGGAAGTTCCGGGGTGCGACCTAAACCAGGCGGCAAAATTCTATGCCGATTCAGCATTTTACTCAGCAAGAAAAATTCCTAAGAGCAGAACTTATTACTCCTGTTACCTTCAGGACTTGGAAACTTCAGTTAATAAGGCCATTGAGGCAACAAACAAGCTGGGCCTGAGTATTCAGCCATTATACAATGTGATGGCCGATGAGGTCATGGCAAAAGCCATGAAGAGAATCAAAAGGGAGGGTGAAGTTCCAAAAACTTTAATCTCAACCTTCGGTAAGGCTCAGTTTCTTAGTCAGGAGGAATCATAAATGGGCACTAGTACATTGGAACAGTGGGCACTTACTTGTGATAATGACCCTTACAAGGCACCTGAAGCTCAAAGAACCCTTATTACGGGTCGTGTTTACGGACATCCTAGATTTGTTGATGGGAGCATGGTTAGTACATCTCCACCAGTGTCTCTCGAAGGAGAAATTCTCATTACAAAATCCGGCTCCAAATACAAACTGGGGGACGTGAATGCTGAATATGAAGCACAGTATCCAAATGCCCGAGAGAGGTTCTTTACAACCTTAAAGAAGTATCTTCAGGAGAAAGCACAATGAAATTAATAAAAAAAACTAAAAGAATTCTCCTATGTGTGGCAGTTATTATCCTTGTCGGTTGTTCCCAAGTTCCCAATGGACTTCCACCCCAAGAACCGCCCTGCTCAACTCGTGCTTTAGCATAACGATCAAGCTCAGTTTCGAGCGTAGCGAAGTAAACTGGAGCGCCTTGTTGGCGCTCTGAAAGGACGGACAAATGAAATGTTATGAGATCACACCAAGCCCCGATCCAGCTTATAACAGCATGATCGTGGAGGCCGGGGAGACATGGGCACCAGCTCTTAAATTAATTGAATCCGCGCTGGATGACCAATTCGTGCGAGCTGAAAATGAAGGCAGGCCGTGGACTGACATCACGGTTACGGTTCGATGCGTGAATAAAACTCAAGATGAAATAAACACGCTCTGTGAGTAGCGCCTGGGTAATAAACAAAGTGGGGGAATAGAATCATGATATTCGTTAGCAGAGGTAATCACAAGCTTGATAAATCCTTTCTGATCTTCAACCTTCCCACCGTCGTCACCTGCCCCAATTGCAAATTGTGTAAGACAACCTGCTACGCCAAGAGATCAGAAAAACATTATCCTAAAGTCCTGCTTTGCCGGCAAAACAATTACAAGGAAACTCTCAAACCCGACTTCACAGACAACATGATAGCTCTAATCAAGGACAAGGTGGCAAGAGCAAAGGTACGAGCAAAACCAAGAACAAAAGGTCCAATTAAGTACGTCCGGGTTCACGAAGCTGGTGATTTTTACAGTAGGGAGTATTTCCTAAAGTGGTGCAAAATAGCTGAGGCAATTCCTGGAGTTCCGTTCGTTAACTACACCAAGGCCTTTGAAAATACCAGGGGTCCCACTCCAGGGAATTTGAACATAGTTAAGTCAATTACCCCGGATGGAAAGCTGAACTTCGGCTCAACGGAATTTATAAAAAAACAAGCGGAAAAATACCATGGCTTTATTTGCCCATACGGAATCAAAAAGAACATCGTATGCGGTCGGGACTGTATCGAGTGTGCCCGACAAGAATATGTATTTTTCTTGGAACACTGATGTTTTTTATTCACGACGAATAAAGGAGAAAAGATGAAATTAAGATGGTTTATATACCGAGAAGTGGACGGCCAAGACACCGATCCACAACTACAATACTGGGACGAGGACTGGGCGTATTGGTCAGATGTCAGCACAATATGGTGTCAGAACGCTGACGTTGAAGACTTTATGAACGACAAAGATGCCTGTTAACATTCGAGATCTTTTTCAAAAAGAAATAGAGGGGGATTAAAACATATGTCTATGCTTATTGTATGCGTAATCTTGCTGGTCATACTCGATCGCTACGACAAACCCACAAAGAAAAAATGCCCTGTCCAGACGAATGAAATCTTAAAGAAATTACTCAAGTGACACAACATGACAAACAAACAATTAGTTACGAGGTTCCTTGAAGGAAGAACCATAGATGGAGATGAAACCTATGGGCTTAGCGTTAAACCCTTTCAGTCTTGGAGCAGAAGACAATTTGGTACTGGACTTCGTGCTAAACTCCAAACGCCTGACGCTATGTTGGCCCTCTACTCAAGAGAAGGCATTTTTCCATTAACAACTCAAGCATTCAGAAAATGCTTTAATGTAGACAGATGGAAGTCCCATAAAACCTTTTTGATAACGCCATTCGCTGGGGGTCGTGGTAGGAGCAATTGGAACAGCCACATTCACTTGGTTACCAAGACAGCAAAAAAGTTAAACGTCAAACTAATTCAATCCCCTCGGGCAGATAAGGACAAATTCCAAAATTACATGGAATATAAAATAAATGGTAGTCTGATTGCTCTAGCCAGAGATTTGATAACCAACAGCACTTTATCTGCTCCTCATAGCTACCAACAGTTTATGGCTGATATCCATACGCTGCTTGACGGAGAAACAGAGCTGGGACTACCGAAAAACCAGGTGCCCATGTTTGACGATGAAGTAGTCCAAGACGCATGGAGGTGGCTAATAAAAGAGAATCCTATTAGGAAAGACCGCAAATTTTTACTGAAAATATACACTCTAAGTAAGCTTTTGAAGTCAAAATAAAAGCGGTTGACAAATATAGCTACCTATATATAATGATGGAGAAACAAACTATGATAACCTTTAAAATACTCGATCCAGTTCATGTCGAAATGAACCAAGAAGGGAAGGTTAATTTGAACGCCTGTCTCAGCTATGAAGATTGTACCTGGACGAGGCCAAGAGCCAAAAATAAAAAGAAGAGACGTATAGCATACCCTGTCTATTTGATCCAACCAACATATGGAGACCAATGGGTATTCCCGGCCGGACTGCTCCCGAAGGCCGTAAATTTCTTAGAGGAACTCAATATTCCGTATCAGATATCCGGAACCATGGGTGCAATTGAGTATGATAAACCTGGCATTAAAGGAGTCACCTTTCGACCGGACCAGAAACGATTAATCAAGGCCGCGTTGACCCATGGCCGAGGAGTTTTACAAGCTGTAACAGGATCGGGAAAGTGTCATGGAAAGAATACACCCATCATAATGTACGATGGTTCTATGAAAATGGTTCAGGATATTCAGGCTGGTGATCTTCTTATGGGGCCAGACTCTAAGCCAAGAAAAGTTTTGAATACCACTACTGGGTATGGTCCAATGTATCAAGTTACCCCAGTAAAAGGAACACCATTTACTTGTAATGGCGATCATATTTTGTCTTTAAAGTCTACGGCTACAATTGGAAAGGGGGAAACTTATAAAAAAGATAGAATCACAAATATATCTATAGATGAGTACCTCAAAAAATCTAGGACATTTAAACACATGATGAAGCTATGGCGAACCGGGGTAGAATTTCCAAAAAAGAAAGTGCCAGTAGACCCGTATGTGGTTGGCATTTACCTTGGAGATGGGCACAGAACACGAAATGCGGCCATAACTACAGGAAATCAGGACCCTGAAGTTGGTCAGTATATTGAATCCTGGGCAAAACAGCATGGCCTTGATACCCGAAAGCAGTCTGAAAATAATTGTGTGTCAAGATTTATAATTAACAGAAATGGCATTAATAATTGGTTCCGAAGGTTTGTAAAAGAGTTAGTGAACTCCAAAGGAGAGCGAACAATTCCCAAAGAGTACTTGATTAATTCACGAGAGAATCGACTTAGGTTATTAGCTGGGCTAATTGACACAGATGGACATTATAGCAGAAATGCTGTTTATGACCTTGTTTTTAAAGACAAAAGATTCGTAAAACAAATAGCCTTTCTTGCTCGGTCTTTGGGTTTTGCAGCAAACATATCAAAAAAAATAGGAGCTATTAAAAGCCGAAATTTTAAAGGTGTTTACTGGCGACTGTGTATATCAGGCAACCTAGATAAAATCCCCTGTAAAGTAGCTCGAAAGAAAGCTACTCCTCGAAAACAGATAAAAAATCATCTGAGAACAGGATTTTCTATAAAGGCCATTGGAGATGGAAAATATTATGGCTTTACCCTAAGTAAAGATGGCCTTTATCTCTTAGGAGATTTTACTGTAACTCATAATACGGTAGTGCTTATTGGGATAATATCGGCCTTTAAACAAGAGCGAATACTTTTCCTATGTCACACACTAACACTGGTCTCTCAGTTCAAGGAGGAGCTGGTCAAGTGGGGATTCAAGGACATAGGAGTACTTTCTGGTAATGAGAGAACAACAGGCAGAATACAACTGGCTACAATCCAGTCATTCTCTCGTCTGGATCCAAAAACTTATGTTGATAAATATGATGTGATTCTTGTGGATGAGTGCTTTTATAAGGATACACGGATCAGAACGAAAGAAGGTCCTAAACCAATAAAATCAGTACTTGTGGGCGACACTGTACACACCTCCAAAGGCCCAAAAAGGGTAACGGCTACCTTCAAAACAAAGGTGAAACTCAAAGATTTAGTAGTAGTAACCCTCTCAAGTGGAAAAAAGATCTACTGCTCTAAAGATCATCTGTTCAAAGTTTCAGGTGGGTGGACAAAAGCCTGCGACTTGGCTGGAAAGCTGTTGGTCCCTTACCGGAGTACTAAATGAAACCAAGACGCTTTCTAAAGAAGCACTGCTTTACCTTTAGAAAATACTGCCCTGTTTGTGGAATTCTCATTAAAACTAAAGAAGGAAAGTATTGCTCTCGTGACTGTATGAGCAAATGCCCAGAAAGGAGAAGAATCTCTTCAGAAACAATGAGAAAAACAAACCTGAAGAGAAGTAAAATCTTAAGTGCCAGAATGAAAGAAAATAATCCCGCTAATATGCCGGGGGTAATTGGAAAAGGCCAACAAACAAAACGTGAAAAAGGAATTTTGCATGTATGGGCCGCAAAGAGGGGTGGGAATGGAACACACACAGAACCACAGATTTTATTGGCCAGTACATTGAAGTGGGAGCTAGAGGTAGCAGTTACACTTGCAGATCATCTTCCTAAAGGTGAGAAGAGAGAATATTTAAAGGCAAACGATTGGCCTACCTGCTACAAGCTGGATATAGGAAATAGAAATTTAAAAATTGGAATAGAAGTCGATGGAAAGGGGCACAAGTGGAAACGCAAAAGAGAGAAAGACAAGAAGAAAGAAGAAGCCCTCAAGCCATTGGGGTGGGGAGTGTTGCATTTTACAAACAAGGAGATAATGACCAATCTTTCGATGGTGTTGTCGGAGATCAAGAAAGAAATCAAGGCTTTATAGAACTACATGACTTGGAAGTAGAAGATGCCCATGAATATTTTGCTGAAGAAGTTCTTGTGCATAATTGCCATCACGTAAGTTCCTATAAGGGCCAATACTCCAGGGTTTTGCAGAGAATGCTGGCCCCGGTCAGAATTGGTGTGACTGCTACAATGCCGTACAAAGATGAGGCCAAGTTTGCCCTTGAGGGATTATTTGGACCAAAACTGGCAGAGCTGACTATCAAAGAGGGAACTGATCTTGGCATCATAGCGAAACCTATAATAAAAATACTGGATGCCCCATATATTGAGGGTCTCGAATATGTTGAAGGAAGCAAGGACAACTTAAAGTACCCAGAAGTGTACCAAGAGGGAATAGTCGAAAACTTGGCACGAAACATGATCATCGTCATGACAGCCAATAATTTAGTAAAGAAAAATAAATCAGTCCTGATCAATGTCAATCGAATTGAGCATGGAGAAAGAATAGAGGCCTTGGGACTGGAGTATGGGTTGGAGTGTAAGTTCATTCACGGAGCTGATGGAAATGCTGTTCGCACAGAAATTAGGAACGCCCTGGAGTCCAAGGAAATTAAGTGTGTTATTGCATCAGTAATTTTCAAAGAGGGCGTGAACATAAAGTCCCTCGATTGCTGTATCAATGCAGCAGCTGGCAAATCAGAGATTGCAACCTTGCAGGCCTTGGGTAGGGGGCTCCGAACTACCAAAACCAAAAAGGAAGTGTTGATCATTGATTTTAGGGACACTTCAAGCGGATATCTCAGGAACCATTTCCGGGCCAGGCTTAAAGTTTACATCAAAAACGGTTGGATAGAAGAGGAGGTAAAAAATGATTAAACTACAGACCATTATTATTTGTACCTTACTTTTAATTGCTCTGGCATTTCCTGCCTTTAGTGGGGGCTTAATGTACACATCTGGCAGTGGCTTCTTCGCTATCTCTGAGCAGCATTTGATCAGGGCCAAACACTTTTCTCGCAGTGGAAACTGGAGAAATTTGGAATCCCTAGTCAATCTTGGAGTAATCAAGGTGGTTCCTCAAGGAACACCAATACGGCTGGATACTTATCGAAATGGAACTTATAGGGTCCAGTTTCTTAACAGCCCCACCATTTGGTGGACTACAGGCCAAGGTCTCATGAACAAGCACGGAGAAAGCTATGTTCGCTAAGGAGGATTATATGCTAAACGATTTTGAATATGATTACCCAGATGAATTCAGTGAGTCAGATACACAGGAAGAGGTTGAGCTTGTGTTTGACTTACTGATCCACACCACCGAGAAGGCCTTCCTTCTACAATTCGGTGTCGAAAACGTATGGCTGCCGAAAAGTATGGCCATTATAAATATGTCCATGCACAGGAACACCGTCGTGCTTCCCAGGTGGCTCATGGTTAAAAATGGGTTAGAATATTATATCACGGAAGAAACCCTGGTCCCAAGGGAAAAGACTCACACAGAAGATCTTTTTAACAAGTTCGCAAAGAAAAACAAAAAGGAAGAGGAAGATAAGGATATTCCTTTTTAGAGGAAAAATTATGAACAGAAGATTTCAAGAGTGGTGGGAGAATTATCTACAGAGTGATACTTGTATATTAAAAACTCATTCGTGGTCATATCTCGAAGTTTCAATAATCAAGAAGGCTTTAGAAGATGCGTTCTGTCATAGAAAGGAAAAAGATAATAGAAGCAGAGGAAAAAATCATGATCATAAAGGCCCTTAAAGCCATGGCCGTACTCACTATGCTAATCCCAGCAACGTGGATGATGTTTGGAATGATTTTGTCTGCAATAGTGACAAAGTAGGAAAAACAGGCAATGAATAGAACCTGTTAGTAGCTAACAAGTATATGGCGCCAAATAGATGTATAAACAAGGAACTTAAATTTAAAGGAGAACACCATGGCAATCGAAATTAGAAGCAAACATGTATTCAAAGATGAGTACCCTGTCCACAAAATTACAAAGATTAAAGCCCTGCACCAATGGGAGCTTCCTATAGCTTACTTACAAGGTATTCCTCACTGCTATAAAACCAAGGACGGGGACCTTAGAGTTGTGCCCAGGGACGAGCCACCTTTTCTCATCATGGACCCCAAACGAAGTGCAACTTTTTTGACAAACAGCAGGCTAAGAGAACTTCAAAAGGTTTTGTTTGCCTGTGGAAACCGACTTGAAGATACCCGGACTCTTCGCCCAAAACTTTGGGAAGGAACACTCATCACTATAATCTAAAGGAAATGCACTATGAAGCTCTTAACTTGTTGGACACCATTAAGGAAATGCACTGTGAAAAAAGAACAAACCAGACCATCAGAATTAAACAAACAAGTGGGGGGTGCCTACTATAAGACATTTAAATTTCAGCCTTATGAATTCTTTTTTATCTATCAAATACCCCACCACAAAGCCGCCATTATCAGGAGGATCTTGCGGTACAGAGCCCCCAACAAAGGCTTAATCGATCTGCAAAAAATACTCCACGAGATAGACATAATTGTGGAATTAGAGGACAGAGATAGGGATTTCAAACCCCGATTCCGTGGCTGTACAAAAGCCATGGAGTTTATTAAGGAGAATGAATTAATTCATCCTCAAGCAACAGTTATTACCAAAATCCTCTCGTACGATACGTACCAAGGCCATGGCCGAGAGGACCTCTTAGATATTAAAAAAATAGTAAAGGTGATTATTGCAGAGGAGTACCCATCGGGGGGGGAGTAACCATTTTGGTAATTGGTTCTAAAGGAGAAGAATCATGATATGCAAAGATAAAGATGGCAGTGTTCATATACACAACGGGTCGCAAGAGACCAAACCCGTTGAAAAACCTGTTCCCTATAAAGAACTGTGGAAAAAGTATAAACTGATAATAGCAGGGACCTGTCTTCTGGTGTTGTTTGTTTGGGTCTCCATTCAACCCACATCAAAACCAGATCTCACTGATAGATGGGGGAACCCAACCAGTGCCGGGTTTGATAAATTAGCTAGGGATAGCCAACAAACTCGCTTTACATCAGGGGATATGCGAAGGGCCATGAAGGAAGTTTATGGAAGGTAAAGAGAAGATAATGGTAATAACATACACGGGCTGTAAATCTTGGTCCTGTCATAAGTGTAAACACTACCAAAAATTCCTGTCAATCTCAACCATGCAAAACATCTGTTGGAACCGAGGATGTTTTTATGATCCCGCCGACACGAAGGAGCAAAATCATGATAAAGTTAACTGATAAGGTAATAGTGTAACAAGTGAAGAGAAAAGACTACTCAGACTTTGATATCATTTCCTTCTTAGAAGATAATGATGTTCCTTTTCGACTGTCGGGCAAAAACGTAGGTAGAGGGTGGGTAGGAATTCCATGCTGCTTCTGTGGAGGACATGGCTATCATGGTGGTGTTAACCTATCTTACAAGGGCTTCTCCTGCTTTCAGTGTGCAGAAACTGCAAGTCCCCCAAAGTTGATCAAGCAAATACTTAACTGTTCCTGGGCAGAAGCCTATGATATACTCAAGAAGTATTCGACAAATAAGTCCTCCTGGGCTCCTGACCCTCTCCCAGGTAGGGGCCACTCTCAAAAGCCAGTGCATTTGCCAGCATTGACTGGCCCCCTGTCCAGTTCAGGAGGACTTTACTTAGAGTCCAGAGGATTCAATCCAAAAGCAATTGAAGCAAAATATGGGATAAAAGAGACAGGACCAGTAGGAAATTACAAGTTTAGACTGATAATTCCCATTTTTTTTGGTAAAAGGCTGGTATCTTTTACAACCAGAAGCTATACTGAAAAAGTAAAACCAAAATACAAGGCCCAACCTGTAGAGGAAGCAATAATACCAGTCAAAGATTGCCTTTACAACATCGACACAGTTAAAGATACGCTACTTATAGTTGAAGGCCCTGCAGATGTTTGGCGTATGGGTGATGGAACGGTTGCGTTATTCGGATTAAACTGCTCTGCCAGCCAACAAGAAACTATATTCAAATGGTGGACGTATAAGCAGAGGAGCCCTCGAAAAAAGAAAGTTGTAATTCTATTAGACCCCAAAACAAAAAAGGCTGCGGATAAGTTATACTATACACTGACTTCTTTTATTCGAGACATTAAAATAGTTGAGTTGACTGATCAAGATCCAGCGGAGTTAACTCAAGAGAGTGCAATGAATTTAAAGGTGGAATTATTTAGTTAAACAACAACGTGAAGCAGTGACTAATATTTGCTTCGCATGAATCAGAGCCGGAGGATAGTCTATGGCTAAGTTGGTCTCTGAAATGGATCGTTGGGAACAACGGGTAAAAACTCAAGGGGAAATAGTTTCTAAAAAGAAAAGAAGGCAGCCCTCAAAACTTGAAGGCCGCCCAGGGCCAGATATACAGAAACCAAAATGCAAAGATACCAACACTATAGGC
>Ga0208769_1001049_pt1 | contig 12679 bp, 16 predicted proteins | sample AntAceMetag02UKC_FD_184768 | JGI IMG/M metagenome (GOLD analysis project Ga0208769, IMG submission 184768) | Saline lake microbial communities from Ace Lake, Antarctica- Antarctic Ace Lake Metagenome 02UKC (SPAdes) (version 2) | ecosystem: Environmental > Aquatic > Non-marine Saline and Alkaline...
GCGTGTATGTTGTCCTTTCTTACTATTAGATCTCTTTTTAGTATGTGTTTTCTTCTTACCACCCTTTTGACCACTGGGGCGGGGGTATTCTTTTTGTATTTTTGCCACGGGGGTAGGGTTATCTTCTTCTGAGTTATATCCTGAACTTGCTCCTGAACTTTCTCCTCTTTTCCTTTTAATTCTATCACTTCTATCACTTTTGCCTACTACCACAGCTGCTGCTGCCGATACACGCGGAGTATTTTGTGGTTTTTTTGCTTTTAATTTTCCTTTTTTTGAAAAAAGAAATGGTATTTTATCTGTAATTCGTGAAAAAAACCCTTCTTCTATATCTTTTGTTTTATCAGTTAATAATTTATTTTCATCTTTGTTGATAGATACATTTACAATAGTTGGTTCTGCAGATATATTTGAATCTATATCTTTAATTTGTCCGCCTTTACCTCCACTGGATTTTCCTTTTCCTTGATTAGATAATCTCGGAACATTTATTGTTTTACCTGATGAAGTTGTTTGTGAAGAAGTTTTTGAAGAAGTTCCTGTTTTACCTTTTGTTTTACTCGAAGTTGATTGTTCTTCATCACTCTCTTCCCAGTCAGCAGCATAACTATCCGGTTCAGGAAGCTGCTTGGGAGATTTGGAAGCTTTGGGTTGTCCTCTTGAAACTTTCCTATCTTTTCCCCAATCTTCTTTTATAAGTAACCTTCTCCCTTTCATATAATAACTTACTCCCATTCGTCTTCCTGTAGTCATAACACTCTCTGTATCATATATTAAGATCATACGTTCCAGAGCTTTACTTACAGTAAGAACTGTAGGATTAGAGAGACTTGATGTAGTTAACATTGGATAAAGTATAATATTACTTCTTGGTTTGGATTTTTGCATATAATTAAAACTCCAAGTTATTATCAATAACCCCCAACTATGAGGCGTTAATTTATAAAAGAAAAGAATCTATTTTTTTAGTATCAAATGGTCTACTAATTTTACTTGGATCTTTCTCACAATGAATCTTAAAAGGACAGAAAATACATTCATCTTTATTAAAACCAATAGGTTCCGGCACTTCTTTCCTATTTAATGATTCTTTCAAAACTAATGCTCTGCCTAAAAAGGTTTCTGATGATTTTAGATCAATCACTTTAATATCAAAAGGAACTATTTTCTTTAAATTTCTAATTACATAAATAATAGTGATAGTATCAATATGATAATTATATTCAGTATTTAAAATATATGAATAAATTAATCCTTGAACATAATGATTTTCTTCATATTTATTATAAAATTTATCAACATCTATTGTTTTTATTTCATAAAGAAAATTATCTCGAATTGCATCACATCTTCCTTTTACTTTGTATTTTTCACTTACAATAGTTTTTTCAACTTCAGAAAAATTATAAAGATTTTGTATTATATCATGAATTTCATTTCCAATTTTTTGAATCATATATAAATAAGAAAAGTTGAATAGTTGTCTTACATCCACTGGATATTTCATCCTGTTATAATAACTCTTACGTAAACAACTATATAATTCAGAAACTGATATATATGGACGCTCATAACTTTGAAGTCGTTTATAATCATCAATTAACTTAATTCGCATCAATTCTTCAAACTGTTTAACATTAAATCCCATTGTTGTAGAACCCCGCTTTGATAAAGATTTTTTTGGCTTTTCCCTACTAATTTTCACAATTTCTTTTGTTTTTTCAAGTACTTGATTTAACTTATCTGCCTGATTAATACTTTCTTGTTTTATTTCAATCTTAGGAGAAATAATTTCTACTTTCTTTCTAGGAATATTAATAACTTTAGGCCTAGAAGAACTGACCTTATTTCTCCCGAGATAATCTAAAAGATTAGCATATTCATATTGTAATGCACTCATTTACGCCAACAAATCTATTGCGAGTCCAGTCATATCATCCCGTAAGATTTTATATGCATCTTCTATAATTCTTCCACCCCAATCATTTAAATTCTTATAATTAGATGATTCTGTTATAGTCCTTTGAATTAAAAGATTATCAACAGCCATAGAAAATGCTTTTTCTCTAATTTTTATTTGGATCGCTTCCTCTATATCGTTTACCGTACCTGACTTTACAGACTCTTGAATTTCATCTTTAATTGAAGTTCTAACTTTATCAAGAGTAATCATTTTCTGACAATTACTTCTGGCTATTTTTGCACTCTCTCGAGCCATTTCATGAAGCATTTTTACATTTACTCTTTCTTCAAGTGCTTGTGGATTAAATTCTATAAGATCCATCATTTCAATAATAGTGGACATTAATGCACCTTTTACAGAAATATAATCTTTTAATACATCTGGACAACATGAACTTTCCATTCGAACAACTGGTTTACCGAAGAACACATAGTCTAATGCGTAAAAATTTTCCAATACCCTAATTTTAGACCCTTTATTTAATTTCATAATTAAAATCTCCTATTTATTTTTATATACAAAATCTGAATTCTCATCCTCCAGAACTTCTATAAGAACTCGTTTTGGGTCGTCTGGAAAATGAGTATTTTTGATTGCGAGACAAACAATTTTTAGTGCATCAACCGTTCTCCCATGTTTACCAATAATTTTCCCTACATCTTCTTGAGATGTTTTAATCTGTACAATAACCGCTTTTGTAGAAATATTTGTTTCTACTTTTACTTCTTCAGGTTCATCGACCAATTTTTTAATGGTAGACTCTACATAATCCGTTAACATTTCTGACATTCCGCTCATTTTATTTTCTCCTTCTACTAAGTATGTTAAATTCAATACATCTTCTAATTTTTATTTTGTTCTATAAAAAGAACCAAATCACCAACTATTCTTCAACATCTGGATTATATTTATCTATAATATCAAGTTGAATTCCATCCGTCACTTCTTTATCATATGCTTCTTTAAAAATTGGGTCAGTTTTATATAAATCTATTGCATCTTTCGTACGAAATTTCTTTTCTGGAAGAGTAACTAAATAATTCCATGCTCCCGCTTTCATTCTTTTTGCATCAACTAAAAATTTATAATTAGTCCAAAAGTTAGAAAATCCGGTTGTGAAATTTCCTACTAACTCAATTGTCACATTAGGAGCAAATAATTTATTCTTAACAGTATGTACAGATGATATAAATCCATCAAATCCATACCCCTTTTCTGCTGATAAAGCTGATTTAGTTTTTAATTCAATTAATTGAAATGAATTAAATCTAAGAATAGTTCCACCTGGCATATCTTTTCCTGTACTCAAAAATCTAAGTTCTTTTGGTGCAGCAAATTGTCCTATATTTAAGACATCTCGTAATTGATTTATAGCTAAAAAACAAATATTATATTTTGCACATTTTGCAACATACTTAGGAATTAAAATAGAAAGGAGTCTTGCCTTATATCCAATAACAGAATTTATATCCTCAACTTCTCTTTCCTTTTGAGAAAGTGTATTTGCAATACTATCCCATATAATTACAGACGGTTGATCTATTATTCCTTTTTCTTCTTTAAAGAGACACAAACCTTCTAAAAATTTAAAAACCTTTTCAACTGTAATATCTGTATATGGTTTAATTTTTGGTAATCTAACTCCAAGATTTGATAACCTTATAGTAGTGGTAGCTTCTTCTGAATCAAGGAAGGCAGACAACATTTTACCTTTATACGATTTTTGTCCTGCTCCCATTGCTTGAATTGCGAGCATAGTATTATGATGTACTAATCCATTCGGTGTTGTATAAATATGCTCCTTCTCCATTGCAATATCATAAGCAAATCCAGACTCTTCAACCGTAGTTATCTCAGTTAATTCTATATCCCCTACTTTCTTCCCAATTTTAATATCTTCAACTTTCTCAAATTTATTATTTTTAGTTTCTAGTAAATGTGTAGATGCACATCCTAATTTTATTCCATTAGAAAATGCAGCAGATAACATTTTACAATTAGATTTTTTAATAACTCCTAAAAGTCTAATTATAGTTCCACTTTTACCTTTTACATATATTGGTCTTCTTGTGGGAACAATTTCATTTAGAATATCTGGAGTAATTGCATATTTATCAAATACCAATCCAATCTTCATCTTCTTTTTTATATAACCAGTATATACTTCACTATCCTCATATATTTCTACGGGTTCATTATAATCAAGACATTTTCCTGATCCTGGTTGACCAACTACTATATTCATTGCACCAATAGCAAATCCCCCACCAAGAATAGCATCTAGAGTATCTATCCCAGTTGTCATTGTTTCTTTCAAACCACTATCAGGAGTAATATCTACATTATTTTCTAAAAAACCAGTAAATTCTTTATATAGATCATCAACACTATCTATTGTATCTTTCTTTGTTTTATTATCTTTCTTTTCTTTCTTTTCTTTTGGATTAATTTTAATACTATCTAAAACATCTTTAATCTCCTCTTTAGTAATTGGTGCAGCGAGTTCTTCTTCCACTGCCATAATTACCTCTTCTTTCACTTCTTCTTTTTCTATAATATTTTCTACATCTAAAACAGTTGCTGTTTTTTCACCTTCAACTTCAACTTCAGGATCTAAATTTGTTATTTTATCCATTTAATTATTCTCCCCTTTCTTAAAATTCATTAAAATATTTTTTAGATTCTATTATATCTATTTTCATTTTTGTATTCCAATTTTTTCCTTCTCATCATTCTCATCCTTTTCATCCTTCGTTGATTTAATATTAGAAACTTTCTTCTGGAATTTAACTACTTTACTAGCTAATTCTCTTATATTAAACATATCCTCTAAATCTAATTCTCCATCTACTTCTTTCTTTATTTTTCTTCGAATCTCAATCTCGTCTTTAAAACTTTTTATTACTTCTTTTCTCATATCCAATAAAGCCTTAAACATTTCAGTTGTTGCTTTTACTTTTTCTTCAAAAACCCATCTTGATTTATAATTTAAAGTTTCAGGAAACATAGTCGATATACTTCTAGAAAGTGCTTCTAATTCCGTAATCATTAAAAAAATAGAATCTCGTACTCTTTTCATTTCTCCAAAAAGAGAATCTATATAAGTATCCTGAGCATCTGTTTTATCTTCCATATATTCTATCCTTGTAGTAATTCCATCTTACCAGTTTTATCAAGTTCATTCCTCATATGTCCCTCCAAAAAAGTCCCATCTGGATTTACATAAGCACAAATAAAATCTCCTATTCTATTTGACAATGTACCTTGACAAGTTAAATTTAAACCCTCCATTATAAACGGACAATTATCTCTAAACGGACATACTTCTCTCTCTTTTAATACTAACATCTTCTTTTCCTCCATAAAAAATTTTATCTTCATCTCTTAAAACGGAGTCAACAATCCATGATGCTTGGTTTAATTTTTTACTACGTTCTTTTCGTGACAAAAATTTTCCTTCTCCATTTTTATCTTTTTCTATTCCTGTTCTTCCTTCATCTAAAAGATTTTTTATCTGGATAAGTTTTTTTGCCAATTTATTATCGCTCATTTTCTACTCTCTTTAAAATTTAAATGATTAAAAATTCTATTCTGTATTAATAATCGAGTTTTCATCTCGAGTGGGACGACGATCCTGTGAGGGAGGGCGATCCTGCATTGGAGGGCGATCCTCTATTCCTCCACCAGCTTCTCCATAAAATCCCTCCATTTTTTTTGGATCATCTATAAAATCATTAAATGCGGCCTTAATTGAATCCTTAGTTTCAAACGAAAATTTTGCACATCCAACTTTTACAATATAACCATTATTATCTGTTGGGGTAATTCTTATCTCATAATTCATTGCTTTTCCAAATATCATTTTCTTTTATCCTTTCTTTTTAACAATTTAAATTTCGCAAGTACCAGTCGCACATTTTACATCATCTTCTACAAGATGATGACTAACTTCATTTTCAGCTAAATATTTAATAGCCTCTTTTTTTGTCAATTTATTAAGAACCTGACCTTCTCGTGACCCGTCCACATAAACAGTTACCCCTTTTAAATCTTTTGCATATTCTAAAAGAAGATCTCCTAATTGTTCAGGGGTTGTATCTTTTGGAAGATTAATAGTTTTTGAAACTGCTCCATCTACATATTTTTGAATCTCACTTTGTACTTCAAAATGATCCTGGGGTTTTAAATCATCTGTATCAACATACCAATCAGGAACTGCTTCATCATTCTTTAATAATTTTTCATATAATGGGTGTATATATATTCGAGTACTTACTCTATCAACTCTTTTATAAGCTTTAGAAAAAAGTGGTTCAACTCCTCCAGTAACATTAGGAATGAGTGAGATTGTGCCATTTGGTGCGATTGATAAACCGGTTACACATCTAACTCCTTTATTCTTAATGTCCATTCTTAATGAGACCGGTAATTTTCTTATAAAAGATGCCTTTGAATATTGTATTGGATCAAACTTTGGGAACGCACCTTTTTCTACAGACAATTCTACTAAAGTCTCATATACAGTATCTCTTATCATTTTCATTACACGTTCAATTTCCAATATTGATTTTTCAGAACCATATCTTGCTTGTTTTGCAAATAAATACTCTGCAAGTCCCATAACTCCAATTCCAATCCTTCTTGAATTATGAGCTTTAACATCTATCTGATCTATATCATATTTGTTTACATCTATAACATCATCTAAAAATCTTACAGCAAGTTTTATTGTATTTTCTAATTTCTTCCAATTAGTATTTATATTTCCTGTAATGAAACGTGGTAGAACAAGGGAACCAAGATCACACACTCCATGATCTGGTAGCGCGACTTCTCCACAATTTCGATTATTTACAAAATTTAATTTAGGTCTTCCACTCTTAGTAGATGTTTCTTTTGTAAATGTATAATAATTATGATATTTATCTACAGTTCCATTATATACATCTTCATATCCATCTTCCACAATTTTTACTATTTTATAATTTATAGAAGATTCAGCATATTCTTGAAAATCTTTATAATAAGGGAAAAAATATTCATTCGGTTTCTTATATTTTCCAGAAAGTATATGAGCAGATATATTTAATTTTTTACATTGATTTTCTAATTCAAATCTAAATGGACTTCTTCTAAAATCTTTTTTCAAATCATTATAAACATTTACTATTAAATCTCTTCTATTTTTTGCATTCTTTTCATAATGTAATTTTATTTTCTTTCTCATCTCTTCAGACTTATTATGACAAAGAACGCTACAATAAGATTGTTCTCTCCCCAACCATGTTGTATCAAAATCTCCATTACAATGTTCACACTTTTTATGAACCATAGTCACATGATCAAAAAAGATATCTAAATCTGTTTCCTTTTTTAATTGTAAATATTCTTTATATTTTTCAATAGAATGACTTTCAATATATTCAACTTTTGATTTCTTTAAACATTCATCTATAAAACCAGTAACAGATCCACTATCTTTCCATACATGAGGTCCGTTTGAATATTTTCCTTTACAAAAATTAGCCCAATCTAAAACAGATATTCTTCTGCCTAGTTTTTTTATATAATCTCCTGTAATATCAATCATTTGTTCTCTTGTATATCCATATGAATTTCCATTTTCAACTCCCATAAACTTATGATTATTAAAATAATTTTTTTCTGGGAATCTCCTCATAGGATTTTTATTACCATACATATTTTTCGAGTGGAGATCATCATGATCCGTTTTTAACATAACATCTAAATTATTAAATGAATTATCTCGATAATTATAATTTTTATGATGAACAACTTCTTCTTTTATTAATTTCCTTCCTATTTTAAACTCAGCAATTACTCGATGTTCTGCAGCATTTTGTTGAAAACCATTTGTCATCCAAGTATATTCTTGTTTATTATTACCTTTTTGAATAACATCTTTTAATCTAGAATCATATTTTACCATATGATGTAATCGATCATTCGGTTTTAAATCCTTTAACATCTTTTCTGATCCATCAAACATTGTAATTTTATGAACTTCATTCCCTCTTATGTATGATTCATCATCAAGATATACTTTTAATATTTTTAATTTATGGCCGGTAATCCGTGGTCTACGCATCATACTTACTGCAATATCTCCAGCATCATCTTTACAAAATACAGGAACATCTTTTCCCTCTTTTTCTAGTTGACTAAATAAAACTTCTCCACGACCATCAGCAACCGCAACAGGAGTATCTCCAGTCATACACGGATTTGTTCCAATAATAGGATCATAATAATAACTATTATTCTTTGTTAAATTAGAGAAATTTAATAGTCCAGGTTCTGCATGTTTTATTGCATTATTTAATATCGTGTCCCATATTTTTCTCGCTTTAATTGTCCCATAACTTCTTTGTTTAAATTTAAATTCCCAATCTGCATCTCTTTCAACTGCTTCTAAAAAATCATTATTAATTCCGACAGAAATATTATAATAAGATAATCTTCCATCTACAATTTTTGCATTAATAAAATCCATAACTTCTGGATGTGAAATATCTACACATGCTAATGCAGCAGCTCTTCTACTCCCACCTGATTCAATAGTTTCTGCTGTATGATCAGAAGCTTCTAAAAATGAAACAAGTCCAGATGATAAACCACCTTTTCCTAATATTGGATCTCCTTTTGGTCTAAGATTTGAAAAGTTACAACCAACTCCTCCTCCACTTGACCAAAGAATTAGAGATTCTTTTAAATAATTTCCAATCTCTTCTATTGAATCACCAATTTGTAAAGCATAACAATTAAAAAGTGATCCAGATGGTCTTCCTGCATTCCTTAAAATTCTTCCAGCTGGAATAAAGTCCATTTCATAAATCATCTCATGAAACTTGCTTCTATATTCTAATTTCTTAGTACCTTCTGCATTGGATATATTATCAGCAACTCTATAAGTACCTGTCTCCCAGTTTTCTCCCGGCATAAAATATCTTGCTTTTGTAACTGTACTTGCATTTTCTGATAATTTTCCATCTCCTACTATCTTATTTTTTTCCACTATAAACACTACTCCCTTATAATTTTATTATTTGTTCTACTGAAATATAGATTGATCTCTTTAAAATGTTCCAATTTTTACAAAAAAATTATTTCGTTTTATGACATATTTCTCCCTTATTTGGAATATAAAATTAAATCTCTTTTTCCTTCTGAAATTACCTTAATTAGTTTAAATCCATATTTTTTAAACAAAAAATTATAGTGATTTATATCCCTGTCTTTTCCATTACGAGAACGAACTATGAAATTTTTTGTAAACTCACTTAAAGTTGCAACCACTAATTCTTGAGCTTCTTTCGCTTTTGGAGTCATCTTTCCATATTTATGTTTTCCAATATGATAAAGAATAGCCAAAGCGTATACATAATCAAAAGGACCTATTTCTTTAAGATTTACATCTGATATATCTTTATGAATAAACTCAATATCATTAAATTTCTTTCCATGTTTAAATTCAAAATATTCCTTAACAAATTTAGTCTGATCAAAAAAAGTTTTATTTGACTCTATTCCAATAACTTTTATCGCTCCCATTAGAGAAGACATTACTGAAAAATATCAAGCATTACAACCAAGATCAAGTACTTTCATTCCTTCTAATGAATTAGGAATTAATTTAGAAAAGTTTTTCCAACCTCTTTCTCCTGCCTCAACATTTCTATAAGGACCACCTTTAGTACTTATAATACCATCAAAATTTATTGTCTGATACCATGGACTTAATTTTGTCACCGATCCTTGTATATATTTTTTATCCATTTTTTAATACCTCAACTTAGGTGCATTAGTTACAAGTTTTTTTCTTTTATCCCAATTCCAATTTCTTTTTTCTGCCTTGGCCACAATATTATCAATGTTTCTATATTTAGAATATGCTTCAAGAAACAAATTTATTCTATGCATCTCTCGAATTCGTTTCACTAAAACTTGTACTATTGAATCATCTGGATTATCTGTTGTTTTTAATCTATCATGGTCAATAATAAAAACTTTTTTATCTTCTGTCCAAATTGCATTAGTAGAACTGAATTCTGAATTTGTTAAAAATTTTCCATTTTCTGGATCTTTTATAGAATTTAATCTTCCCATCAAATCACCAGACTTAGTAAATACTTCAGCAATATCCCAAACTCGAATCAGCATTACTCCATCTACCCATTGACTAAACTTATAAGCATCTTTTATTAACAAAATTTTTGGCATTTCAATATTATTCTCAGTTGCTATTTTTTGAAGTCTATTTAAAATTCCAGAAAAATTAATATCTAATCTTATCGACGGACCATTCTCAACTTCAATTTTATATGTTTTTAACTTTCCGGAAGTAGATGAAATTTTAAACATATTGATAACTTCTTTATTTAATGATTCTTTTAAATATTTTTGAACACGTATAAATAATTTCTTCTTGACTGGACTAACAGCAAATAATTTTTCCATATTTTTATTCCCTTATTTTTTTGTTTCTATTTTTCCTTTAAAAAATAAATACTTTTTTTGTTTACCATTTTTTCTTTTTCTAATTACTCCAATAAAGATAAGATGATATATACCTTTTAATATAGAACCTTTAAAATCTATTGTAATCTGGTTATTGGAATATTTTATTATATTACATTTTCCCCCATCTTCTCTTTTAAGCGTTCCAGCTCCATATCCACTTTTTATTGTTCCTGTATATAAAGCATTTTGTTTACTATGATTATTAGTTTTAATTGCTAATACTTTAAGATTCTCTTCTTTAGGAATAGTCTTTATTACAAAAGATGCCCATAATTTAGAATTGGGCATCTCAAATCTTAAATCTAAATGTTTACCTGCGCGTTTTGCATCATGTTCAACAAGAATAAAATTAGACATTTAATCAATCTCCAGTTCAGCATTAGAATTCCATGGAATAAAATCTTCACCAACTCTTTTCTCCATTTCTTCTGATTCATCATCATCCACATACATATCATATTTTGTACAATAATTTATTTTAAAAGAAATTGAAATAGGAAAAGGACTATCAATTAATAAAATATTATCAACCTCTTCCCTAAATGAATCAGAACTTATATTAGTTCTTGCAAATCCGGAAAAAGCAACACACTTTGATCCCAAACACTCTCTTCCATAGTCTGGACACATTTTTAATTTAGTCATCTTTATCTGCCTCCAATCCAAGCCGTGATAAGCAAAAACCATCACAAATATTATTGTCAGAAAATTCAACCCCCCATTTTTTATATACTTTAAGTAACATTAATTCTTTTTTAGAATTACCTTTTCCTGTTACATATTTCTTAAGAACAGTAGGAGGAATAATATGATAAATATAAGATTTTTGAAAAAATAATAATCGAAGGGAATAGTGAAGGCCCGCCAGCTCTAACATACTTTGTCCTCGTGATCCAAAACTTAATCCTTCAATCCAAATACTAAAAAAATGAGAATCTACTTTTAGTGAATTTATTAAATCAGTTATTTGAGAAATAATTTTATTTATTCTAAACTCCATCTCATCTTTTGAAGAAGTCTTAATTAACTCCTGTATGCATATTTCTTCTTCTTCATTTAAACATACAAATCCAGTTCCTGTTAAAGAAAGATCTATCCCTATATAATAATTCATCTTCTTTTCTTCCATTAAAATTTATCCCCTGTCCATAATTACGTTTGGTAGACTACTTACTGATAATTTTTCTATCAATTCTTTCTTACCTTCTTTAGATTCATCTATAATTTCTTTTTGTATATTAATTTCCCCAAAGGGAGTTCTTAAATCGCTAAATTTATTCCTGATCCTTCCGATATAAATACCTATATCAAACGATGCAAATTTTAAAAATAACATTTGCATATCATTTGCAATTCCTGAAAAATCATCTGGTTGAACTCTTTCATATTCTACAATACAATAATCATCACTTGGGGCAGGAGTAATTTGTAATATATTAGGATGTAAAAAATCAAAGGAATAATTAAAACTAGAAAAATGTTTTACCATATTTGCAGTCTCAGTCGCCAAAGCCCAACTTCTTAAATCAGTAGGCTGACCAAATGCACCATAATGAGGATGACCAAATAGTAAAAGATTTCCCTCGGGTAAAATAAGATCTACAACATTTAAAATCTCCAGACCATCTGGTTCTGAGAGATAAAATTCATTCTCAATATTTGTTACTTTATTAGAAGCTAATGTCAGATTTAGAACCATCTTCTTTTTTTCAGGAACATAATGAGAAAATTCTCTTAAAGTAAATTCTTTAACATAATCTAAAATCTCAGTATCATCCAGTTCTACATGAGTATGTGGAAAACCAAAATAAGTTTTAACATACTTTAAAACTCTATTACTATTTAACATTCTTCCGTCTCCTTCTTATTATAAAAAAGACTGCTAATATAGTCTTCCTCCAAATACACCCCAACTTTTTCAAGTCCATCCATCAAAATTTCTGGATTTGCAACTTTTTTACTTTCTAAAACTTTACTTATATATTTTCTCTTCTCTATAATTTCAGTTGAAGATGGATTATCTAAATTTCTTGATATAATTTCAAATGACGTCAGTCTCAAGTTATTTGAAATAAGATTATCTTTCCTCTCAACATCTATAATCTCTTTCATATATTTGTTCGGGTTTGGTAGTAAAGTGACATCAAAAATTGGCTGAGAAGATAAAACGTTTTT
>Ga0208769_1001051_pt1 | contig 12667 bp, 23 predicted proteins | sample AntAceMetag02UKC_FD_184768 | JGI IMG/M metagenome (GOLD analysis project Ga0208769, IMG submission 184768) | Saline lake microbial communities from Ace Lake, Antarctica- Antarctic Ace Lake Metagenome 02UKC (SPAdes) (version 2) | ecosystem: Environmental > Aquatic > Non-marine Saline and Alkaline...
ATAAATCAGAGGGTGGTAATAAGGATTAGAAATCGGGGTGTCTTGCAGGACATTATTCCCCAACCCTAACCACAATTAACTATGATATATACACACACATTTTATTTAAATCTTTCTATAAATGTAACATTTACTCGGAGGCAAACTATTCTTGATTAGGGGTTTACCCTGATGGAATAAGTTGTGATAAACTATGGACTTTAGTGTGTATGTTGGTAAATTATGTAAGGTTGAGATTTCTAACGGTAATTATTTCAAAGGCAAGATATTAACTGCTAACGATGATGAGATTTCTCTTATTGATATTAACGGGAAAAATGTTTCTATATCCCATAAAATGATTTTGATGATTAGAGAGGTCAATAATTAATGGTAGCAATTAAATTAGTTAGAGGTGTAATCCGTTCTGATGCAAAACCATGTACTAGCTACCCATCAGGCGTGGTAAAATGGCAATTAAAACCAGGGTCTAACCCTAAAGATGAGGAAGAAGATGAATAGTTATGAACTAGGCTTAGGTGTTTCAATTGCTTGGGATGATTCAAAGGCCGTTATTCTTAATTCAGAGCAAGAACATGATGAAGGGATTGCTAGGGTGGTGGTGTTATAATGGTAAGGCTTGACGTTGAATGGGAAAAGCATAAAGCTGAAAGTAAAGCTAAAAAGAAATTTGATATTGATGCACCGAAATATAAGAAGCTTCTTGATCCAAATAGAGAAACGGAGAAAATAAAAGTAAAATTCTTGAAAGATTACGGAACATACAAAAAAGATGAAGAAAGGTTCATACCTTCAAGAGATTATGTTTTAATGCAGGAAAGAGATATTTGTGAAGCGATTGATAATAATACACCAACCGAAAAGGCTTGGTCTGATTTTAGAAGAATAAACGAATTAAAAACAGTAAACCAACAACATAGAGAATGGTTAAAGGCTTATGTCGGTCTTATTTTTACGAGTGCAACAAATGGAAAATATACTGAACAATATAAACAAAACCCCAAATTTTATGATGATAGTTTTTATTCGCAAGATATAAACCAAATAGCAAGAAAGAAGGATAGACTGGTTGCTGAATTTGATGCATTAGAAGGAGAACCAGATAATCCAAAAGAAAGTTTGGAATTTACGAAACAACTTTTTGAAAAGTTTGGAATAGGATTTATTCAATCAACACATGAAAGTAAAAACTCTGATTATTTGTGGGTGGAATTTACACGAGAAATAACAACAGAAGAAGGACAGCAGTTCCTAGCATGGCTACAGCCAAATGGTTCAAGGATAGATTTAAATTTCACATCAGACGAAAAAGTTTTTCCTGTTATGTTTGCTAAGCATTGGAAATATTCAGACAAAAGAGAATTACCAATTGGATTTTTTGAAGGTAGAAAGATTGATTATGATGCACTTAATATTAAACTAAAAAAAATTAATAAATCTGTTGTAAACAAAAATGGAATTTCTTATACTACTTCAACATCTAAAAAAAATCCTTATGCTATTTTTGGTGTTGTAGGACAAGTAGAAAACTTTTATGAAAGCAAACCATTCTTTTATAATAAATCTGGTATGTTTTTTATTTGGGATACAGAGTTGAAAAAATATGATATGTCTGATGATGTTGATATGCTTAATGGAATTTCTGATTTAGGAATGGACACAATAAACTCAAAGAATAAACAAGAAATATTAAATGCACTAAAACAATTTGGAAGACGAAAAGTTCCAAAGGATGCTCCTGTAACATGGATCCAATTTAAAAATAAAATAGTTGATGTGAAAAGTGGTGAAGAATTTGAGGCATCACCAGAATACTTTATGACAAATCCATTACCATATTCACCATCAGATTGTGATGACACTCCTACCATTGATAAATTATTTGGACAATGGGCAGGTAAAAAATATGTTAAAACTCTTCACCAAATTAGTGCCTACTCTTGTGGAAGGGATCAATTTATGCAAAGATTGATTGCATTAATTGGTGGTGGAAGTAATGGGAAAGGAACTTATATCAAGCTACTGAATAAACTTGTAGGAAGGGATAACTCTTGTTCGTCTGAATTAAAAGAATTATGTAATAGTGGGTTTGAAACATCAATGATATATAAAAAACTTGTATGTGTTCTAGGAGAAATATCACAAGGAGATTTAAAGAATACTAATCAAATAAAAAAACTTGCAGGTGAGGATGAGATAAGATTTTGTTTTAAAGGTAAGACTGCATTTTCTGAAATGTCATCTACAACATTACTTTCATTAACAAACTCTCTTCCAAAAACTCCAGATAAAACTATGGGATTTTATAGAAAATGGATAATCGTAGATTTTCCAAATCAGTTCACAGAAATTAATTGTGATATCTTAGGTGAAATTCCTGAAGAAGAATTTAATAATTGGGCTAGAAAATGTTTAAACATTTTGAAAGAACTATATAAAAATAAGAAGTTTGAGAATGAAGGTAGTTTCCAGGAGAGGATGGATAGATATGAGGAAAGGTCTAATCCGCTTGGTAAATTTATTGAAGATTATTGTGAAGAAGAGTTAGGCGGCCAATATATTTTAAATGAATTTACAAAAGATTTTAATGAATTTGCGAAAAAAAATCATATACAAATTCAAACAGTTAGACAAATTGGTAAGATTTTAAGAGATGATGGACTGGAGATTAAACCAAGAAGTATTATTTTAGATGATAAAAGTAAGGTTTCACATAAAGTTATATTAAATATTATCAAAAAAACTACCGAAACTACCAGAACTACCATAAATTCAAATAGTTTTCCATGTAGGGTATCAGTTGATAATCATGGTAGTTCTGGTAGTTCTGGTAGTTTTAAGCGTAAACCACTAGAATTAATCCAACCATTAACAGAAGAAAACTGTTTAAAGGAAGGCTATACAGTTCAAGAAATTAAAGATTATTTGGATGGTAAACACAAATAATGAAAGCTACTTGTGATATTTGCGGAGATGATACACGTTGTCTAATTGATTACTTCTGTATGATATGTTATGATTGCAGAGATATTCATACAGATATAACTTTGCTTAGAAGGATAGGGAACTTGGCCAGTGAGTTAGAACGAGTAAAACATTTACAAGAGTTTGGTTATTCTGTTGAAGAGATTAAGCCTAAAGGTGAAGTTGATGTTTTCTTTGAACAAATGCGAGGTGCTTCAGCATGATTTCCCCCCACACCTTAACAAGACATTCTTTTAGTATAAGACATAGGTGTTCGCACAATGATATTAAAATTATTGAGAAGGAGGTGACTTTAGAAAATGGAAGATTATACTGAAATTGCTTATTTGAATAATTTGAAGAATAATATAACAAGAAGAATTTCTGCATTGCAAAAAGCACATCGTGAAAAGGAACACATAGTTGATTTTAACACAATAAAGAAAATAGATAATACAGGAGAAAATTCTTTAGATGAAATCAGAAGAGTAATAGAAATTGGAAAAACTCTAAATGATTTATATGGAAAAAAAGTTAGAACAACAGAAAAAGATGGAAAAAAATATGAGTTTGAATGTACTGGGATATTGGTGTGTGAAGGTAGTATTTCAACATGGCTAAATAATGAATACATACATCATTTACCTATCGATATTGATTTAGATATATTGCTTGTAGGAGATGGAGAGGATGGCTCTTTTGGATTAAGAGATATTGTGAAGGTAGAGGAAATTAGACAATAGATTTATTTTTGTCCCCATTCTTCGGGGCTTCATACTCAATCGTTGGCGAACGGAAAACGCAGGAAACAAAACAATGAAAAAACCTAAAACGAAATATTGCGAAAGATGTCAGTTGTTCTTTACAGACAGGGTAGAAGGGAGCTGCCCTTTCTGTGGAAATGATTTGGTGGAGGTCTTTGATTAGTATGGTAACTTATGAATCACCTCCCACACGCAGAACAAAATGTGAAGTATGGAGCAGGGTAGTTGGCTACCTAAGACCGGTTGAAAATTGGAATGAAGGAAAACTGTCGGAGTTCAAGGATCGTAAACTATTCAAACTTTTGGAGAAATCCAAAGAACAACTAAATAATGGAGAAAAAATAAAATGAAGAAATGCGATAAATGTAGTTCACAATTAGAGCCAAATAATGCAGACGGCCTTATTAATTATCAAACAATAGTTTTGTATGATAAGTTGATTGACTTGTGCAATGATTGTAGCTCGGATGTTTTCAAGTTCGCTACTGGGAAATTCCCTTTGGAAGAAAACCCTGTAGAAATGGACGAAGAACTTTTTGATTAATATGGTTGACGAAATAATTGATGAATCAAAATCCTCATTCAATGAAGCAAGTTTTAAAATGAGAAGGTTAGATAAGTTACAGGAGATTTGTAACATATCAAGAGCTTATCCTGTGAAGAGAGATGAAGATAATAACTCAGGAATACTCAATCATTACAATGCTTTGGTAAGTTTATATCAAGAGTGTAGTTCAAAACTTACGCCTAAGGAAAGTGAAGAGGTAAAACCGAAATTAAAAGAACTTCATCCTTTAGTTAGAACTCTCAACAAAAAACTACCCAAAAACTTTTCAGACAAAGAAGAAAGAAAATGGTATCATAGTGAGAAAGGTGCCGATGCAATGGATGACGTAATGGATAAAATATTTGATGTTGAAGAATTGCTTAGAAAGTTTTTAGACGTTCATGGATTTTCCACAATGAACCAAGAAAATTCCGAAGGAGATGCCTACAACTAAGATGGCACGTATTAGATATGATCATGATAATAAGACATGGTTACACTTGAGAAAGGGAGACCCTAAGTCCGACAATGATATTTACTTGTCGGATATTAGGCTCAAGTATTTAGATCAAGTGAAGAAAGATTTGCAAGATGACAAAGACCACGTTCAAATTATATGTGGGGCTGTTGGTTCAGGAAAAAGTACACTTGGAAGATTAGATTGTAGATATGTTAGTGATGAACGCTTCCACCCACGAACACATTCTATTAGGTCTGTTGAAGATGTAAAGCCAGTAATAACCTCTGCAAAAAAAGGTGATGCAATTTTGATTGATGAAGGTTCAGGAATTTTTAGTGCAACCGACACAATGACCAAGAAAACAAAATATGCACAATATGTTTTAGATGTATGCAGACAGAAGAATTTAATGATTGTAATTGCCTGTCCTAACTTTCACCGATTAACAAGTGGTGTTGCTGTTGATAGGTCAATAACATTAAGTAGAACTTATTTTGATAGCAGAACAGGAGCAAGAGGAAGATATGCTTTTTACGGAACTAAACTTAAAGAGAAGTTGTATAGATATTCTAAGGCAAACTATGGGAGCATGAAAGCAATCAAACCGAAATATAGAGGAAGGTTCGGTAATGATAAAACATTCAAAGAAGAGTATCGAAAGGTTAAGGATGAAACTCTTAACATTGCATTGAGTAGTTTGGAGGGTAAAGATAAAGCACCAACCCCACAAGAAACAATACAATCTCACAGTCTTAGGATAGTTAGAAACAATATGGATATGAACATAGAACAGATGGCGAGTCTATTGGATGTGTCTGAACGTACCATATCACGACTAAGGGCTGATGTTAAGAGGGAAGAAAATGCCAAAATTGAAGAAATGAGAATCGAGAAATTGCTAAATTCGTCGCCAAGTGCCACTCTCACCTAAATATATATTATTACTTGCATTTGATATGTACATTATCCCAAACACAAACAACAAACACAATGGAAAAAAACAAAACAACAACCAATCAATCACATAAATGTAGCTGTGGTGAGCCTTCAAGCTGTTATTATGGTGGTGTGTGCTTGTGTCCTGGATGTTATAGTATAAGTAAATTTGGAGACACAGAAGAATGAGAATAAGAACTAAGGTGGTTTTAACACTACTACTTATACTTGGGGTTCTATTAGTTCGTGGGGTATTATCATGGCTATAAGCCCTATGTTTATGATCTACTTTTCAGTAGGAGTTTTTGTTATTGCATTTATGTTATTCTTAGCATGGATTGTAGTTGGTGCATATCTTGAACAGAACCCAGCCGGAGGAATGAACGCATGACAATAGCCGGATTATATCACAGGGGATCAAGAGCAGATCAGACCACAGAGCAACAGGAACTAAAGACAAAGGAATACTGTGAACGTAATGACATTGAAATCTATAAGATTTATTCAGAAGTTGGACAAAGCGGATCTAAAACATCAAGGCCTAAGTTAGATGAGCTATTGCAAGATATGAGGGATAAACGCTTTGATACTGTGATTGTGCTTAAATTTGATCGTCTAGGGAGGTCGTCAATTCATCTTCTCCAGGTTCTTGAAGAATTACGTGACAAGAAAATAAGGTTGATTGCTGTTGAACAAAATATTGATACTTCAACATCTCATGGTAAAATGTTCTTTACAATGATGGCAGGTTTTTCAGAGATGGAAAGAGAAATGATAATTGAACGAACACAGGATAAGTTAGATTATTACAAGTCCGAGATTAAGAAGAATGGTTTTTTTATTAATAAGAAGGGTAAGAAGTGTTATTCACTTGGAAGACCAAAAGGTTCGAAGGATAAGTCATATAGAAAGAAGGGAGGATATTATGCAAGGTATCAGAAGTAAACAAACCCCTCCCCCTAAATCAAGCATAATTACTTCGTTCAGAATTAAGAACGAGGTAAACAAACAATCGGTCGATAGTTTAGGCTTATAACAAAAACACAAAACAATGGAACAAACAAAAAACGAATTAAACGATCTAACGGACGGAAATGATAATAATGATGATGATAGTTCTTCAACCCAAGAAGAAAAAAAGAAAGAATTAATGGAGAATTCAGAGGCATTTAACTATTCTGATAGTAAAACTGGCAAATCTATCTCCATTTCTTCTGCTGTTTTTAATGCACATGAATTAGCAAATCTGTCCGCAGAATTCTTAGGCTTAGAGTTTAAAACTAGCATTTCAAAAAATCCGGAGTATTGCCAATGAAAAGAACAATTAAAATATATCTTGAGCCAGAGGACGAAAAGGAATTAAAGAAAAAAGCGGAGCGACTTGGTTTTATTGGACGTGGATATTTAACTCGTTTTGTGGAGAAGATGGCTAGAGAGCCTACTATATTTTTGGATGAAAATGCAAAAATGATGCTAAGAACCCTAGATTTGAAATAGGCCTATAATAGTCCCATTTGGTTAAATATTCTATTTACTTTAATTTTTTTATGAAAGCAAACGGAGTATACCAGTTAATTTTTCGGGATGGAATAATAAACATATTCCCATATCCAAAACCACGAAAACCCAAATCTAAAAAGAAAGGTAAGAAAAAGTAATGGCACGTTTATCAGCTAGTGGGAGGATTGGACAACAGGTCGGCGCAAAGCCAAGACCAGAAGTCCCACAACAAACTCAAAAAATCCAGCAAAAAATCCCTGATGAGAAAGACATTTATTCTAAGAGAGCAGACGAGCAATTAGCTTTAATTCAAAAAGAAGTTGCAATCGCTCAAGAGCGTGTTAAATATTTTGAGGGTTTGGCGGCTAAATCTCGAAATCAAAATAAAGACCCATCAAAATATGAAAATAGAAGCGACAGATATTCTGAAATAGTTCGTGAACTTAATAGCATTAAACAAAAGGCTTCTACTGGCAAATATTCATCAAACGATTTGATAAGTTTTGCTAAGGCGAAAGCAAACGCCTCTTCACAAAGAACAACATTCAAAAGACAATTAAAACAGCAAGCACCACCACAGCAACCTCAAACAACTTATGTTAATCCCAAAACTGGATATGGTTTTTCGATGAAACCAGAAGAAGCAGAAAAAGCAGGTCTTGTTGCAGGAAGGTTTGACCCACAAACAAAAAAGACCTTCGTCTCACAAAAATCATATCAACAAATTGAACAAAATCTTTTAGGAGAAAAAGACGTTTTCCAAATGTCAATCGATCCAGCTAAGGCCTCACAGCCACAAAAAACTGTGGATCATAGAAACGAATGGAGTATTGATGTTGCCCCAACACAACTTCAACTTTTCAAAGAAAATGTTGCTAGAAAAGGGGTTCTAATAGGTTCACTAGATTATGGTAAAGATTGGATAAAATCAAAACATGACTTCTTGCAACAAAAGGCTGGTTATTATGGTGGGTTAAAGGAAACTGAATTATTTGGAGAAACTGCTAGACTAAGCCCATATCTTACACCAGCCGGTAGCTATCTGCTAATGGGAGAAGCCATTGAAGGAGTAATATCACCTGAAGGAAAAAAAACTATTGAACAAAGAAAATTTTCATTAGAGAAACAAGGAATAAGTCCAATTCTCGCTTATGCTCCAGAAACCGCAATGTTTGGGTTAGGTTTTGCTTCATCTCCTTTTTTTTCAAAAACTAAAGATGTATTCAATACATTCGGAAAAACAGAAGTAAAAGTTAAAGACCTAATCCCAGAGGAAGTTTTAGCAGGAAAAAAAGCATTTCCAACAGCAGATCCGAAGACACATTTAGACCTTTTCAAACAATCAGGTAAAGGTTTTCATGCAACATCTCAACCCTGGGCGGAGTTAAAAACTGGAGCAGGTACTAGCGAACTTCCAGGAACTTACATAAGTACAAAAGTTAGTCCTCACTTTTTAAGGAGTGGGGCTATGGAGGGAAAAAAGTTTAACTTTCTTGATTATTTTTATGATGATGTTATTTATGGTTTATCATCGCCAGGAGTGATGGAGATCATCCCTAAAGGTTTTCGTGCTGGAGAATATACTAAAATTCCAGGAGCTTCAGCAAAACCTCATGGATTTAAGTGGACAAGCGATGTTAAGTGGGGAGTTGCCGAAGTTCCAGGAATGAAAACTGAAATTGAAGCAGTATTAAGACCAGGGACGGAATTGGTAAAAACTGGCGGTTCAAAATTTTTCAAATATAAAGGAAAACGTATTCCAATAGACACTTTTAAAACAACTGGAAGAGGTGTAGCGGACGGAGTATCGACAGGTAGAAAAACTGTTTCTTCTTTTGAGGGTTCTTACGGTGGTTATGGTTCAAACTCTTTAGGCGGTGGTGCAGGATATTCTTCAATTTTATCAGCTTTCGGGTCAGCTTTCATTCCATCATCATTTATGACAGGAAGTGGAGTGTCAAGTCAAAAAAGTTATACACCATCTTCAAGTGTTTCAACTTCTTCGTCGTTTGGACGTTCTAGTTTTAGTTTTTCACCATCATCTTACAAACAAAAGCCAAGTACATCATCTTCTTATCGGAGTATTCTTTCACCAAGTTATTCATCATCTCCTTTTCTAAGCAGAAGTAAACCAGTATCAATATCAACTAAAAAAAATGAGCCTATGAAAAAGACGGGAATTATGGGACTATTATTGCCCTCTCTAGGATTACCACCAACTACTAAAAAAAAGCAAGGCTACATCCCACAAGCAAAAAGTAGAGGACGCTGGGTTAGCTTATCAAGACAACCAATGTCACGTCAATCAGCTTTGGGTCGAATGTCTAGGACAGTAGATCATACAACATCCGCACAAGGAAGAATTCTACCCTCATCAGGAAAAATATCACCTATAACGGATGATTACTTTGATAAAATAAAGAGTAAGTTAAGACCATACAAAATTAAGAAGGGGAAAAGAGTTGGACTTCACAACCGTTTTATAGAAGTTAGAAGTGCAAGATCAGACACAAGAGGAGAAATACAAGGACTATCTGTCGCTAAATTCATAAAACAAAGACAGTATAAGCAGAAGAAAAAAACTAAATCTAGGAGAAAGAAAAATGCTAAAAATAAAAGAAAAAGATAATTACGTTTATTTTACTGGGACAGAAGAGGAAGTTAAAAGAGCCAAGAAAATTATAGAAAAGTTAGAAAAGAAAAAACTGAAATGGGAGTATAACAATGAATAAAAACAGATAAATCCTAAGATTTTAGTTGACTCCAGTCAACTAGATACACATACGCCCTAGAGTTTAGACATTATACTTTAGTTAGCATGGGGCTTTCTTGACAAAAGAAGAAGAGGAAAATATTATTGGTGAATTAATAAAGAAACATAAAAAACAAAAAGATATTGCAAAAATATTTACTAAGACAACTGGAAGGATATCACAAATAATAAAAGCATCTAAATATTTAACAAGTTTAGCGACTAAACAAACTAAATCGTCGACGGTAAACGAATTATTGGATGACACAAGTGGTAAGGAAGTAGCTAAACTTTATGATATTTCTCCTGGTAGAGTATCACAAATATGGGGAGATTTCCAAGATGGATTGATTGACAAGTTTAATCAAGGTATTTCTAAGATTGAGCTTATTAATGAACAAGATTTCCAAGCAAACTTTTGACTTTCATAAGGAGTTCCTCACATTGCTCCTTATGTTTTTTTTTTGAAACCGTAGTACCATAACGGAATAGCTGGTAAAAAATATGGTAAGAAGCCAAGTAGGAAAGTGATACTTAAAAACAATATTCCTATTATATTAAATTGAAACAATTCTGAACCAGTAATTAAATCTCGTGCATTAATATATCCGGTTTCTCCCCCCCAATATGTTAGAAAGATCGCACTAATCTTACTCCAAAAATTCATTGCTTTATTTAGTTTCATTATTTCCAAATATGAAGTCATAATCAACAGGCATATTTTTCCAATTTATTAAAAATCTAGCATTAGGCTTTCCTTCCCATTGCTTAGGGAACTTATAATTGTTTGATAAAAAACAAAACGCATCATCTGAAAACTCTATTAAATCTCTTATTATTAAATTCATTTTCTGCTCTCCTGCAATTCCTTTAAAGCATAATTGAATAACTTTGTTGGACTAATATTATTCTTCTTCATCCACTTACAATTAGAAGATGTTGTTCTAACTGTGATGTTCTTAGACTTTTTTTCTTTTCCTTTTTGAATTTGTTTTAATTCCATTGTCATTACATTGTATTTACATTGTCATTACAGTTTATAAAGTTATGTTTTTACTTCTTTAACTTAGCAATACTCTCTTTAGATATATGCCCGATTTCTACATCACCAGTTATAATATCAACATAATGTTGATAATGTTTTTGAAGTGTTGCTATTTGCTTCCCTTGTGCCTCTAACTGTTTTTTAAACTTATTTTTTTCCTCTGGTGAAAGTTCTTCGGTTACATACACTTTCTCAAGCATGGCTTCTTCTACATCATCATCATCCAAGTGATCGTATATTTCCGAAGTTTCTAAAGAATGTCCTGCATACTTAGAGGCTATCCTTGCACCTAGTCTTTTCTGAATGAAATAAATTCGACTGTGTCTGAAGAGGTAAGGAAACAAATGTCGTATTTTTGCTTTAACACAAATACGTTTTATTAAAACACCAATACCAACTTCATTCATATGTTTAGCTCTACTCATCTGTCCAGGGAAAACATAATCTTCATTAGCACGATTAGGATACTCAAATTCTTCTCTCCATCTTTTTAGGTGAACAATACAATCCTTAACAGGAACGGTTCTTGTATCTCCTGTCTTTGGTGAGATTGTCTTAACTGAACATATTTCCTTACTATCATTAAACACACAATCTTTCCATTTCAGATTAACTAACTCGCACGGCCTAAAAGCACTTTCATACATCAAAGTTAAGAGAGCCTTCATTTTCAAAGACTTAGCAGTTCTAAGCAACTTTTCCAACTCCTCTGGAGTAATCAACGTCTCCTTACTTATCTTTGCTTTATTGAACGCTTTTCTTTTTGATACACACTTAAAGCCATCCTTTATATTTTGGTTCTCCATCCACTCTAAGAAATCTTGTTTGTAATACCACCTGATGAAAGCTTTGAATATTTTTTTATAATCATTCCTAGTCCATTGTGTATAAACAGAATTATTAATATCCCTTAAAAACTTTGTAACGTCTGTGGTCTTCAACTTCCTCAAGTCTTTCCCCACTATTTTTTTAGAGTTCTTGATGATACGTTTAATCTTAACAATCCTTTTTGGTGAGCAAGTCTGCATATCAAAAAATTCTTGCATTGTTTCTTTCTCTGTCATGCCTATACATTATTTCTTACTTATTTAAAGATTGGGGCTTTTACAACAGAATATCCAAGCCTGCGAAGGGACTTGAGTTTTTGTTAATAAAAGAGTGGGGCTTTCCCGAAGTTATTCTGTATCTCTTCCAACGTCTCGCCATCACACCAATCATATTTGGGGTTAGGATTAACAAAACGACCAACAGCTATTTCAACAACCTCATCCATAAATATATTATAGGATCAGATTTTTTATACTTTTCCATAAAAATATGGTATTGTGCGAACCTTTCTTACACACATATATAGAAAAAAACAAAAGGTATTTAAATAGTATAATATTAGTGTAACTATGGCAGAAAATTATAATCCAAAAGAAAAGAAACCAAAAGTAAAGATAAGCGTTTCAATTGATGCTGTTTTAGATGATATGGTGAAAGATGCAATTAAAGAATATGGTGTTAATTATTCAACGGCTGTAAATGATATGCTTATTTATTTTAAAAAAGATTTTTGGAATAACAGAAATAAATCAGAGGGTGGTAATAAGGATTAGAAATCGGGGTGTCTTGCAGGACATTATTCCCCAACCCTAACCACAATTAACTATGATATATACACACACATTTTATTTAAATCTTTCTATAAATGTAA